>JAEEGJ010025634.1_pt1 | contig 12056 bp, 15 predicted proteins | sample 8958761 | NCBI WGS metagenome assembly JAEEGJ01 (sample SAMN16246546, study PRJNA631951) | gut metagenome | biome: gut microbiome; feature: rumen; material: RS-attached | host: Bos | place: Iran: Karaj | collected 2018-10 | reverse complement strand
ATACAAACAGACCCTTTCAGGCCACATCTCATTTGCATTTACCAAATCGATTATCTATGCATCTTCTCACCTTACGCAGTAGCGCCTTTCTTTTAACTAAAGCTACAGTAACACGAAAAATTAATGCAGTCAACAGGAGACAAAAGAACCGTCCCTCTGTCGTCTCAACCCTTATACTTCTTCAGCGCCTCATCCATCTTCTTATTCTCCGCCTTCTCCTTCAACCTGCTGAAGCATACTCCCGCAAGTGAGCAAATGGCGAATGACACAAAGAATCCGACCCATGCCATTGCATCATAGACCGGAAACCACTTGAACGCCAGGACGAAAATAACGATTGCGCAGGTTACCGATACAAACATCAGGATTATCCTGATTGCGATGGACATACTCTTGATCACTCTGTCTGTAAGAAATAAAGTCTGCAATATGATCACGATGACAGACAGAACAAGGAGCTGAAGTATGGTGCTCATTGCAAGACCCTTCGCCCCGAGAGAAAAGAGTGTGGACATTTCCGAGGCATCATTCCCAACAGCCGAACCTATTATCACGTGGATCAGTATCACCACTCCGAATACAGTAAACACCTTGGATATATAATCAAAAATACTCTTGTTGTCTTCCATATCACTTAACTCCCAATCTCTTTCTCAGCTCATCCGAATACATTCTCGATACGACTATCTGCTCGTCGTTCAAAAGTGTTACACGTATCTTGCGATTAATGTCTGACCGCAGGCTCTTAACCTTTCGCAGGTTAAGGATGCTCTGCTTACTGATCCTGATGAAATCTTTCTCCGAAAACTGCTGCTCGAATTCGTAGAGCTTAAGCGTAGATTCGTAGGTTTCTTTTTCCGTATATATAAATGTATTTCTCTCCACGGCTTCGATATACAGGATCTCTCCCACATCAAGAAGCACCGTCTCATCGCCATTCCTGACCGCGATCTGCATGTCCATCATCCGCATCAGTGAAATGATCTTCTCCACCTCCGGCGTGAGGCTCGGCACGTGGATATCAACACCTATATCTTCGTATTTTGAATCAACATCGATATTGATCTTCATGGAATAAATTACTCCAATCCCTTTTTATGGTATGCAAGTGAAAATAAAACGATAAAAAGTGCAAAGTTAACTATTATGATCGCAGTACCCGATCTTCCAACCCCTTCACTTCCGTTTAATATTATACCATCCATCAGATTCATGATCTGTTTTGTATAAAAAATTTTTGAGATCCGGGCTACTGTATCGTTGAAGATTGAAATCATTGGAACGAATGAGAGCACCATCATGACAGGCATCACAAGAGATGTTGCGGCCATCTGATTCTTCGCAAAGATACCGATGCAGGAACCGGCTATTATAGAGATCACAAACCCCACAGCCATAACTCCCAGGAATTTCGGAACATCCTCAGCAGGAATCCCGCTTGCCATAACCCCGGCTCCGATCATGCATATGCTCCATACATAAAGCCCTACTCCGATGATATACTCTGCAGGTTTTACGTTGGCCATCATAAGTACTCTGAGTGTATTTCTTTCTTTTTCCTCCGATATAATGGCAGCCGCCGATGTAAGAGGAGCCATTCCGATATACATAACGGAGAAAAGCCTTGTAAAGAAAAGCTCAGGCATATCATTCATGGTAATCGTATTCTCCATGATGATCGTCATTAACGGGAAAAGAATAAATTGTATCAGGATTGTTTTGTTCTTGAAGGTATCCTTTATCTGTTTTCTTATCACTACGAAAATATTTCTCATCATCCTGCCTCCTGAAGTCCTCTGCCGGTAAGTTCCAAGAACACTGTCTCCAGTGTGGGTTCCGTGGAATGTATTGTTTCAAGTCTTCCTTCAAGTAAAAGATCGCTAATCCTTGTTGCCGATTCTCCACCCGCGCTGAGTTCCATATCACTTCCGTCGGTCAGATGTATCCTGATCTTCTTAAGCCTGTTGTATCTTCTGCAGATATCTTCGGGCTTTCCTCTTTCCACGATCTTGCCTTCGTTCAAAAGAAAGATTTCATCACAGAGTTTCGACGCTTCCTCCATGTTGTGGGTGGTAAGGAAGATCGTGCAGCCTTCGGCCTTCTTATCCATGATGATCTTATGGACAGATTTCATTGACTGTGGATCCAGACCGGATGTGGGTTCATCCAAAAATATGATCTCAGGCTTTTGGATAAATGCCCTGGCAAGTCGAAGTCTGGCTTTCATTCCTTTTGAAAGAGCTGATGCCGGTTTTCTCTTGGCATCACCCAGTCCGATATCATCAAGTGCCTTACTTACGGTTTCTTTTTTCACTCCGTATATATCCGCATATATCATCAGATTATCCATACAGGAAAATCTTTCATATACTCCGAAGTTATCCATCATGATCCCGAACTTCTTCTTATCTTCTCCCGTAAGATTCTTTACATCCTTACCGAAAACCGTAACACTCCCGGATGTTGCATCAAGCTGACCTGTCAGAATTTTAATCATTGTTGTTTTACCCGCACCTGACGGTCCGAGCAATCCGACGATACTGCCCTTTGCAATCGTCATGTCGATTCCCGTCAGAACTTTTTTATCCTCGAAACTTTTACATAATCCTGTGCATGTGATCATATTGTTTACCTCCTGTCTGTAACTGCACAATAGCAGGAGGTTTTAGGTAAAACAATAGACCATGACATAAGTTGCCATGGCCATAACATAAGTTGCACAGATCCCGAAACAATGTGCTACTCATATCAGTGTAACATAATCGATATCAGGCTCTTCCGCTTTTTGTAATTCGGTAACTCTGCATACGGAGATATCCCTCTTCATTTCCTCGTCGTATTGAGTTCTCATGATTCCGTTTATTTCCACCCACTCCCTGTTTTCCAATTCGTATGCCTTGGGATATCCGCATATGATCCCGGTAAAGGACATATCGGCAGCGCAACAGGTCATGATCTGCCTTCCTGCAATGAATTCCAGATCTCCTCCATCCAGCATCTTATAGACAGATGCTTTAAAGTGTACCTTCTTTCCCTCATATGCCTCGGGCCTAGCCAACGAATCCATACTCAATACTGCGAAATCCGTATCACTCAGATCCAGTTCATCGCAGTTGATATCATATGGCAGGTTTTCCTCCGGATCCAATATGATGTCTCCGTCTTTTCCTCTGAAAACAAATGCAGCGGAGGCGTTGATGGCATTGATGTTTCTGGCGTACGATGCGAGTTTATCCCTGACTTCATCTGCTTTGTAGAAAACCACCAAAGCAGCATTTCGCACCTGTTCGGCTATGAGAGAACGCATATTGTCCGAATACAGTTTAAAAGTTGTTGCATCAAAGACGGATACTTCTGTCGGATCATCCCAATACCAGGGGAATTTCAGTTTTTTCCTGTCCCACATTCCGTTGAATTCCACTATCACTCTCTCCGGCCTGTATTTCTTTTCTATTGAAGAGATTATTTCTTCATTAAAATCCTCTTCATTTTCGATCACTTCCACAAATGTATTCAATGCTTCGAGTTCTTTCCTGTTATATTCTCTCTCCCCTTCTTCACACAATAATATCAGAGTCTTTCCGGATATCCGGAAAGACTCTTTGTTAATTAAATCTATGATAAATGATGTTTTTCCTGCTTCCAGGAATCCGTTTACAAAATATACAGCTTCCACTATCAGCCGGCCTCCTCTATGCATTCATACAAGAGTCTTACAATTTCTGATTTCTCATACCCTTTGCCGATAAACACCACCTGATTACATCTGTCTCCGTAGGTCTCATCCCAATCATCCTTAAGATCCGGGAAATCACTGACCACTTTATCCAGTTCCTCATCGGGCCACGCGGATACCCACTCCGTAAGCTCTGTGATAGATGCATTTCTTCCGGCCTGTTCAAACAACTGTATGTGCTTCCAATCATCGGAGAACCATATATAACCTTTTGATCGGATAAGTGCTTCCGGATATTCCTCTACCAGTTTGTTGAACGCGTCACGGTTGAAAGGTTTCCTTTCTTCAAATACAAAAGATGAAATACCATACTCATCAACACATGCTTTTTCATCATCATGCTCACAATTGTTCAATGCTCTTTGTACCGCACTGTATGCTTCAACTTCATCAAAGTCAAAATCTTCTCTGTTCAAAAGAACATCAAGATCTACCTGACCGTTCACACACTCTATCATTTCGGCTTCCTGCTGAAGGGAACGAAGTCCGGTCTTCACTTCATCAAGCTGCTCCTGAGTAAGAAGATCTGTTTTATTAAGGATCATCAAATTGCAAAATTCTATCTGATCGATTATGAGATTGATCACATCTCCGTCCTCAGTATCTTCCTCAGCCGTAAGAGTGTGAAGAAACTCCCTGTAGATCCTGTCCACATCAACAACCGACACAACAGTTTTGAGGTATCCTCGCGTATCCTCTGCCATAGCTTCATAATTAAGAAATGCTCCTGCTATGGAAGAAGGTTCACTGATTCCGGATGCTTCTACAAATATGGCTTCGATGCTCTTGTCACTAAGCAGCCTCTCAATTTCAGCCATAAATTCATCACGAAGGGTGCAGCATATGCAACCGTTCTGCATCTCCACCATTTCCAGCTGAGCCACCTGATTTCCTGTTTTATTCAGGATCGAAGCATCTATATTGATGCTTCCCATATCATTTACGATCAGTGCTATCTTACGCTTTTCCTGCTTTAAAATATTCTGCATAAGCGTTGTTTTTCCGGATCCGAGGTATCCGGTAATCACTACTATAGGTACTTCTCTTTTAGACATATGATTATCTCCATAATAAAATACAAAAATGCAACACGGTTGCATATTACACTCCGGTTGCATTTTTTGTCAATATGATTTGCAAATTTGTTGCATTTTTTATTTTTTTCGCATACGCCTGCACTTACTGCATTTTCCGAGAATAACGGTTTGTGAAGAATCGATGTAAAGCCCATATTCCTTCTGCATATCATCGGAGAAAGACTTCACAAATGATTTATCCAGATGAAACACCTTACCGCAAACGATGCATTTTGCATGCATATGCTCGCTGCAGTGTTCATGATCCGCGGAGTATTGATAACTCCATGCATCCTGATTAGGCTCCTTGAATCTGAGAAGTTCACCGCTTTCACAGAGACGATCCAGATTACGATACACGGTTGTCCGGTTCATTTCCACATTATCACGACATACGGCATCATAGATCTCTTTGGCGGTAATCCTCTGCTCCGCGTGATCCTTTAAGAATGAAATGATCTCTTCTCTTGCTTTTGTCTTATATGGATTCTTCATTGGGCTTCACCGTGAGTCACTCATAATAACCTATCTCAGTTGCCAGTTCTCTTATATCTTTCTTGTCATCCGAACTGCCCATTATTACAAGGTACGTATTGTCAACGCGGATAATTAGTCTGTAGATCACATCATCATCAGCCTCTACAAGAGAGTAATTTCCGTCCTCGAATCTTGAAACGGTTCCTGCTCTCGTAACCTCCGACTCATACTCTCCGTCACAGGCATCCTTATCTTTCATGAAATCAAAGAATGCGAATTTCCAACCGTTTGTCAATAATCCGTTGCATTTTATGACTTCATCTGTCTTTATGTATATAAGTCTCGACTCGTCATAATATCCATCGTTTTCGAGGATTCCGATAACTGTCTCCAAATCAGTCTTCTTAAACTTGCTTCCGCATCCGCAGAGCATGCACAGTGTCATAACACATACAACCAGTAACGAACAGAATCTTTTCATCTTATTTCCTCCACGAAACAGTTAAGGAACATTCAATTACTCATAGTATCCAATATCTCTTGCAAGATCTCTCATATCTTCCTTATCATCTGCCGGTCCCTGCAATGCCAGATATGAATTATCAACACGTATAAACAGCCTATATATTTTGTCATTCTCTGTTTCCGCTATACTATAATTCCCGTCATCAGTTCGGGTGACATTCTGGTATGAATGAAATTCCATCTCATACTCATAGTCACACATTTCAGTTTTGTCCCCAAAATTTACAAATACAATTATCCAATGATTATTTAACGTGGTTCTGAGTTTGGGAATCCCTTGAATATCCCTCGGAGCACCACATGACTCATCATAATAGTCTTTAGTTTCAAGTACGCTCATGACTGTATCGGCATCTACGGATTTAAATTTCTTTCCGCACGCACACAGCATAGACAGTGCAAGAACACATACAACAAGCAACGAACAGATTCTTTTCATTCTAATTTCCTCTTTGATACTATGGTAGACAAATTACATATCCTTATGATAAACGGCTCTTTCTCCGCCTACATACTTAGGTCTGTGACGAGCAGCAAGCACGAATGCTTCTCCGATGTGTCTGTGCTCAAGTCTGAGCGGAACAACTACGGGATGAATGTGCATTCCGATCATTACTCCTCCGATATCCATTCCGGCATCAGCCTTCTGTCCGATGTTCTCTACGACAACGGGATCCGGCAGGCTTCCGTAATGCTTAACCGCAAATGCACCTCCCGCATGAGGCTGTGGAATTACGTTGACCTCTTCGAATCCGTACTTTTCCGCAACGCTTCTGTCACATACGATGGCGCGGTTCAAATGCTCGCAGCACTGAACCACAAGGTCGATCTTCCTGTCAGCCATTGCCTTGGAAATCGCACCATATACGGTCTCAACAACCTGATCCGTCTCTCCGTCCGCGGATGTTCCCATAGTGTTTCCGATAATCTCACTTGATGAGCATCCGACCACAAACAGATCGCCCTCTTTAAGATTGGTCTTCTCAAAAATCTCTTTCAGTACTTTTTCAATATCATCCTTAACCATTTTCTACTCCCTGTATTCCCAATATCCTAAATCATTGATTATCACCGAGCCGTCTTCACTTCCGTCAAAATAAATCCTTATGGAGGTTACTTTGGTGAAATCAAAATTTTCACTGTCTTCAAACATCTCCGGTGTCACCGTCACCGTCTGTAGCTGATGCTTATATTCATATGAATTAAAGATCACATCCTGTCTGTATAATTGGACCGCAAGTGTGTGATATACAAATTCAGTATCTTCTGTCTTGACCACATTACCCATCATATCTCTGAGTTCTATAGTGTAGCCAAGTCCTTCCGCTGTCTCTTCGGTATCTTCCTTCATATCCGCTATTCCGAAAGAAAGACAGCCGTTTAGTATATTAACACGGGGAAAATCCACTCTTACAACCGGTTCGTTTTCTTCCTTCCATCTGCAGAAAAGTGTATAATCTTCGCCTTCGACTCCTCTGCCTCTGTCATACTCTTCAAGAGTCCAGGTTCCGATCCCGTAACATGATACGTTCACTCCTCCATCATATTTGCTGATATTGGTAGAATCCTGAAAATCACAGATACCTACATAATCGGAGTCACGGTAATTGGTTATATAAACCGTATCGGGCAGATAACTTGTATAGGCCGAATAATCCGACAAAAGAGAAGCATATGTATCATCAATGTCCAGTGTAGTATCGAGGAATGTTCTGATATACGCTTTGGCAATGAGCTTCTGATCCGCTTCGTCAAGGAAGTTATATGTATTAAGGTAGCAGTTGGTAACAGCTTCCATATCATATCTGCCCCATCTGCTGTTGAACTGTCCGTGATTCGCTCCGAGTATGTAAACAGAAGATTTTAAATTAAACTCTTCACTGTCTTCGGTAAACGTTACATTATTATACTGCTTCTCCCCGCACATACTGCTTACATCCTGATCGTTCGATCCGTGAATAAGCAGATAGTTAACATCGGAGATCTCAACCGGATGACCAACCGGCATATACTGATCCACTACCGGAGCAATGGCAACTATCGAAGTAATGTTAAAGTGATAATCAAACTTTATATTACCGTCTTCAGGATAAACCGTCATATCATTAAACAGATATGCGGTAGCAACCATCTCACCGCCTCTGGAATGTCCGCCGATGGCAATACGGTCTTCGTCAATAAGACCATGGATCTTACTCTCTTCATCCTCGTTAAGTTCAAGAATCCGCTTCATGTTGTCGAGAAGAAGGATCGCACGCTTATCATTTCCTTCGCCCGTCGCATTGATTATATTTTCATCTACGGAGATGACCACATAACCGTTGGAAGCCAGATACTCTCCCAGGTAATCATATCCGAGATATGAAGGCACGGAGGAATCATGATTTCCGTGAACCATAAAAAACACAGGACAATTCTTCTCTCCCTCCGGATACCAGATCTGTCCTTTTACGGGAACCTTATCAAACTCATATCCGTGAAATGAATCGAAAAGAGTATCAAATCCTCCTCTGTCTGCAACAGAATCAAATCTGGTGTAATCCAGAGTTTCCGTAACGATGTCATTATCTTCTTCAGGACCGTAGGAAAGTGTTGCAACAGTGCAAGGGCCGTTTTTCAGATACTCATCAAAACCGGAAACCTGCTCCGAACTATCATCACTGATTCCGGTATAAAATGCGATCCTGCTCTCTCCAAAGGTATCGCTTGCCAGAAAATAGCAGTAAGCGCCAACATATGCCGCCGAGATAACAAACGCAAGATATCCGAATACCTGTTTAAATCTGTGAGTTTTGATAAATGCCCAAAGAATTCTTCCGAGAACGTCAACGCTCAATACCAGCGCAAAGCTCATTAAAAACGCCTGCGGCATCAAATTCCCCTGAGTTCCGATGGAATTTTCCATCATAACGCAGATCAGTGCGCCCCAGAAATATACCTTGCACCTCTTGCTTCCGCCGACAATTAATTTAAGAAGAAAAGCTGAAATTTCGGCTATCACAAAAAACAGCACAGCGACAATTAAGTAATTCGCCCACTCGGGAGTTTTCCAATAAGTCGTGGATCCTATGACCCATCCGGTGAAAAGAATACCTAATGCAACCTCAAGTATCATCCCCCCCGGGCGTCCCGCCTTCATAAAATCTCTCGCCGGAGCGGTTTTCCTTTTGATAAAACCAAACGGCTTTTTTATCCCACTCCATAACTTCTTGAAAAACTTTTTCATGTGTCAACGACTCTCTTTCAATTTCTTAAATTCTTTTATCAGTTTTTCCGGGCTCTTATTACACTCGTCAAAGTATAAATGCTCGGTTTTCTCATAATTTTCTTTATATATGACTTCCAGGAATTTTACCTTGGTAGCATCCTGTTCACGGCGAAGGGGATTCTTTCCTTTTCTGCCGAAGGCAAGCATGCCGCCCATAAGTCCGTCTGTCCAGTGTTTGGACTGCTTTTCGGTTTTATCCAAAGACTGTGCGGAATAATCAATCGAAGTTTTATACGGAGCATCAATTCTGATATCATCGATCTGATCAAACTCGATAACATAATGATCCTCAAATGTTCCGTCGAAATTATCTTCCGATATGAACAGATGACCCGCAGTCAGTCTGATGATAACCCTGCAATCGGGAATATTTTTATCCGTGGAATAGATCTTTGCAGTGAGCATTTCCACAACTCCTTCAGTCTTGTACATTTCCATATATTTACCCTCAATCAATCCCCATCAATATCTCTACTTTAACGGGGGCATTAACAAGTTCCGCAAATTTCGCTCCATCCTCCGGGCTTCCTACGATACTTCCGTAGTGTGTCGGGATCGCAATCTCAGGTTTGATCGTATTAACAAGCTCTGCGGCGGCCTTGGTATCCATGGTATAGAATCCGCCTATCGGAACAAGAGCGATATCACATTTAACCGCCAGCGCTTCCTTGGTAACATCCGTGTCACCTGCGACATAGATTCTCTTGCCGAATGCTTCAAATATATAGCCCACCCAGCCGGCAGATTTCATATGGAAAGGTTTCAATGTATTGTATGCCGGGATTGTTTCCAATACAAATCCACAAATATCCTTGGACTCTCCCTGAGCGATGGCCTCTGTCTTACCGACGCTACCCTTAACCTTATCTGTTTTATCCGCCATTTTCTCGGGAACTACCAATACTGTCTCCGCCTTGGCAACCGCAGCTATATCACTTGGAGAGAAATGATCGTAATGATCATGTGTTATCAGGATATAATCCGCATCATGAGGGGCCTGTTTCATTTTAAAAGGGTCGATATATATTGCCTTGCCACCATTTTGAATCCTGATGCTGTTGTGGGTAAATACCTTAATATTTTCTACCATAATAGCCCCCTTATTCATATACGGAAAAAACAATATAACAGCCCGCGACTCCCAATTCAGGAACCACGGGCTTTATTATAGCATTTTTGAACTAGTGATTAAAGAAGGGCTACAAGTAGAGTCAGTAGGAACCGTCCCTACTGACTCATTTCTCTGTATTCTTCGAGAAGATCGTATATTCCGTCTTCGGATAACACGCCTCTTTTAAGATCCTTGGGGATGAGTCCCTCTTCATCTGCTTCAAAGTCTTTCTTCCACTCATAGCTAAGATAGTATTCCTCAAGTTCTCGAATCCATCCCTGAAGCTTTTTCGAGCTTGCCGCATCAGGGCGAGCCAAGGCTTCCTTCGCTTTATCCATTATCTTCTCGTACTTTGAGATTCTTTCGATCGAATATCCCGAATCCCACTGAAATCTCTTAAGGTCTACTTTTCCGTCTTTTACTTCGATTCCTTCCTTCTCAAGAAGTTTTGCCTGTATTCCCGCTCCTCCAAATGCAAATTCCCCGGACAGTTCTCCTTTTGAATTGACAACTCGGAAGCAGGGAATATTTTCGGGATCAGGATTATTGTGAAGGGCATTTCCAACGGCGCGTGACATCTTCTTATTGCCTGCAACCTCCGCAATCTGGCCGTAGGTTGCGACTTTTCCGTAAGGGATCTTTTTAACGGCTTCGTAGATTTTTCTCGACGGGCTGTATGATACCAGGTCATAGCTTTCCGCGATCATCATCTTGATATCTTTATCGGGTATGCTGCCGTCTAAGATCACCGTATTCCAATTATCCTTATTCTGGTGATAACCGGGCATTACCGACTTATATCTATCCCGCCAAAAGAAAGCCTTCTCCGGACCCACCTTTACATTGAGATTGATGAAGCCGTCTTTTTCGTATGTCCATAGGAACGCTTTCTTATTGCCCTTATATCTTACAAGCTGCCAGTTATCATCATGAAAAGGAGCATCCTGATATGCTCCTTCAAAAGACAGTCCGTATTTTAATGCTTCTTCACGAGTTCTCATATCTTTACTCCCTGAGTCAATGGGGACGGTTCTTATTTATTTAACTCTTGAATCTCTTTAAGAAGTTCCTGCTGCTTCTTGGCATCTTTCCACAGTCCGTAATAATACAAAGCAGCTCCTATTACATAAGGAATGGTAAAGGATCTGAAAAGTTCAAACCATCCCTTTGGGGTCACCGGGCCAAAAAAGCATGTTCCGATAAGAACTGCGATCACGCACAGTACACAAGCCACTATGTACTGAATAACGATCATTGCAAGAGGACTGAGCTTTTCGAAGAACTTGTGAATCGATAGTACAAACACCGCAATATTACAGAAGATAAACATCATGACAACGTTAACGTTATTTGTTTCCGTTCCTGCGATCATGTTTATGATTGCACCAACGACGGAGATTATCGTATAGGAACAGCACAGTTCCAACAGATAAGACTTTATAAAATCTTTCATCACGACATCCTCCTCATTTTCTGCAGATACTCGGTAAAACTCTTTTTATAGCTTCTGTTGATACATATCCTCTCACCGTTATCAAAGGAAACATATACCTTCATGTTGATGTCGGGCTTGAGTTGTTTGATCTTATATATATTTACGAGATTGGATTTGGATATCCTCACGAATCCGTATGGTGTTAACTGTTCTTCCACAGATGAAAGTGTGGTCATCAGTCTGTACACACCTTTTTCGGTATAAGCAAAAAGCTTTCTTTCCACATGGTCGAAATAATAAATATCCCCCGGATCGAGGAAAATTTCTTCTCCGTCGTCCAGGTCTTCATCGGCAGGCCGCCCTTGCAAGGACGGCCTTTCCGATTTGATCGTATCAATAACCTGCTTAATGACAGGTCTGACTTCACT
>JAEEGJ010025631.1_pt1 | contig 12056 bp, 10 predicted proteins | sample 8958761 | NCBI WGS metagenome assembly JAEEGJ01 (sample SAMN16246546, study PRJNA631951) | gut metagenome | biome: gut microbiome; feature: rumen; material: RS-attached | host: Bos | place: Iran: Karaj | collected 2018-10 | reverse complement strand
CATATTTTCTTTAAAAGACTTAACCAAAACAGCCTGTAATCCACAGGTTCACGCGCGTAATCGCACTCCCACATAATTTACCTCGCAAACTTATACTAAGGTTTCAAAAAGTTCCATTGCTCTCTCAACCGTGCGGTCGGAGTTGTAATGCTCGTGCTCGCCCCAGCGACCAAGTCCGTATATGCCCATATCCTTCATGTAAGAAAGAAGCTTTTTCATAACTTCGGGCTTGTCAATCGTGTTCAAAGGATAGGTGTATTCATTGCGGTATGCCACACCTTTGATGCTGTCGTCCACTCTGTTTAAATTGGTCTCAAGCCAGTAGCCTTTAGAACCCTTGCAGAAGTTATGGCGCACCAATATTCTGTGATAGGACTTGTTTTTGTCGGGATAATAAATCCAATGAGCCTCTGTATCAAGATTCTTGTCGATATATTTAATCTCGGTGCCGGTATGCTTAAGCTTTTTAACCGACGCACCTACGAATTCATCGCAGTCTTCGATTACGTCAAAAGAAGTCCAGGGCACCGTAGTAATAATCATCTCAGCTTCGTACTGTGAGCCGTCCTCGCACTCCACCGTGCGCTTACGCACATTCAGCTTCTTAACAGATTTGCCGCATAAAAGCCTGTCTCCGAGAGCCTTGCCCATTCTCTCCCAGAGTTCGCCGTAGCCGTATTTCTTGGGATAATAAAACTCCGCATGACCAGGCTGTGTGCCGTAAGGCTTCCTGTTAAGACAGCTTAAAAGGGTTTCGTCAAAAGAAACATTGGGAAGCTTATCAAGCCAGTAGGTGCCGAGGGAATCAAGCTCGCCCCCGAACATCTTGGAGTTGTAAGGAAGCATGTACTCCTCAGCCACCATATCGCCCAGTTTCCAGGTAATCCATTCCACGAACTTCACGGGCTTTTCTTTGCCCAGATTGCAGCCCGCAAGCGCGATGGACTTTAAGTACTTAACCTGCTCTTCAACGGGCATCTGCCAGATATTGGCCTCGAAAGGATGGCCGATTTCGTAAGTACCCATGTCGATGCGGGAATCTCTTTTATATTTGTCCCACTCGTCTTCCGGCATGAAAGAAAAAAGAAACTCATTGACCTTGGGACGTCTTACATCAAGGAAATGTCCTCCAGCAATATCAAGGGGTGCTCCGTCCACGTCCTCGCTTCTGCAAAGACCTCCGGGCACAGCTTCTTTTTCCAGCAAAACGAAACTCACCTCGGGGCAGTTTCTTTTAAGCAGATTGGCAAACGTAAGTCCCGCGGGACCGCCGCCCAGAATAAGATACTTAACCTTCTCCATCAGGCTTTTCCTCTCTTGATTTCGTACATCATGTATTTAAGCAGCTTCTTGCCGGTTGCAAAGGCCTTAAAGTGGCTTTCGCCCGCAAGTCTCGGAAGTTCGGTGGTAGGAAATTCAATTCTTTTAAGCTTAAGCTTGTAGCTTCTGCAGACCATCTCTATGTCTATTGAAGGGCTCATATCGGAAATATCGCAACGTTTGAAGGCATCCACTGTCATGCCGCGGAATCCGTGAAGAGTATCCCAGACGGTATTGCCTTCCCGCTTAAATAAAATCTTGGCAAGAAGTCCGAGGCCGATTACAAACCACTTACGGGGCTTAAAGAACCTGTCGTCTTCTTCGTTGTGGGCGCCCTTCATCATGCGGGAGCCTACCACAAACTCATAGCCCTGTTCGTAGTAATCCCTGAACTTGTAAGTATCCTCCACGGGAATGGTTCCCTTGGGATGATAGAACACAAAAGCATCCGTGGTGCAGTGATTGCAGCCGTCCTTGCAGGCCTGATTAAGGCCTTTGGCGCTCTGTCTGAACACGGGAATGCCCTGCTCCGTAAGATACTCAACGGTTCCGTCGGTACTGCCGCCGTCTATGCAAAAGATTTCATCGAACTTAGATCTGTCTATGAGGGGAATATCGTGCTTGCAGCCCTCAAGCTCGTTCCAGGTTATAAGAATAAGGGATATCCTCATTTCTTCCTCCAAAAATATATTTACAGGCTTTCTTTTGAAGCCTTTCTGTCAGCAACAAGTTTGGCAATATAGGTAATTTCCGTAATAAGCATGCTGTAATAAGTGGCATGAAAATACACCTGCGCGCCGGCAGGCATCACAATCACAATTGCAGCATACTGCAAAAGAAGTACCAGCAGAAATACCCCGAGAGCCGTGTTCTCACGTTTCTTTTTAAAGAATAACACAAACTCTTTAAGCATAAAAATCACAGCTAAAAGCGTAATGATTATAAGGGATGCTGATGCCGCATGTATCTTGTCAAAAGTAAAATCATGTACCTTGCTTAGAGCAAAAGAAATAACGGCTGCGACCTTTTGTCTGAAGGAATTGTCATGCCAGGACTGAAGATGCAGATCATTCACATATTCCGCCCTGCCGATGCCCCAGAGGTCCAGTTTGAAATCCGCAATGGGGGATGTTGGCTCCGATAATATGCTCTCTGCCACAAAAGGATATTGGGTGAGGAACAGGGACTGCTCCCACATAACAAACTGGGTTTTTAAATAAATCTTCTTGTTATGAAAAACCAGGTCGTAAAAGCCCTTAACATATGCCGATGCTTCTTCATCTGTGGCATAGGACTGGTTGATGTCCACCCTGCCGCAATAAATATTGTAACGATGATATCCGCCCATGCCATAAAGGCTTACGATATCAAGGGGAACAACTCTGTTAATGGCCGCAAGAGACTCCTCCGCCCCATCGTAATCTATATTATGATTGCCGTCATTTAAAATATTTATAAGGGAAGGGAAAGAATTTATTATAGTGTAATCCTTACCGTAATATTTCCTGTCACCCATCTTTTGAGGCAAAAGAATGACAATGAAAGCCAGAACCGCAAAGGCAGTATGGACAAAAATTCTCTTAAGTCCCGGTTTGTAGCCAAAAATCAAAGCCGCTACAAAGCCGCCGAGACCTAATATAATGCCCTCGCTTCTAAACACCGCAATGAATGCCGCAAGCACCGAAATAAGTGCAAGCTCCGCCGCATTGCGTTCTTTTTTGTCCACAAAATCCATCACAAGCAGACTTGCAAAGAACATGCATACAATAGCGTAAATCTCCGTTCTGTAAGGGTCCACTATCAGTATATAAGAATTGGGAAGCACAAGTATCAAAAGAATGAGCCACTTAAGGCGACCCTTAAGCACAGGACTTTTGTCTATTCTGTTAAAAGCGTATCCGATAACCGCAGAAAGTCCCATCCACTGCAGCACACCGATTGCGGCGGGATTGGGAAATACCATCATCATACCCGCATAGAGTGTGCTGAGGTATGCCGAATGCCAGTACTCGGGCCAAAGTCTTAAGGCATAAGCATAAGTAATATAGTTGTCATCCGAGCGAAGATTCACATCCGTAAGGCGGAACACTCCGAATACAACAAACAGCACGATAAAGACGCAAAGTCCCACCTTCACAGCTGTGTCCTTAAAATGATCGACAACATAAAAAAGAAGCTTCCACACAAGGACAATAAGCAAAGCGGCGAAAATCTTTGAAATGATATACGCCACCATGTGCTCGGCCTTGTCCGAATAGAAGTCGCTTCTGGGTATGGCCATGCGCACTCCGTCCTCGGCGTTAAAAATCAGGAAACTTCTCTCGTATACAAATGACAATATAAAATGAATAATCGGCAGTAAATATCTTACCGTCTTTTTTCCCATGTCCCAGGCACCTTTCTGATTGCTTATTTCTTTTTACCCGATTTGTTCTTAAGATTCATAACATAGTCTTTAAGAGTATCAACGGTATCGGAGAACTTAACAGACTTAAGTGTGGGGTTACCAAGGAAAATACCCCTCTTGTAAAAGTCCCAGATATTATTCTCAGACAGTTCGTCGCGCTTCTCGATTACAAACTTGTCTCTGAGTTCGGAAAGTTCGTTCTTAATATTCTCCGCAAATTTGGCGGGAGTCTCCTCCATGGCCTTTTTGACTGCCGCGAATCGTTCTTCTATGCCGTCGATAATGTCCCCTGCCTTCTCAAGGCTTGCGTCGATAAAGGCATCCTTGTCCGCATCCGCAAAAGCAAGAATAACGTCGAGACGCTTCTGCATAAGCCTGAGTTCTTCTTTGGCCTTCTCCATTTTGATGATGATGGCACGAAGGTCGAAGGCAGCCTTGAAGGACAATGTGCAGTCCACAATAAAGTACACCGTAACCACAGTGACTATCAGCACAAGTTCTTTGTACGTCATGTGCTCCGTAAGAGCCACGATGGGCTTATGAATCACGTAGTCCACAGCCAAAGAAAGTCCGCCCCAGCATACACTGGTGAACAGACAGATATGTCCGTTTAAATTAAGGGGTTTGTCCGAGTAATCCCAGTAGCGCACCTTGAAAATGGCTTCCATGGCCGCACCCGTAAAGTACTCCAAAATACTCGCCGATATCATGCCGCCAAAGAAAACCGCCACCGGCCATTTAAGCAAAGGCGTCCCCACCAGTACCAGTGTCATGGCACCGCACCCGTAAATGGGTATGAAGGGGCCTCTTAAAAAACCGCGGTTTACGAGTCTCTTCTGATGAAGGGACACCCATGTTGACTCGATAATCCAGCCGAAAAAACAATATGTATAAAAGAAAAACAATAACTGCAAAGGTGAATAAGGTATCATCTCACACTCCGGTTATACGAAGGATAAGACTTCGTTTTTGGGCTTCTTGCAGGGAGTAACGCTTATGGCTGTAAGCATGGGACCCTCTCCGTCGTAGCCCTTAAAATATTCTTTGGAAAATTTGGCGCTTAACTTAACCCAGGAATGGTCCTCAATCTTCTCCGCATATTTGCAGGGAAAACCAAGGAACTGAATGTCCTCGGCGCAGCAGGTCATGATGGCTCTGCCGGGTACGAAAAGGCCTTTGGCAAAGTCACCGGGCACAAGTGCGCAGGCGGTAAAGTTAATGGTCTTGCCCATGTATCTGTCAGCGTGATCCAGGGCATCAAGATACCATACGCCGTAGGTCTCGTCGGTAAGCTCGATAACATCCTTGGAAACATCGTAAGGAAGCTCTTCTTCGAGGGTTGCGTTAACTTCGCCGTCCTTGTCCTCAAAGACGATTTCCGCAGCCTGATTGAGAGCCTTGACGTTTCTTTTGAAGCCCGGAAGCTTGTCGTAAATGTTGTCGCATCTGTTGAAGATAATAAGTTCCGACTTACGCATCATTTCCGCAAGAAGTGATCTCATGTTGGTATAGTAAAGTTCAAAAGAAGATGCATCAACCGTGGTAATCTGCTGCTCAAGCTTCCAGAAAAGAGGAAGTCTGAAGTTCTTGTAATTCCACATTCCGTTGTATTCGATGATGACTCTTGCGGGCTTGTATTTTTTGTCAAGTTCGGTGAGGGCTTCAACGGAAAGTTCACTTTCGTCCTCGATGTTAACCTGAATTGTGTTGGTAGCCTTTAAGATTCTGTCGTCATATTCTTCTTCGCCTTCTTCGCACACGATTAAAAGCGTGGTGCCTTTGGTGCGAAAGTAGGGCTGAGCCAGCGTATAGTTAATAAACTGGGTTTTTCCGCTGTCCAAAAAACCGTTGATTACAAATACTGATTTCATGTCTGTGCCTTTTATTTAAGAATTAATTCTCTGATTGCGTCTTCTTTTAACTCTGAGCCGATTACACAGATCTTGCCTGTGTATTCGGGTGAGCCGGTACGAACGTTGATTTCGCCGGGAGTGTAGTCAAAATAAATCCATTCGCTGCCCTCTGAAGGAACCATACCCTTGGCGCGAAGTACCATGCCGTATAAGTCATCGTCCTCAAGAGCCTCAAGGAAAGCCTTAACGGATTCCGCGGTGAATTTCTTGGCAGTTTCGATACCGATGCTTGTGAAGACTTCGTCTGCATGGTGATGATGGTGGTGGTCATGTCCGCAACCGCAGCTGCATTCTTCATCGTGGTCATGGTGATGTTCATGCTCATGGTCATGGTCATGATGGTGATGTTCATGCTCGTGTTCATGGTCGTGGTCATGATGGTGCTCGTGATCGTGGTCGTGGTCGTGGTGACAGCAGCATTCGTCGTCATCGTCATCATCGTCGTCGTGATGGTGGTGATGATGGTCGTGGCCGCAGCACTCGTCATCGTCGTCATCATCGTGATGGTGATGTTCATGCTCATGCTTGAACTCCTCTAAGAGTTCTTCCTCAAAGGATTTAACGGACTCGAAGGTCTCAAGAATGTATTTGCCGGTAAGCTCGTCCCAGGGAGTGGTGACAATCTTGGCATCTGCGTTGTGCTCTCTTATCATAGCAACAACCTTCTCAAGCTTGGCTTCGTCCATGTTCTGGGTACGGCTCAAAATAATGGTACCCGCATGCTCTATCTGGTCGATAAAGAACTCACCGAAGTTCTTCATGTAAATCTTGCACTTGGAAGCGTCTACAACCGCTACGGAAGAACCGGGCTCAACGCCTGCCTGCTCGGAAGCCTCAAGAACGGCTCTCTGAACATCCGAAAGCTTGCCTACGCCCGAGGGCTCGATAAGAATTCTTTCGGGAGCGTACTTCTCAATAACCTCCGCAAGAGAAGTTCTGAAGTCGCCTACCAGTGAACAGCAGATACAGCCTGAGTTCATCTCTCTTATCTCAATGCCCGAATCCTTTAAGAAGCCGCCGTCTACGCCGATTTCACCGAATTCGTTCTCGATAAGAACTACCTTGGTACCCTGAAGTGCTTCCGATAAAAGCTTTTTAATGAGAGTGGTCTTGCCTGCTCCCAAAAATCCTGAAATTACATCTATCTGTGTCATTTAATAAAACCTCCTGTAAAAATTTTCACTCTATGATATCGCAATAATGCGGTGTCTGCTAATTAACTTTCTCTAAAGAATCTAAAATATCTGTTAGAGGAATGGCTACGGTTTCGCCGTTTTCGCTGCCTCCCGCCACGATTCCGCACAGGGCGCCGGTGTCGGTGTATACCCCCGAACCGCTCATGCCCGCGAAAACATCGCAGTAGAGATACAAAAGATACTGGTCGAATTCAGGCACATAATAATCAAAGGCCTTGAACGTACCCTTCATAACATTGGCCGCCGTTGAAACTGCCGAGCCCACCACGTAAACGGTGTCATCCACCGCCATGGCATCGTAAGTCTCTCTGTCGCACACAGCCGGCACGAGTGAGTCCGCAAACGCCTCGTCCATATCGCTTCTTTTGATAAAAAGAAGGGTGATATCCGTGACCTCATCGCTGTATACCACATCGGCAAAACCTGCGTGGCCGTCAAAAAAACGAATAATGCCCTGGTCGTACCCAGCCATAAGATGGGTGACCGTGGCAATAATTACTCCGGAAGCGTCGTTTTTAACTATTACTCCGCTTGCATGAGATGAACCGACCGTTATCATAACCGTCGGCTTTTGCAGCATCTTTATAAGTTCTTCCTCTGTAGGTGCGGTTTCTTTTTCCCCGCAGGCGGATACGCTCACGGTAAAAAGAAGGCACATGAGGAGTGTCAGTAATCTTTTAACTACCCTCATAACAATTTATCTAACAAATGTGAGTAAGACGATAAGCCGGGTTATGTCGTGGGTGATCATCTTTCTAGAACCGACGTTACCGCCGGTCTCAAGCGACCTACCGGAAAACAGATCGGGCAAATCTATGGTTTTCCTGCCAAAAGGCATTCTTGGTCTTGCTTCGGATGGGGTTTACATGGCTGCTTGTGTTACCACAAGCACGGTAGTCTCTTACACTGCCTTTCCACCCTTACCTCGGGGAAGCCCCGGGGCGGTTTATTTCTGTTGCACTGGCCTGGGAGTCGCCTCCACCGGACGTTATCCGGCATCCTGCCCTGTGAAGCCCGGACTTTCCTCACCTGCTTACGCAGCCGCGATCACCTGTCCTACTCACACATTTGTTACACGTTAAAATAACTTCCGCCGATGAACTCACGACAGATGGAGTTATTGGGCACAACCTTGGGGTCTAAGGCCACAAAGTATTCAAGGAACTTAAGAAGTCTCTTGGCCTCGTAATACTCCGGTTCATCGGGTCCTATATCGAAAAGTAACGGCTCTGCATAAGTCTTGAATGCAGCAAGCTCGTAAAGAAGTATCGAGTTAAACATTGTGTCCGCATATTCCTGGAAGGGGAAGATGTTCTCTTCCTCGCCGCGACGAACGCTGGGCCACATCTTAATGGTGTTCTGGGCGCTGGTTCCGCGGGTTCTTGCGTCACGAACCATACGGCGCAAAAGTCTGCCGTCGGTGGTGGGTATGCGGTTGTGCTCGTCAATATTGATACTGGTAAGAGCACTGATATATATTCTGTATTTGCTTTCGTCGGGAAGACTGTAGCTCATCTTGGGATTGAGTCCGTGGATACCTTCGATTACCAGAACGTCCTCGGGACCCAACTGTTTGAAGTTACCCTTGTACTCTCTTCTTCCTGTCTTAAAGTTAAAAGAAGGAAGCTCCACTCTTTCACCCTTCAAAAGCCGTGTCATGTCTTTATTAAACTGCTCAACGTCAATTGCCTCAAGGCATTCGAAGTTGTAGTTGCCGTTTTCATCCTTGGGAGTCTGCTCACGGTTTACAAAATAATCGTCCACTCCGATGGGATGGGGCTTTAAGCCGTAAGTACGAAGTTCTACGGAAAGTCTGTGTGAGAATGTGGTCTTACCCGAAGAGGAAGGACCCGCAATCATAACAAACTTAACGCCGCCGCGCTTAACTATATCGGCTGCGATTTCACCGATCTTACGCTCCTGCAATGCTTCCTGCACCAGAATAAGGTCGTTAATCTCGCCCTTACAGATAGCGTCGTTTAACTGACCGACTGTTGCGATACCGAGAGTCTCGCTCCATCGCGAAGTCTCGTTAATGGTCTTAAAGAGTGTGGGTCTGTCATCGAAAGGCTTAACCTCCGTAGGCGCACTCGTATCGGGAAGAACAAGCATAAATCCCTTATCGTAAGGAATCAAGTCAAACCACTTAACATAGCCCGTTGAAGGAACCATGTAGCCGTAGTAGTAATCGTAATAATCTTCAAGATGATATACGTTTACGGATGAACCTCTTCTGTACTTAAAGAGGCTTACTTTGTCCTCGAAATTGTATTTCTTAAAGAGTTCGATTGCTTCGTCTCTTGATATGGTTTCTTTCTGGAAATGAAGGTCCTGCTCCACAAGTTCAAGCATTCTCTCCTTAATGGCTTCTACCTTTTTGGGGGTAATCTTCATGCTGCCTTTGGGGCTGCAGTAATAACCGTTGCCGATTACGAATTCAACCTTAACTCTGGCATTACTGTCCTTTTTGAAAACGTCATAAGCCGCCTTTACCATTAACATGATGGCGCTTCTTGCATAAGTCTTGTGACCTATGGAATCGTCAAGGGTAATAAATTCAATGGTGGCATCCTTTGAAACCTTTTTGAAAAGTTCCCTGATTCTGCCGTTTTCTTTGACCAAAGCTATGGTGTCTTTATATTCGCTTTGGAACTTTTTGGCAACATCTTCAAAGGTGGTGCCGTTTGAAATCTCGCATTTATGACCGTTAATGTTAAGTACTGCCATGGTGTTCCTCCTAGGTTACTCTGTCATTAAAAGTGCTTTTCTCATAAGTTCCGTTTTCTTAATAAGTTCCTCGCGTTTGTCCGCCGGCATGCCTTTTAAGTAGGTTTCGTTGTTCTCTATGCCTTTTTTAAGATACTCCCTGTAGAGAGGGTTCTTGTCTTTAAGCAGGTATTCCGAGAACTCGTCAAAAAAAGCATTCTCCTCACCCGTATGAGGTGTCGGCTCCCCGGGGCGGGCGTCTATTACGAAATAGGGCTTCCCCATGTCATAAAGAAAGCACTCTTTCGAAATATTATAGCCTTCGTTTCTTAACCATTTTCTAACAAGAAAGAGCTCCGACTGGGGCTGTAACACCAGCTGGGACACGGTTTTTAAGACCTCTCGCCCCTCGGTTAAAATCTTAACGGTAAGGGCTCCTCCCATGCCGGCTATTACTATAGCGTCCGGTCGGTCTTCTTTTGTTACTTTATGTAAACCATCTGACAATCTGGTCTCGATTGAGTCCGACAGTCCTGCTGCCTTGATATTGTCGGAAGCAGCGGCAAGGGGGCCTTTGTTGATGTCGCAGGCAATTACCTTTTCCGCCGTGCCGTCCTCAACCAGGGCAATGGATACAAAACCGTGGTCGCAACCCACATCGCAGAGGGTTTTACAGGGAACAACGGTGTTTTTCACCGTTTCCATCCTTAAAGATAATTTCATCAGTCGAGGTAATCCTTAAGCTTTCTGGAGCGGCTGGGATGACGAAGCTTTCTTAAAGCCTTGGCTTCAATCTGTCTGATACGCTCACGGGTTACGTTAAATTCCTTACCTACTTCTTCAAGGGTGCGGGCTCTTCCGTCATCAAGACCGAAACGTAAGCGAAGAACCTTCTGCTCTCTGTCGGTAAGGGTTCCGAGTACCTCCACAAGCTGCTCCTTAAGAAGGGTAAATGCAGCCGCATCTGCGGGAACGGGTACCTGGTCGTCGGGAATGAAATCGCCAAGGTGGGAGTCTTCCTCTTCACCGATGGGGGTTTCAAGGGAAACGGGCTCCTGGGAAATCTTTAAGATTTCGCGGACACGGTCAACGGACATGTCCATTTCTTCGGCGATTTCTTCGGGGGTAGGTTCACGACCCAATTCCTGAAGCAACTGTCTTGAAACTCTGATAAGTTTATTGATGGTTTCAACCATGTGTACGGGGATTCTGATGGTACGGGCCTGGTCCGCAATGGCACGGGTAATGGCCTGACGAATCCACCATGTAGCGTAGGTAGAAAACTTGTAACCTTTTCTGTAATCAAACTTCTCAACTGCCTTAATAAGACCCAAGTTACCTTCCTGAATAAGGTCAAGGAACAGCATTCCGCGGCCCACGTATCTCTTGGCAATTGAAACAACGAGACGGAGGTTGGCTTCCGCAAGACGCTTTTTGGCATCTTCGTCACCGGTTTCCATCTTCTGTGCAAGTTCGATTTCTTCTTCGGCACTTAAAAGGGGAACCTTACCGATTTCCTTTAAGTACATACGAACCGGGTCCTCAATGCTTACGCCTTCGGGAACCGATAAGTCGATGTTCTCCACATCAACGTCTTCTATCAATTCGTCATCGGGGATGAAGTCGTCGTCAACTTCTTCCTCTTCGGGAAGCTGCATGATGTCTACCCCTGCCGCCTCCAGTGCATCCATAACCTTGTCGTACTGCTCTTCTTCGAGGTTTAAGTCCGCAAAAAAGTCCGTGATTTCGCGATATTCAATCATGTTCTTTTTCTTGCGGCAGTGAGCGAGGAATTCTTTTATCCTCTCCTCAAATTTCGCAATCATGTTCTCATCCATAGGGTTTACTCTTCCTTTCTATGTATCCAGATGAAATTCCAGTTTTTTAAGCTTTTCAAGGGCTTTTTTGTTCTCAATGTCTCTCATCATGTCTTCCATGGTCTGTCCGGGCTGTGAAGCCGCCGCATCGACGCTGTTTTTCTTGACATTGAATACCAAATCGTGAAGTGCTTTTTCCCTTGAGCTTTTGTCGGAAACTTCAGTCAGATTCGAATTAAATATTTTGGCAACCGTGGCCTGTTCGGATTCGTCTTCAAACATGCTCACTATGGCTGCGGGATTGACCTTACCCTCTTCAAGGTCCGCAAAAAGTTTTGTGGCAACCGTCTTGTAAAGTTCGTCGGTGAAATCCTCGGGGGTAATGAATTCTTTGACAATCTTATAAACCGAGGGCTCATCCGAAAGCCAGGTCAAAAGAAGGCATTGCACCCTCTTGATGTTGGCATCGGGCTCGGGCTTGTGAATGCCGGACTTCGGTCGTTCTATGGGCTTGTATTCCCCGCCGTTTTTGGCTGCGAGACCGGCCACCAGCTTTTTGAGACTGTCTACGCTTATGTCGTATTTGCCGCAGATGGCGCTTAGGTAATTGTCACGTTCGATTTCGTCGGGGAAATTCATGAGGTGAGCGCCTATCTCACGGGTAAACTTGGTGCGCTCGTCAGGGTCTTTTACATTG
>JAEEGJ010025630.1_pt1 | contig 12056 bp, 13 predicted proteins | sample 8958761 | NCBI WGS metagenome assembly JAEEGJ01 (sample SAMN16246546, study PRJNA631951) | gut metagenome | biome: gut microbiome; feature: rumen; material: RS-attached | host: Bos | place: Iran: Karaj | collected 2018-10 | reverse complement strand
GGTTTTGGTAACTGTCGGTACATAAGCAAGCCACTTTTTCATCGCCTCGTACATATCAGAAATAAAACTTACGTCACCGTATGTTTCATACAACTGCCAGGGAATAATTGCAACCGCGTCCGACCACCCCGCCCCTCCGGGTTTATAAGCTGTAAGACTTGGAATAACTTCAGGAACCCAGCCGTTGTCGTGCTGAGCGGCTCTCATGTCCGCCAGCCACTTGCGGAAAAACTGCCGCACATCGTACTGATATGTGCCCGCACGGCAAAAAATCTGTCCGTCTCCAGTCCAGCCGTAACGCTCGTCGCGCTGCGGGCAGTCAGTTGGTATATCAAGATAGTTACTCTTTTGGGTCCACAAAATGTTGCTGAAAAGCTGATTAAGCATTGTGTCGCTGCTGTTGAGCCAGCCCGTGCGGGTCATCTCCGAATGCAGAACAACAGCTCTAATATTCTCCGCACAAAAACCTTCAGGGGCTTCGTCAATCCTCAAATACCTAAAGCCGAAAAAAGTAAGTTTGGGCTTATATGACTGATGTCCTTCACGACAGATATAATGCAGCTGACTTCTTGCCGAGCGGTAGTTCGCCGTATAAAAATTACCGTCCTTATCCAGAACTTCGGCTGTAGAAAAGCTCAGTCTTTCGCCTGCATGCGCATCCATCTCAAAGGTCATGTAACCGGTCATATTCTGACCAAAGTCCACTACCCACTCATTCTTTGGTGTGCGAAAAGATTTGCGGGGATAGATATATTCCTGCTCATGAACTTCCGGTCCTTCCTGCGGAATAAGTATTTGTTTGGAATAATCGCAGATTTCAGCAGACTGGAATACCGGCTTTTTTGTCATATCAACATCTTCACCGATGAATATTCCGCTTAAGGTAATTGTACTTTCTGATACCTGCCACTTTTCGTCCGTGGGAATAAGTTCTTCGCTGCCGTCCACGTAAACTATGTGAATAACAGCTATAAGCATTGCAGGCAGGAACTCGTCAGGATTCTTTGTTCCGGTCCAGGGCGCATTAGTACGCCGGAACCATCCGTTTCCGACGGTTATTTCAAGTGTATTGGAATCAAGCAGCAAACCGGTAATTTCATAGCTCTGAACCTGCAGTCGTTTGCAGTATTCGGTCCAGCCGGGAGCAAGAATAAAATCTCCGACACGCTTTCCGTTCAAAACAGCCTCATACACACCATCGCAGGTTACTTCAAGAACAGCAGTCTTTACCTGTTTTGGTGTTTCAAACTTTCTCCTGAAAACCGGCACAATTGTAGAAGCCGCATCCTTCATCCTAATCCATGAAGCTTTTTGAATCAGCATTATAATCTCCTTTGATGATTATAATAACACAGGAAAAGAAAAAACATTGAAGAAATCTCCACAATGTCTGTATAAAAAGCTTTATGAGAAAGATACATTATTTACAGAGAAGAACAACACCATGCGGAGGAATTACAAGTTGATTGAGTTTCTCCGCTTTTTTATTTGTCCAAAGCTCCGTGGAGCTGTTCCAGCCAATCGGCGGATAATTCAAGTTCATTTTTCATCCCCAAGCAAGTCGAGTGTAACAGCGGGAATCCATTTTCCGCCGTGGCGCTCAAAAATCGTAATGTTATCAACAGGAAAGTCTTCAAAAAGCTCAAGTTCGTTCAATGCCTGCAGCGCTTTTACCGAAGCGCCCTGCGGAATGTCACGGTTTGCCACGGTAAGATGCGGTTGGAATGGACGGCTGTCTTTTTTGGTAGCGCCGGGAGCCGCCTTTAGCACGGCGCAAACTGTTTTGTCGCGCAATTGCGTCCATTTTTCGTCAACGTCAACTTTGGCAAAAACCGTACGGTCGCCGAATGCATCAAAATTGCTGACGTGCGCTGTAAAAGCAAGTTTTTCCGCCAAGGGGAGCACGTCTTCTTTTAAGGTGCGAACAATGTCTTCGGTACGGTATTCGTCCGGCAGGCGGAACGGCGGAACAAGCGTAACGTGTATAGGTGTACCGTAACCGGATTTGCAGCCGTAAGTGCGGTTCATGTAACGGCGGCAGTCTTCCAGTGTGAGTGTGAGGTCGTCCGGCACAAGCACACCGAGAAAATGCGTCTGAATCGCAAAGTTTCCCTGATGAAAGGTTTGGTTTTTCATAAATCAGTTATCCTAACGGAATCTATTTTATCCACCACTCGGGGGTGAGGTCGCCAAGTTTTAGGATTGTTCCGGTTTTGGAGTCCTTCATAATTTCAATATCGTGGTAACGGCCGGGCATGAGTTGAACCATAAGTTCACGACATGCTCCGCAGGGTGCACCGCCGTCACGTATGCCGGTTTCGTCTTTGAACAGACAAAGAACTTTTTTGATTTCATTTTCACCGTTTGTAATCATATTGAAAATGGCGTTGCGTTCAGCACAAATACCCAGTGTCGAAGCCGTATCAATACAAACACCTGTATAGATTTTGCCAGAAGCTGATAAAACCGCGGCCGCCACCTCTCCTGCCGACACAAACTCAGATATTTGCCTGCCATTCAAAACTTTTGCGGCTGCGTCATACATTTCCTGCCAGATTTTTTCCATAGTATTCTCCTTACTTTCTTGTTTATTTATTGCGTAAATTCAAAATTGTTACATAGTGAATGATGTCGAACGGCTCCGGCACGGTTGCAAGATATGCAAGATGTTCTTTTTCCCATGCGGCAATCTGTTCGGCTGTGAGCGATGACGCGCCAATTCCGCGGCAGGCTTTTATGCGTCCGTTCCATGTTTCGCGCGTAAATGTGACGGGAACATCAAACCCGACAGCGTCTTCAAGCTCAAAGTACGGTGCCGCCCAGTCGGGGAATGTTACCGGCTTGCGCTTCCAGTTTCCGCCGTTCCAGTCGGGATTGTATTTGAGTACGAGTTCTTCAGTTTTTGCGGCAATCTCGCTTTCGGCAGGAATCCACGCCATAAAGAGAATGGCAAAATGTCCGTCTTCCTTAAGCCAGGTATGGATTTTAGGCAGTATCACGGACTTGTCAAAATAAGCAAAGCACTGACAGGCAGTAACCACGTCCAACGAAGCTGGCGCAAAATCAAGTTTTTCCGCGGACGAAACTTTGTATTCAATTTTCATACCGTCGGCTTTTGTAAGCTCTTGCGCATACTTTATCTGATTGTCGGAAATGTCAGTACCAATCCAGCGTGCCCCGAATTTGTACATATTGCGGGGAAGAACACCTGTACCTGTTCCCAAATCGAGAGCTGTTTGTCCTTTTACACCGATTTTAAGTTCCGCAAGCTTGTTGTAAAACTGCGCGGGATAAATATCGCGGTACTTTGCATAGTCCGCGGAGGTTTTGCCAAAGTCAAACGGTTTTCCGTTGTCAAAGTTTTTGTTGACGATTTCCATAGCCAAACTCCAGTCGGAATTACATCAATGCGTCCGAAATCTTTTCTGCAACCTGCTCGTTTGCGGAAGCATTTGTATCAATTTCATCAATCGCCTTGCGGATCTTTGCTCTGTTGCAATGTTGCTTATATTCGTAAGATTTGACGACATTTGGGCGAGAGCATCGGAAGTGCGTGTAATTTCTTTACTCTGCTCCTGTACACTGTTTTTCATTTTTTCAGCTTTATCGTTTATCAGAACACTTGTGTCCTTGATAGATACCGCTTCGGAACTTAATGATACAGTTTCCTCATTGATGTACGCATACAGCCTGTCTATTTCTTCTACACTTTCCGCAGCTTTTTCAGTAGAAGCAGAAAGCTGCTTGCCGATGTTAAGCCCTTCTTTTGTTTCATTGATTACTGCCGAAATCTTTTCAAAAGCATCGGAAGATTTTTTTTCGTTTTCAACGGCGCGGCTTACAACCCTTCTTGTAAATCGGTCATAAAGCAGAATGCTCATATTGGCGGTAAAAAGACCAAGTGAACAGATAATGATGTTCATTATGGCATCATGTACACCGGCTTCGTAAAGCGGTCTGTAGAGTGTGATGTTTAAAAGCATCCAAAGAGCAATCGTAAACAGAAAAAAGCCGTGCAACTGCTTTCGGCGAAGAGAAATTACATAGTTACATATTGTCATTACGGCTACAAAGCACGAATCGCGATAAGGCAGAAAGTTAGTATTCTGGAACGGCGCACCAAAGCATACTACAGTCGAAAGAACAGCAATGGCTGCGGTTGTTATCCAGGCACCTCTGTGAATATGTCCTTTTTTTATGGATATGAGGGATGTTGCAAAAAAAGCGAGGAGAACACCGCTTCCGATACCAATAACAGGTACCCTGAAAAGAAAAAGTACAATTCCAAAGATTGTAAACAGAATCATAAAGATAAGGTTGGAACCTATAACAAGCGAAAGCTGTTCCTGTTCGCGTACAGGCAGTGAATTAAAAACGAGTTCGGGCGGGTAGAATCTTTGGTTGAATGTCGTAGAAGCCATAACCTAATCCTTGATATTACAAAATTGATTAATAATATACGGTTTTTACAACATTTGCAAACCAAAAGGTTTGCTATTTAATCTCCACTTGCCTCAATGCTTTGTTAACGGCATTTTTGATGACTTCGCTTGAAACTGTCGCGCCGCTTACGGCGTCGACATCAAAAGTATTCTGCTCAACCATCTTTTCGGTGATGGCTTCTGCAGGTCGGCCAAGACCACAGTCGTGCCGGATTAAATCGACTTTTGAAAGTTTATGGTTTGTTACATGCACTTCAACGTCAACTGAAACAGGCCCAAGCTCGCTGTGGCCACTGTAAACGCCGTCGGCGATGTTGTTCATGTTTATTGCGGCATTTTCAAGTGATGCAAGGCTTTTTCTAATTGATGCAGAAAAAATCTGAAAACCGATAAAGCCAGACAAAATCAGCACTGCAAGGACTAAGGTAAATTTCTTCATTATTTTAGCTCCGCGGCTATCGCGTCAGCATATTTCTTATCAGAAATATCGTATGAATGAGAAATCATCTCTGCCATTTTCTTTTCGTCTTCGGTTGCGTCTTTCTTTGAGGCGAGGACCTTCGTAAACATTTTCATCATAAGCTTTGAAGCGCCGTTCATCTTTTCATAGTTGAAACCGCCCGGGCAGTAAAAAACTTTTACGATTTTCCGGTCTTCGTCAGTAAAAACACGCCGCATTGCAACTGCCACATCCGGATTTTCTTTGGGGCTTCCGCCGACAGCGTACACAATCAGTTTTTTGCCGGCGGCTGCAAGAGCGGGCATCTGCTTTTTGAACCACGCAAGCTTTACGATGTTGCCAGCCATGCACCAGCTGCCGAATACGATTGCATCATAATCGGCAAGGTTGAGCTTTGCAGCTTGTTTGAATTCCACGCACTCGCAAGCGGCGGCTTCGGCAATCCATTCGGCATACTTTTTTGTAAAACCTGTCTGGCTGTTGTAAATAACGATTGATTTCATTTGTTGTGACTCCTTCTTCGGTCAAGAGCAATTGCAAATAACCCAAGTATAATAAAAATAATTGATTTCGATATTAAAGCTGATAATGGAATTTCAACACCGGATGCAAACTGGACTGCAGATTGACAAATCATCATTACGGCTACAATCATAATTGACTGTAATAAAATCGCATAAAGCACTACTCCAAAAGAATCTTTCTTTTTCATAAGAATCAGAGAAATAAAACATAAAGGAGAGATGATACCAAGATCTAACACATAAGTTGGTTCTGTCGTATAATTTTCTATCAGCTTCAAAGAAGTTTTGTTTATGATAGTTGGAATTATATCAGGCCACCAGGCAAGGCAAAGTGAGATCCCAGAAAATATCAGAAATGCTGTATCTGATTTTTTCATTTCGAATGAATAATTGTATCTGCTCAAATTTCTCATTCTCTTAATCAGAGTAAAGAATAGTAGAGAAAAGAGAATTACATATAACACAAAAATGCGGTTATATTTTACGCCGAAGCACAAACTCACTGCATAATACAGGCTTATCGCTTCAATTGAGACAAGACGCAACTGAGTATTTTCTGTACTGGCTCGAAAATCTTTTATTAATGAAATTATAAAAAGCGGCACACCGAAAAACAAAACACACAAATCAGTACCAATAAAAATCGGAGCTTTAAAATATGAATCATCTTTATAGATTCCGTTTCCAAAAAGTTTTACTTCATCACCATATTGATTTATGTACGACCAGGCATTGGAAAAATCCAGAGATAAAACTCCGCAAAGGGAAACTGTAATTAAAAGCAGAATAATTATGAGCTCCGGTATTTTCTTTTTCATTTATTTCACCTCCACTCCATCTACGCTGCTGATTTTACCGTCAAAATATACAAAATCCTGGTCCGGATACTTCCAGACTGCACGAAAAATTGTCGGGCGTTTTATGCCGTCTGAGTATACTTTGTATTCCTGGCACTGGGCTTCCCAAGGGATATATTCAAGTTTTCCGTCAGAAGCACTTTGTCCTCGTTCATCGGTTGAAAAACAAATCATTTCGCAGACATCGTTGAAGTGAAACTTGCCTGAAGCAGTCATACCTTTATATTCAATTCTCGCTTCAATTGTATGACCATCAATCTGATTAAAAGTCACAAAGTCCTGCAGCATTGCCTCGGGTAAAAAAATAATTTCCGCAAGATAAGTTACCAGACATGCCTTATCCATTTCTTTTCCCGTCTGATCAAAGAGTTTAAAAAGCTTCGCAAGTACTCCCCTCATGCCGCCCTTTCCTTCTATGTAATAGTCATAACCTTGAAAAGGAACGCCAAACATTTTACTGTCAATAAAAGCAAGCCGCGTCGGAGCATCCGCAAAATCAAGCTGGCTATAATCAATCTTAAGCTTCGGACGATTCAAACCAAGAGCAAAATCAACCTTCTTGTATTCCATATTCAAAACTGATTTTCGCGGACTGCCAATGTAGCCGCAAGTTTCAAGATAATTCTGCAAAAGCGGCGGAAGACCGGCAAAAACTTCTTTTGAAAAAACAATCTGTGCCCCCACACCTTCACTCTGCTCCGAAAGCAGACATCTTTTTGCAACATCTTTTCTAAACTGATTTTTGAAAGGAGAATAAGGAATATTAAACCATAGAGTCACAAGCACAATTACCGCTGTAATAACCCAACGTATCACCATTTTCTTTTTCCTCACTACTTTACTCACAAAGACTCTCCTGTTTTCTTCAGATTGTTTTCCATCTTTGAAATGATTTTATACACGCTCTTGATTTCATCATCAGAAATACCGTAATATAATAGCTGCATAAACTCCATCTCACGTTTTGTATATTTCTTTGCAAGTTCTTTTGTTTTTTGTGCCAGATAAATCCGTTGTTTGCGCTTGTCGTTTTTGTCCGGCTCAAAAACTATCATCTCTTTTTTTGACAAACTGTTCAGTATTTCTTTCACATTCTGGCGTGAACAGCCCATAGTTTCGGCAAGTTCATTTGCAGTAGGAGCGTTATCGGCATAAAGATTCATACACGCCAAAAGAAAAAACTGCTTGCAGGTGATTTCATCATAAAAGGCATCACCAGCAGCCTGCAGCCGGTTCATAAATGCAAAAAGCAGCCCGAATAAACCATTCTGCGGCGGCATTATATCCAAAATCTGTTCATTTGTTATGCTCATATAAGGCAATATATTGCACAATTATAATATTGTCAATATATTGCCTTATTTTTTACTGAAGTGTTAACTCTTATCCGATATTATTCTGATTTCTTATCATTTCCGGAGTTTTACCGAAAGTTTTTTTGAACTCGCGTATAAATACCTTGTAGTTCGTTATTCCACAATCTTCCATAATAACTGATATTTTCTGATTTGAATTCTGCAGCATCTGATAAAAAGCGGATATTCTCAACGACATGAGATATTCATTAAAAGTCATATCCGTGTACTTCTTAAAAAGGCGGCACAAATGTTCCGGTGTAACATTCAAAAGCTCTGCAACATCTTTTAATGTTATTTTATTCCTGAATTCTTTTTCAACATAAGCCATGACTGGAGAAATCCGGTTGATTCCATAATAGGATGAAACCACTTTTTTTTGTTCAGTCTGGTAGGATGAAAGAAGCTGGTATAGAAAATTGTATAAAAGCGAAATGAATTTTACACGGTTTTCCTGTCTTTGATCATCAACTGACTCAAGCATTTCGGAAAGACATGAAAAAAGCTTTGCAGTTTCATTCTCAGAGAGACTTTCCTTAAAAACGACATTTTCGATATCTTCATAAATACCTTCAAAAGCACTTAGAGGAACCTGCAAAAGAATGTATTTTGCATGACCACATAATTTTGAAGAATGTATTTTTTCGGAATTGACGATTACCATGTCTTCACTTGTCAGAACATACCTGCGCTGTTCTATCTTAAAATCAATCTTGCCTTCAAGGACATAAAGCACTTCAATATGATTGTGCCAGTGAAACGGCGAATAAAAATTATTGTCATCGATTACTTCAAAACGAATGGAAAACTGCAAGTCGAAATGCCGTTTGTGAAGTATGTTTTCATGTTTGTATTCTTCCATATCAATATTATAAGCTATATTTTGCAATTTTGCTATTTTTTTTGGTATAAAAATCAAAAATGACATAATTGATATCATATTTATACATTGCGGATTATTTGATACGTGCTAAAGTCAGATTATAAATACGAAAAATTAAAGGAGATTTTATGAAAACTATGACACATGCAAAAACTGCAATCTTGTTGTTGGCTATTATAATCGGGCTTTGTTCCTGCTCAGGAAAAAGCGAAAAAATCAAATTAGAAAACGGAATTGAACTGGGTGCAGTCTCTATACCGGACAGCAATTTTTGTATCACAAAAACAGAAATCACACAGGAATTTTATCAGGCAGTTACAGGCGAGAATCCTTCCAATTCAAAAGGTGAAAAACTTCCTGTGGAATCCGTCAGCTGGTACGATACGATTGTGTTCTGCAACAAACTAAGCACGCTTTTGGGAAAAACGCCCTGTTACAAAGTAAACGGAAGTACAAACCCTGCCGACTGGGATTATGTTCCGCACCAAGGTAAACTTCTTGAATCAAAAATTGAATTTGATGCAACCGCGGACGGATTCCGAATTCCTACAATGGATGAATGGGATATTGCAATCCGGGGCGGAGAAAAATATACATATTCAGGCAGTGAAGACTTGGATTCCGTAGCTTGGACAGACAGCAACAGTGGAGGAAAAACACACGAAGTTGCGCAGCTTAAACCAAACGGCTTCGGAATTTATGATATGTCGGGAAACGTTTTTGAATGGGTTTGGAGCGAACGCGATGACAACAGCCGGTATTACAGAGGTGGCAGTTACTTTGATGCAGCACGCGCAGGAAAATGTACAAATAAGGAAATTAACTACGCTTCAAGACAGTCAAAGAGTACAGGATTTAGAATCACTTGGAATAAGCCTGTTGCTTAACAAGAATGCGACCTATTTTGCCGGAGGTTTCCAGGACGGCGGACACAAAAGCGTCGTCCTGCCTATATCCGGCAATACATCATAAATAGAACAGCCCATCCGTGCCTCAAAGGCTTCTTTTATTTTAAATGCCAAATCCCAGCCTTTAATATAGTTTTCCATAATTCCGTAACGTCGTATTACATCAACAAAACGCTTTTCCAAAATAACAAATCCGTAGTCCGTAGCCAAAGAATCACACAGCTGAACCAACCGATCATAGTCATCTGCCTCGCCGCAATTCATTATAAACTTTTTGATTTCTTTTTCTTCAAGACTTTCGGGTTCATAATCGAACCAATCCAACATTCCAATATAGGAATGTGTCATACAGATTCTGGCAGCCTCATTCCAGCCTTTTTCCATGCAATATTTGTAACCTTCAAAAACATGTGTCGGAATACTCACGATTCCGACACGTCTGCCAATATCGTGCAAAAGTCCCAGAATGTACGCTTTTTCAGGATTTACACCCTGTAGTTTTTCTGCAATATTCCTGGCAGCAAGACCCACATTCATGGAATGTGCCACCCATGGACCGGGATTGAGTTTTTCCGCACATTTCAGTTCATTCATCGCCTCATCAACAGTCGGTAACAAAATATTCTCCTATGTCCCCTGTTCTCTCACTTCTGTAAAGGCACCTTCTTTGTAGAGTTCCATGAAAGCTTTTACCACAGTTGGATCAAACTGAGTTCCGGAAGCATTTTCAATTTCCTGTACAACAAAATCAATCGGGAGTTTTTGGCGGTATGGGCGTGTTGACCCCATGGCATCAAAAGCATCTGCAACAGAAATAATTCGGGCAACCCATGGAATATCATTACCGCCCAGCTTATCAGGATAACCTTTAGCATCAAAACGTTCATGGTGATAATGCGCACCTGCAGAAATGTCTTCTTGAATTTTTATATCTTTCAAAATCTCGTAGCCACGTTGTGGATGACTTTTTATAACATCAAATTCTTCGGGTGTCAGTTTCCCCGGCTTAGTGAGTATGGCATCAGGAATGCCTATTTTACCTATATCATGCAAAAGCGCGATGTTGTAAAACTTTTCTATAGTTTCATCTGATTCGCCCAGTTTTTTAGCAAGAAGACGAGTATATTTTGCCACACGCAGAGAATGACCGTTTGTATAGGAATCTTTGCCGTCTATACAATTCGCAAACGCACCGATAATTTCTTTTGTAAAGTCTTCAACTTCTTTCCTATGCCAATCTTTATATTTAAGAATCTTTTCATTCTGGGTGTATATTATTAGATTTGCCGTAATAGTCGCTATCGTTATAAAAAAAGCTGGCAATATCGCCGGATTAAAGTTTATCAGAGTCGTGGACAGGCGCAGAATACGCAACGAAAGGAATATCATGGAAATACGAAAGCCTTTTTTACGGTAGAAAACGGTCCAGCATATAAGAATGATGGTCGATATGGAAGAAAAGACACCAGCAAGTGCCGATAGCGGTAATGGCTTTTTACCTATCATGAATATTTCGGTAGAAGTAGAAGTCATTTTGGATCCCAATTCCGTGGCAATATAAAATACAAGAAGCAGGGAAAAGCCTACTATTGAAGCAATTTTCCGCTTTCGGGGATCTGCATTTTTGAAGATAGTCTTTTGGTTTTCATCATTGTTTGCACGTTTGTCCATTATCCTGTCCCTCAAAAAAACTAACACAATAACATTATATCACATTTTTTGAGTTAGATAAAATTCTATGTTAGAATAGCCGAAATCACAGGAGAAAAAATGAAAAAAACAAGCACAATTATCGCTGTTATAGTTTCAATACTGGTACTCATTGTTCCGGTTTTCTTAATCTGGCTTATAACAGCTTTTACAGGTTTGAACCTACACTTCATTGTTCCCATTATTGGGATTTTACTTGTTGTTTTGACAGGATTTATCACTTTCAGTAGTTCAAATAAAATATTTTATAAGAAAACAATTATTTTACTTTCAGTTGCTGTATTGATTTTAATAGGAATAATTGAAGGTGAAAACTATTATAAACATAAATACATACCATCTATTACAGTCGGACAAAAGACTCTTTTTTCGTATCAGTATATTCCATTTAAAAAGTCAGAAAACCTTGCACATTTGGACAGTGAATCATATTTGAATTTTAGCAAGGGGGATAAGCTCCCTGTTGTTGACGGAGCCACTGCTCTCTTCCCGGTTTATTGTTCCTTCGTAGAAGCTGTATATCCAGCTGATTGTGATATTGAAGAAGTCGTTAAATTTAATAAAACAGCAGATGCATATAAAGCTTTGATTGAAGGTAAAGACGATATCATTTTTGTTGCTCAGCCGTCAAAGCAACAATTGGCTGCAGCAAAAGAAGCGGGCGTAAAATTCAATATGTATCCGATTGGTTATGAGGCTTTCGTTTTTATTGTAAACCGGAAAAATCCGATAGACAACTTAACCATTCAGCAAATCAAAGATATCTATACTGGTAAAATCACAAACTGGAAAAATCTTGGAGGGAAAGACCAAGCTATAAGACCTTTTCAGCGGGATACAAACAGCGGCAGCCAGACAGCCTTTATTGCAGTTATGGGCAAAGACGCAGAACTGCTGACACCTGAAACCCATCAGGT
>JAEEGJ010025627.1_pt1 | contig 12057 bp, 8 predicted proteins | sample 8958761 | NCBI WGS metagenome assembly JAEEGJ01 (sample SAMN16246546, study PRJNA631951) | gut metagenome | biome: gut microbiome; feature: rumen; material: RS-attached | host: Bos | place: Iran: Karaj | collected 2018-10 | reverse complement strand
GAAAGTCAATGTTCTTAAGTAGGTCCGTTACCAAGTTGGTGAAGGCATTGAAAAACGTAAAGATGATTTCGCTAGCGAAGTCATGAGCCAAATGAAATAATTTAAAAATCAAAAAGAGACACCTTTGGTGTTTCTTTTTTTAGGAGACTTTTATGGGATATAAAAGAGTTTTGTTAAAGCTATCAGGTGAAGCTCTCAAAGAAAATAGTGACGCTATTTTATCTGGCGAAGCCTTAAGTAACATGGCCGAAATGGTGAAGAAGATTCACGCTGCAGGCGTCCAAGTTTGCATCGTCATTGGTGCAGGCAATATTTGGCGTGGCAAGATTGCTAAAGATGCAGGCATGGATCAATATGAAGCTGATTTCATGGGCATGATGGGTACAGTCATCAACGCTGTTGCCTTAGGTGCCAAACTTAAACTTTTAGGAGTTGAATCAATTGTCACAAGCGCCATTGGCCCAGTCCCAGAAGTCAATGTCCCATATAGCGTGGAAGTGGCCGATAAAGCCATGAACGAAGGCAAGGTTGTCTTCCTTAGTGGTGGCACAGGCAAACCATACTGCACAACAGATACCGCTGCTGCTATGAGAGCGGTGGAACTCAATGTTGATGCCATCTTAATGGGCAAGAATGGTGTAGAAGGTGTTTATGATAAAGACCCAAGAGTCAATAAAGACGCAAAGTTTTTCCCAGTCATCACATTCGATGAAATGATTAAACAAAATCTTCAAATCATGGACCAATCTGCGCTAGAATTAATTAAAGACAAAGACATTCAGGTCAGAGTATTCAGAATGGACGCTGATAACTTTATCGCTGCGGCCAAAGGTGAAAACATCGGTACTGTGTGTCGTAAAGGAGAATAATCACATGGATGAACTCGTATTAGATATGCAAGATAAGATGAACAAATCCATCGAATCTTTAAAGCAACAATTAACCTCTTTAAGAACAGGCAAAGCTACTCCAAGCATGCTCAATGGTATTGAAGTTGATTACTATGGTAGTATGACTCCAATCAACCAAATGAGTTCTGTTTCTGTTCCAGAACCACGTCAATTAATTATCAAACCTTACGATAAAAACGACATTAAAAATATCCTCGCTGCCATTAACAAAAGCGATTTAGGAATTAACCCAATCAACGAAGGTACACAAATTAGACTTCTCATCCCAGCTTTAACTGAAGAAAGAAGAAGAGAAGTTGTTAAACAAGCCAAGAAATATGGTGAAGATATTAAAGTCGCCATTCGTAATGTCCGTCGTGATTATGTCGAACTCGCTAAAGACGATGAAGCTTATACAGAAGACTATCAAAAGAAACTCTTAGAAGATCTTGAAAAAGTCGTCTCTGACTCCATCAAAACGGTTGATGCTGTTGTCGCAGACAAAGAAAAAGAATTAATGTCTCTTTAGTCTTTAAAAACAAATTAATAAAAATAGCGGTAATTATTTCTAATACCGCTTTTTTTGTGTATACTAGTTATGACTTTATTTATGAGTGAGAAAAGAAGACCTATTTTTCAACCAAACGAACTAAGTAATGCCACTGTCGTTTCAATGCGCACCAGAATCATTACGGCGTTAGTGGCGATAGCAATTGTTTTACCAGCGGTAATTTTTGGTGATTGGGTTCTTTTCGGTGTCATTAGTTTAGCTTGTGGCTTTGGCGTTATCGAGATTATTAGATGCGCGAAGATGAAATATTCCAAAGCCCTCTACATCATCGGCTTTGTTCTTGCTCTTTTAATTTTGTACTGGCCATTCTTTAGAAGCATTCCTCTTCCTGATGGGTGGCGTATCTTTGATAGTTATAATAGTATCTATGTCAGCGCGACGATTTTATTTGCTGGTATTGGCTTAAGTGCAATTACGGTTATCGCAGATAAAAACTTCACAATTATTGACGCTTGTTTCATTTTCACAACCGTCTTCCTAATTGCTTTTGGTTTCCAATGCGCTTTATTCCTTCGCTATTATCCAATCGCTCATGCTTATCCACTTGCTGAAAACATTAGACCAGATACCTATTTTAGCGGTTACATCAACGCTGAATCATGCTTACTAGTTTTATTCGTTGCCGTAGGCGCTTGCTTAAACGATGCGTTTGCCTATTTCGTGGGCGTCTTCTTTGGTAGAAATAAAATGAATGAAAGATTATCTCCTAAGAAAACTTGGGAAGGTTTCTTCGGTGGTGTGTTCTTAACCGCTATAGCATTAGTGGCTATGGCTTTGGTTTTATCATTCTGCAAACATCCTGTCTTAGCAGGTCTTATAGATCATGAACACTGGTACCACATCGTGGTATTAGCCTTTATCATTCCGCTTGTGTCCACTGGTGGTGACTTATTCTTCTCCGCTATTAAGAGACACTATGGTATTAAAGACTTCTCTAACTTAATGCCAGGTCATGGTGGTATCTTAGACCGCTGCGATTCAATTTTATTTGCTGCTATTACTGTCGCAGTTTACGTTTGTATCTTCGCACCTGAAGCTATTGGAGGCATCCACTTACCATGATCTCCGTATGCCTTTTAGGGGCATCCGGTTCAATTGGCCAGCAAACTATTGATGTGATGCTCAAGAATCCAAATGATTTTGAATTACGCGCTTTTTCTGTTGGCAAAAGAACAAGATACATCAAAGGCATTTTGAGACACTTTCCAAATGTTAAAGCTGTCTGCGTTCAAGACAAAAAGAGCTACAAATACTATCAAAAGCAATACACAGGTATCACCTTTTACTATGGTGATGATGGATTAAATAAACTCATTGAGACAAGTAACGCTGAAATGGTTGTTAATGCTTTAGTGGGTTTTGTGGGTTTAAAACCATCCATTACCGCATTAGAAAACGATAAGATTTTATGCCTCGCTAATAAGGAATCCTTAGTAGTGGGTGGCGAAATCATTAATAACTTACTCGCTAAAGGAAAAGGCAAATTATTCCCAATCGATAGTGAACACGTTGCCATCGCTAAGTGCTTGGCGGTCGATAACCAAAATGTCGATAAGATTATCATTACCGCCAGTGGTGGTCCTTTTAGAAATCTTAAAAGAGATCAACTGGTTGATATTACTCCCGAACAAGCTTTAGCCCACCCAAATTGGAAGATGGGCAAAAAGATTACCATCGATAGTGCAACCATGGTCAACAAAACCTTTGAAGTCATAGAGGCTTATTACCTTTTTGGCTATGATTTTTCACGTATCGAAATAAAAATCAATTATAACTCCTACGTTCATTCAATTGTGCGTTATAATAATGGCACTTATCGCGCTGATGTGGGTAAGCCTGATATGCGTGTGCCTATCAAGTATGCTATTTATCAAGGCCTCACCAATTATCAAACAGTGGTCACAGACAATCTTGATAAAATCAAGAATACTGCTTTTGGTGAATTCGATGTTAATCGTTTCCCAATTATTAATGTCGCGAAAAGGGTCATAAAAGAAAAAGGCACATTAGGTGCTATCTTTAACGCCTCAAACGAAGAGGCTGTTAGAGCTTTCTTAAACCATCAAATCCCATTCTTAGGAATTGAAAGAATTATTAACGCATGTTTAAGAAAACAAAAGAGTGTTATTAATCCAACTTACGAAGATCTTAAGAAAGCGGATTTATCAACCCGTTTATTAGTGAAACAAATGATTTTGAAAGGAGAGTACTAGTATGCAAATATTGATGACTATCTTGTACATACTTTTGTTTTTAGTATTCCTTTCAGTTTTAATTATGATTCATGAACTTGGCCACTTAACTGCCGCCAAGATATTCAAAGTCTATTGTTTAGAATATTCCATTGGTATGGGTCCTCTTCTTTTCAAATACAAAAGGAAAGGCGGAGAAACACAATTCTCAGTACGCGCTATCCCATTTGGTGGATATGTGTCCATGTATGGTGAGGGTGTGACACTACCTGAAGGGGTAACAATAGAAGAATCTCGTTCATTAAACGGCATCAAACCTTGGAAGAGAGCGATTGTCCTTTTAGCTGGCGTCACAATGAACGCCGTTTTAGCGTTAACTTTCTTCTTCATCAGTAACCTTTGTCCACGTCAATCAATCCAAACCAGTGACTATATTAATCAGATTAGAGTGGACGAAAGCTCAGAATTATATTCTGTTTTAGACAATGGTTCTTACTATAACGTTGAAGTATTTGAAAGAGTGGACGAAGAAGCTAAAGCGAAGCATAACTTCTACATGATTGATAATCAAACCACATTCGATGGTGATGATTCAATTAAATATGCGACATGTTTTAACTTCGAAGGAACCATCAAATCTGTCGCAGACTATGACTTATCTAATTTCATTTACTTCTATTCACTCAGTGAAGAAACAACTGACGAAGGCACTAAATACGTTCCAAACTTCGCGAATAATATTTCTCCTGCTTCATTTAGTGTGGCGACAGTACATATTACAAAAAGAATCCCAAGTGAAGGTGATACTCCAGCCTATAACGGCGATACCTATGCTTTCCAAGTAAAAACGAAAGATGGCACCGTGCAATCATTTGGCCTTTCTTTCTATTATGATGTTAAAACCATCCAATATAACTTCGGTGGTGCAATAGCACATTCATTTATCGACTTTGGTCAAGGCTCAACCGCAATTGTTAGAGCGTTAGGTGATTTATTCACTAAACCAAGTGCGTGGGGTGAAGTCGGTGGCATTATCGCTATCGGCTTTGAAACAACCGCTATTCTCAAGAATAATGGATTCGTCAACTTCCTTCGTATTTGGGCGGTTATTTCTGTTAACTTAGCAATATTCAATCTTCTTCCATTCCCTGGCTTAGATGGCTGGCAGTTATTAGTGTTAGGCATTGAATCAGGTACTAGAAAGAAGATTCCAGATAAAGTTAAAAATACTGTCTCTCTCATTGGCCTAGGTTTACTTTTAGCCTTAATGGTGGGCATTATCTTTAAAGATCTCTTTACTTACGTATTCGTGGGGGCACTCTTCTTATGACAAATAAAATGCTCTCATTCCTTACCCATTTAAATATTGAAAATATCGATGACTTTGATATTGATTTTGAAATGGTGGGACGTAACCGTTTCAAACCACAACAAATCGATATGGTTATCGTTAAAAATACTCCTTGGAAATATCATCTTTTAAGACAGTTCCAAGATGCTTTAAACAATGTTGATTATCCATATCTTATTAGATTCTCTTACTTGGTAAGACCTAATATGAAAGACTTAGTTAAACTCTTTGAAGATTGGTATCAAACTCTTTATCGCATTCCACACAATTTGGAACTCGATGATCATGATGAAAACTATTTAAAAGTTCTTTACGCTAACGAAGCGGAAAAAGCCCAATATGAACCAATCATTAAAGACTTCAGAGACTTCCTTGATTTCTTAAACTATGAATTCAGTATCGTAGAAGAAGTCAAACCAGACGAAGGCCCAGAAATCTCTAAGACTGAAATGCGCAAAATCGAAAAGAAAGCGGAAAAAGAAGCGGAAGCTGTTATTGAAGAAGACAGCGCTGCTCGACAAATCAACGACCGTAGTGAAGTTGAAGAGATGATCGCTAAAGAAAAAGCGCAGCTCAACGAAGATACCGAAGATCAAATGATGAAAATCATGCGTCAAAACGCTAGAGAAATGGCTAGAGACCGTGAAAGAGCACGTTTAAACAAACGCGGTAATTATGATCCAGTTGATATCATTGATAACATTAATCGTAATAGTGACCATGTGGACTTCTCTGCCAAAGTGTTTTCCGTTGAAATCAATGAATATGGCGATAGAAAGAAATTAAACATCGGCTTATTTGATGATGAAGGTGGTGCGATTTACGCTAACATCTATCAAAATGCTTCCTTAAGCGATGACACAATCGAAGAAATGAAGAAGTGGGGCACTAATGTCAGAGTTAGAGGCGCTGCTTACTTTGATGAATTCAATAAAGCTATGGCGGTTAAGGCCCACTACATTGACCTTTTACCACCTGATGAAGTCGAAAAAGATACATGTGAAAAGAAGCGTGTTGAACTTCACCTACATTCGAACATGTCAACGCAAGATGGCATTACACACATGATTGATTATGCCCGTTACGCAAAAGCGATGGGTCATGAAGCGATGGCGATTACCGATCACGCTGTTGTTCAAGGTTATCCAGATGCCCAAGAAGCTGGTAAAAAGACTGGCCTAAAGATGCTTTATGGTGTGGAATTTTATATGGTCGATGACCGTCTTAACTACATCAAAAACCCAGCACCTACCCAGCTCAATCATGCAAAATACGTTGTTCTCGACTTAGAAACAACTGGTTTGAACTGCGCTTATAATCGCATCATTGAATTCGGTGCGGTCCGTGTTGAAAACGGTATCGTTACCGAAGAAATGGATATTTTAATCAATCCAGAATGTTCACTTCCTAAGAAGATTGTTGAAATTACTTCTATTACAGATAAGATGTTAGAAAATCAACCTACTATAGTAGAAGCACTTCCAAAAATCCTCTCCTTTATTGGTGATGCAATTCTTGTTACCCATAACGCAGACTTCGACTTTTCATTCTTACAACACGCTTTGAGAAGAAATGGTTTTGAAGAACTCAAGAATCCAGTTATTGATACTTTATCCTTGTCTCGTTATTTATTCCCAGAATCTAAAAACCATCGTTTAGGTAGCTTATGCCGTAACATGGATGTTGTTTATAACGAAGATGAAGCTCACCGTGCTAACTACGATGCTCGTGTTTTAAATGATGTCTGGCAACCAATGCTTGTTTTATTAACTAAGAACAATCATCACTTAACTCACGCTGATTTAGGTAAGCTCGAATCATCCACAACATTACTCAAACACATTAGACCAACTCATATCATTGCTTTAGCAAAGAATAAAGAAGGTCTTAAATCCCTTTATAAACTCGTTTCCTATTCCCATATCGATTATTTAGCGGAAGTACCAAAGATTCCACGCCGTGAAATCGAAAAACTTAGAGAGAACTTAATCATTGGTTCTGCTTGTTTTAATGGTGAAGTCTTTAGAACCGCTATGTACTATGGCGATGATGTTTTAAAAGATGTCATCAGTTTCTACGATTATATTGAAATCCAGCCATTAGAAAACTATTCCTATCTCGTCAATATGGGCGAAATGGATCAAGAAGAACTCCTTACCCATATTAAAGATATCGTGAGATGCGCTGATGAAGTTGGTAAACCAATTTGCGCTACAGGCGATGTTCACTATTTAACCAAGAAACAAAAAGTGTTCAGAGATGTTTACATCTCCGCTAAAGGCATCGGTGGTGTACCTCACCCACTCAATCCATACGCTCGTAGTCGTATGCCAGCGTTTGAAAACCCAGATCAACATTATCGTTCCACTGATGAAATGCTTAAGTGCATGTCTTTCTTAGGTGAAGAAAAAGCCTACGAAGTAACAGTCACTAATACCAATATGATTGCAGACATGATTGAACCAATTATGCCTGTTCCTAACGATCACTTATATACGCCAACAATTGAAAACTGCGATAACATGCTGAGAGATATGTGCTTTGAAAAAGCGCATGAATTATACGGTGATCCATTACCTGAATTTATCCAAAACCGTTTGGAAAAAGAACTTAATGGTATTATTTCTAACGGTTATTCCGTTATTTATTACATTGCTCACAAGATTATTAAGAAAGCTAATGAAGATGGCTACATCGTTGGTAGCCGTGGTTCTGTTGGCTCTTCCTTTGTCGCGACAATGTCAGGTGTTACTGAAGTTAATCCATTGCCACCGCATTATCGCTGTCCAAAATGTAAACATCTAGAATGGACTAAGGATACCTTACCAGAATATCGTTCTGGTTATGACCTTCCAAATAAGAAATGTCCAATATGTGGTGAAGAAATGGTGCATGATGGACAAGATATTCCATTTGAAACATTCCTAGGCTTCAACGCTGATAAGGTTCCTGATATCGACCTTAACTTCCCTGGCGATTATCAAGCTAAAGCCCATGACTACACTAAGGTGTTACTTGGTGAAAATAATGTCTTTAGAGCCGGCACAATTGAAACGGTTGCCGAAAAGACTGCCTTTGGTTTTGCTCGTGGTTTCTTAGAAAGAAAATTCAAATCCCAAGGCATGAGCGATGAAGATGTCGCTAAAGCGTTAGCGGCTTATCCAAAAGCCAAAATCCATTATCTTGCCTCAGGCTGTGTTGATGTTAAACGTACAACTGGTCAACACCCAGGTGGTATCGTCGTCGTACCAAATGACCATGAAGTATATGACTTTACCCCAGTGCAATATCCTGCTGATGATATGGATAGTAACTGGAAGACCACACACTTCGACTTCCATTCCATCCACGATACAATTCTCAAACTTGACCTTTTAGGTCACGTCGACCCAATGGCGTTAAAGATGATGTGTGACTTAACCGGTGTTAAGATTACCGACATCCCAATGAACGATCCTAAGGTCTTATCCTTGTTCTCAACCGCTAAAGCGTTAGGCATGGAACATGACTATACCAACGCTAAAACAGGTGCTTTGTTATTACCTGAATTCAACACTGAATTCGTTAGAGGCGTTTTGGAAGAAACTAACCCAAAGACATTCTCTGACTTGGTTATTATTTCTGGCTTAACACATGGTACTGGTGTGTGGAACGGTAACGCTGATGAATTGATTAAGAATAAAACTGCGACACTTCAACAAGTTATTGGATGTCGTGATGATATTATGACTTACCTTATTAGTAAGGACTTACCACCAAAAACTGCCTTCTCCATCATGGAAGACGTTCGTAAAGGTAGAGGCTTAAAAGAAGAATACTTAGAAATCATGAAGGCTAAAAAAGTCCCAGATTTCTATATCGAATCTTGTAATAAGATTCAATACATGTTCCCAAAAGGCCACGCTGTTGCGTATGTCACTATGGCGGTCCGTGTCGGTTACTTTAAGATTTATTATCCATTAGAGTTCTACGCTACATTCTTTACTGTCCGTAGTAAACAATACGATATTAAGACCATGATTAAGGGTAAGGATGCAATCATTAGTAAGATTGAAGAACTCAAAACAAGACAAAGAGTCTCAAACGAAAAACTCTCACCAAAAGAGCAAGAACAATTAAAGACTTTAATCAATGCTTTAGAAATGGTCCAAAGAGGCTATCACTTCGCTAATATCGATTTATATCGTAGTGATGCTACTAAGTTTGTCGTGGACTATGAAACTAAATCACTTATTCCACCTTTCATCACCATTGATGGTTTAGGTGAAAACAACGCCGTCACAGTAGTGGAAGCTAGAGAAGACGGTGAATTCTTCTCCAAAGAAGATTTATTAAGAAGAACTAAACTCACATCCACAAATGTCCAAGATTTAGCGGATATGGGTGTTTTAGACAACTTAAGCGAAAACGACCAGCTGTCATTATTTGATTTTTAATCGGGAAGTAGCACAGCTTGGTAGTGCGCTCGCTTCGGGAGCGAGAGGTCGTGGGTTCGAATCCCATCTTTCCGACCACTAGAAAAGAAGAGGAGGTATAGCGATGAAACAGTTTGATCCAACTAATAAGATCGAAACAGATCGACTCATTTTACGTTATATGAACGTTAATGATACTCATGCTATCTTCCTTAACATAAATAGCGATAAAGAAGTATTAAAATACTTTGTTGACCGATATGTCGAAAAAGAAAGCGATATGATCCTAGATAAAATCATTAAGTTTTGTTTAGACAATCAAAGATACCTATTCGCTATTGAATTAAAAGAAACTCACGAAGTAATTGGGATGATTCTTCAATGCTCCAGTGCTTCCCCTGTTTTTAATACCACAGAAATTGGCTATGCCATTGGTCGAAAGTATTGGAATAAGGGCTACGCTACTGAAGCATTAAAAGCGATGATTGATTTTGTCTTTTCTGAGGGCACCCATAAAGTTTACGTTTCCCACATTATTGGTAACGATGCTTCTAAACGCGTTATTCAAAAATGTGGTCTTGTTCACGAGGGCATTAGAAAAGAAGATATCCATTATCATGAACAATACTTCGATGTTGATTACTATTATTTGCTAAATCCAAACAAATAATAGTTGAGAGAGAAGGGACGTTCCTTTAAATTATTAACTATGGACGAAACAGTTAGACGTGATCCATTTAGAACAAGAATCCATGAGATTGACTTCTTAAGAGGCCTCCTCATGTGTTTGGTCGTGATGGACCATTTATTCAACTTATTCATGTCATTTAACCATAACTGGTGTGGTGGTGCAGCCGCTATTGAAGCGGGTACCGCCATTGAACCTTTCTATACCATTTATAGGATCGCTAGTTTCTACTGGTACAATCCTGCTCGTCATGTGGTGAGATGGTTATGTTTAGGTTCGTTCTGCTTCTTAAGCGGTATTTCCTGTGCCTTCTCACGTAATAACTGGAAAAGAGCAGGCCAAATGATTGCCTTATGGTTTATCATTCTTGTTTTCTCCAATATCTTACAAAGCCTTTCAGACTACTGTGGTTTCAATGTGGGCATAGATGCTTTCCGTGTTGATTTCAACATCATTGGTGTTCTTGCGTGGTCCACACTTGTGTACTGCTTTGTCCAAGAGAAATCTTGGAAGTGGTTATTAGTTATTTGCATTATTGGCTTCCTTTTACACCCAATATGTGTTGGACTCTCATGGACTCCATGGGGAAAAGATTCAAATACATACGCAGTTCCACTCTTCAAACCAGATTGGAACGGTCCACATCGTCAAGCTGACTTTATGCCATTATTCCCATACTTAGGATTCTTCTTTGGTGGCGCTTTACTTTCGAAATTCACTTATAGTGTTAATAAAAAATCGTATTTCAAACAACATGAATGGGAAAGACCAATCTGTTTTGTCGGTAGACATTCGTTAATCATTTATATTTCCCACTTCGCCGTCTTGATTGGTATCTTCTCATTAATAGGAGTCTTTATCAAATGATGACCGAACTTACAATGTACGCAGCATTTAAAGATGCAGCGAATAAATATCCTCATGGATTAGCCCTTTATTACGAAGGTAAAAAGATTAGTTTTAAATCTCTACTTAAACGCATCGATAAAACTGCGGATATTTTGTATAACCAATTAGGCGTGAGACAAAACGATGTCATTGTCATTGCTCAACCAAATATCCCAGAAACCATCGTTTTATTCTATGCGATTAATAAAATCGGTGCTTGTTCTAACTTAATCCATCCTTTCACCCCATTTAACCAAGTGAAAGCAATTATGGACCGCACTCATACAAAGTATGCTTTCCTTTTCGAACAAAGAATCGCTAAGGAAGTCACTAGATATCGTGAAATCGCGGATCGCGTATTCGTTACTCGTATTGAAGATGACCTTCCAGTCTTTAAGAAGGCTATCTATCATACATTCATGAACTATCGCATCCGTCATAAATTAGGTAAGCTTCCTCCAAGATTTAAATTCACCGGATTTAAATACACGTATCAACTAAAAGCGGAAGGAAAAGAAGTTCCAGAAGCTGCGTTTGATCCAAAACGTTGTTCAGTTTTATTGCATAGTGGTTCCACAACTGGTAAACCAAAAACCATTTGTTTAAGCGACTACGCTTTTAACTATATTGCGCAATACTCATATTCCTTTATGGCGCTTAAACCTGAACAAATGAGAGGTAATAAGATGCTTAGTGTCTTACCAAGCTTCCATGGTTTTGGTTTGTGTATGACTATGCACGCTCCATTAGTCAATTCATTCTCCTCAATCTTAGTGCCTAAATTTAAACCTAAGATGGTGGTGAAAGCGATGAATGACACTAAACTAACATGCATGTGTGGAGTACCAACAATTTATGAAAAGTTATTAAACGAACCATCATTTGTTAAATCAAAGAACCTCAAACATCTTAGATGTTGTTTCTGTGGTGGCGATTCAATGCCCGCTGATTTAGAAGAAAGATTTAATAAAGCAATGAATGATGCTGGATCTATTTGTCGTTTATTCCAAGGATATGGCCTAACTGAAGCCATTGCTGTTAACTGCGTTAACACTTTTAACG
>JAEEGJ010025614.1_pt1 | contig 12061 bp, 9 predicted proteins | sample 8958761 | NCBI WGS metagenome assembly JAEEGJ01 (sample SAMN16246546, study PRJNA631951) | gut metagenome | biome: gut microbiome; feature: rumen; material: RS-attached | host: Bos | place: Iran: Karaj | collected 2018-10 | reverse complement strand
CCATTCATCGATGTAAACAGGATCAACCTCTTGTGCACAAGATGTGAGCATTGTCCCCATTAAAGCAAGGGGGATAAGTAATAGTTTCTTTTTCATAAATATAGACCTTGTTAATATTGTGTGAATCCTATATATCAATAGCAAGTTCTTTTTAGTAAACGGGTGTTCTTTTTCAAAAAGTAAAAGAATTATGGTTAATTTAAGCAATAACATTTACAATAACTATGAATTATATTTCATAACACTAAACAAAAGGGGTAATGAAAAGATATGAAAAATACTTTTAAAAAGCTCACTTGCTTAATGATTTCTTTTATGGCGATTGGTTGTTCCCAAGGTGGAGCCTCTTCTAGTGCTTCCCAAAATAATGGTGACTCCAAGAGCAGTAGTACACAAAACACCAGTAGTGGTAACGGTGGTCGAACATCTTCTTCTCAAGCTAAGAGCAGTTCTTCACAAAATAAGACTAGCTCAGTAAATGGCCACATCCACGAATGGGAAACAGAATGGTCATACGATGAAACAACACACTTCCATCGCTGCAAAAGCTGTGACGCAAAGAAAGATATTACCGCCCACGCTCTTCCAACAGAGTGGCAATCCGTTAATTTGGGTGAGCATTTAAACGATTCAGCTTATCGTCATTCTACAATCAAGGCGAAAGTATGTCCTGATTGTGGTTATTCCAAACTTGATGACGCTGATGTGTTACCAAGATTAAATTTCCAATGCGATCCTAACGATGTCAATTTCGCAGTCACTGCTTCATCAACTGACCAAGGTCAGAGACCAGAAGTATCAGGTACATTTACACTTGATAATGTTGGTAGTGAATTCGCATTCGAAAATGTTGAAGGCACAATGAAGGTCAGAGGTAACCAAACCGCTGGTTTCCCAAAGAAGGGCTTCAGAATCAAATTTAAGAAAGCTAGAAACATGCTCGACTTAAATAATGGTACTGGCAGTGGTTATAAGAAATGGGTCTTATTAGCAGACGCTAAAGACTCCTGTATCATCAGAACCGGTATCGGTTTAACCACCTCAAGAGCAATCGCCCAAGGTACAGCTGTTTGGGCTAGTAATATTTATCCAGTTTCCGTTTATTTAAACGGTACATATTGGGGCTATTACTACTTAGCAGAACAAAAAGAATCCAAGACTGGTAGAATCAATCTTCCAACAGTCGTTGATAAATACGAAGGTACAGATATTGGTTATTGCTTCGAATTAGACCACTATGCCGAAGACGAACCAAAGAAACCAGATGGTGGTGACCCAACATTCACCTTAGACTATGGTGATAAGTTCACAAGAAATAGCTATAGCATCGAAAGTAGCTTAGCTAACTTCGGTCCAACAACAACTTACACAATGAACTCTGATATCACAGACGTTGCGGTTGGTGAAGGCACACCTGTTAACGAAAAGAACAGTAACCAAGTCAAATTCATTAGAGACAGAATGCAAGCGCTCTTTGAAGTGTTATACCAAGCTGCAATCAAGAATAAAGCATACACAGTTGGTAATGATCCAGCAGATACAACTAAATACAACAAAGCCTATGCTGTTAGCGGTAAAACAGTTGAACAATGCATTAAAGATAACTTCGATTTAGAAGCATGGGCAGTTGGCTTCATTATCAACGCCTTCTCTTGCCCACCAGATGTTGGTTATTCTTCCTTCTATATGTCATTTGATAACAGCGCTAATGGTGCGAAGAAGTTAAGATTTGATAACCCATGGGACTTCGATAGTAACTTTGGTAACAGAAATAACTTCATCACTTCTGCTGACAGTGCTTCTGGTGGCCAATGGGGTGGTAGCATGGACCCATATTACATGGATAGAACAAGTAATATGTGGTTACAATACCTTGGCAAATTAAACTTCTTCATGGATGTCGTTAAGACAAAGTGGAATCAAGTGAGAGAAAATCAAGTATTTGAAAACATGTTCAAATTAATGAGAAACTACTTCAAATATTATGATTACGAAGCCAGAAAGAACTTCACAAAGTGGCCAGAAATTAAGGCTTCTGACGACAACGTCGGCAGTTACTTCGGTGGTGAATTAAGAGATGTCTTTAAAGATCCAAAGAAGCGTAAAGACGCACAAGTCGAAACAATTAACTGGTGTTCAAAACGTGTCAATTACCTCGAAAAGAAATTCGGTGGCAATAGACCAAATGTTAATACCGGTGCTTAATTAAAAGCTAAATTAAAAAGACCGAGAGCAATCTTGGTCTTTTTTAATGCTTAAGCGAGGTATTTGTTATACGCTTCTTGAATTACTTTGTATGTTTCTTGTAGTTCTTTGATTTCCTTATCGAGGTTCGCACCGTCTTCGTTTCTTGTGGCCTCCGTAATAGTGGAAGCGATTTCAAATAAAGGCATTAATGATAAGTTACCAGCGACACCCTTTAGTGTATGCGCTGTTGAAAACAATGTTCTATAGTCTTTACTTTCATATAGAGACACCATTTTAAGAACAGCGTTATCATTCATGAATTTGCTAATCATTCTAACGATTAACGCATCGTTCATCATTCTCGCTAATGCGTCGTTATAATTACCTTTGCTTTCTAAATAAAACTGTTTAACGTCCATTGTTTAATTCCTTTTCAATGAGCTTTTCAAAGTCTTCGTATGGAAGTGGTTTAGAGAAGTAATAACCTTGAATCACATCACAGCCACTTTCTTTTAAGAATAAGTATTGGGCTTCAGTTTCTACGCCTTCTGCGACAGAAGTAGTGTTAAACATCTTAGAAAGATTAATGATCATCTTAATGATGTCTTTCACTTTTGGATTATTATCCATACTTCTAATAAACTGCATATCAATCTTTAAGACATCAAATGGAAGGTCTGCTAACGCGCCGAATGAGGAGTAGCCACTTCCAAAGTCATCAATCTCCACTTTGAAACCACTGTTTCTAATATGGTTGATAACTGGAATAACTTCTTTTGCGTCTTCCACAAATGCGGATTCAGTTATCTCAACATAGTATTTGTCTCTAGGGACACCATTAGAATCCACGTAATTTATGATTTCTTCGACGATATCAGGGCGATAAATATCAACCCTAGATAAATTAACGGATAAAGGAATATAGACACCGTATTTGTCTTTTAATTGACGCATATACTTCGCGGCTTTTTCAAAGATATAAGCATCGAGTTTACCAATTAAACCGTTTTCTTCGAAAAGATGAATGAATTCACCAGGAGAAACAAAGCCAAACTTAGGGCTAATCCATCTCACTAATACTTCCGCACTAACGAGTTTAATCTTTTCGCCTTGGACATTGTACTTTGGTTGGAAATATAACTTAAATTGTTCTTCTTCTAAGGCTTGAGGGAAGACATCAATAAGTTCTTCCATATGTAATGCGTTAGCCTGTTTTTCTTCGTTATATACTGCGATATGTTTAGTGAAGTCATTAATTAATCCATCCGCGGTACTCTTAGTTCTATCTAAAACTATTTCTTTATCTAGCTCTGGATTAACGAATGGATAAACACCAATTCTAAGTGAGACATTCACTTCTTTAGCGACTTCTTTAATAGCCTCGTTTAATTTACCTGGTAGTTGTTCATAACTATCGTGGTGTTCACAGTACACCATAAATGTACTTTCTGCATCTTTGCCCACTAAGCCATTGCAGTTAGCGATGCATTTAGTTAATTGATTAGATATCGCTAAAAGGATTTGATCCGCGAATTCCTTACCATATAGTTCATTAATGAGCTGGAATCTATTAATCGAAATCGATAGCATATCCTTATCTAATTTTGGGAATGAGGAATCAAATTGTTGAGAATACTTTTTAAAGAATTCTCTATTAAATAGATTGGTTAGCTTTTCTCTTTCAACATCTTTAAGGATTGATCTATCTTCATATAGTTCAATCATTCTTTTGATTCTGGCGACAATGATATCCGGGTTTTCATATGGCTTTTTGATAAAGTCATTAACTCCTAAATGGAAACATTCTTCTTCGATATCTTTATCACTTGTACAAACAATAAAAGGAATCTTCTTTAGATTTGGGTTTTGTTGCCTAATCTTTAATACTTCTCTACCATCCATTGGCATGAAAATATCAAGCAACACTAAATCGATTTTATGTTCTTCTTTGTAGAGAATATTTAAAGCCGCTTTACCATCATCCGCTTGTAAAACAATAAAGTCGTTTTCCAAAATAGCGGACATGATGTCGCGATTTATCTCTTCATCGTCCACGACGAGAATGCTCTTTTTGAGTTCAAAGAATTTCTTGTTTGGCATGTGTTAATCCTTTTTTGATGAGTATTAATTAATATGAACCGTATCCAGCGATAGCCTCTTCAATAGAAGCGCCGTTAATGAAAGCGTCAAATGTCTTTCTAACTTGTGTATCGGCAGCGCTACTTAAACCAACTTTGTAGTTATAAAGCACTCGGTTGTTTTTAAGTACATCTTTAAATGAATTGAATAACTTATCTTCACCTAATTTAACTGCTGGTGAGATTTGTCTCTTAGAAGAAGACATTTTGTTTAAACATTGAGATCTAATTAAGAATCTCATGAATTCGTTAGTCATTTTTAAGTTCTTACTTTCTTTGTTAACTGCGAAAGATAAGGTAATGGTGTTGAAATAGTAACCACTGTTATCGGTGGTAGGGATAGGTTGAAAACTATATTTGAATGGATTCTTTTGGTATTCTTCTGATTTAGCTTCACGCTTATTACTACCTGATAATCTATTAACTTCTGTGAAGATCATTGGAACATCGTTCTTATAGAAACGTAAGCAAATCGTATCTGTATTATCTTTATTGAGTTCTTCTAAACACTTATCTTTATCAATGAAGTTATGGCTCATAAAGTCACTAGCCTTTTCTAAACCTTGTCTAACATATGATCCTGCACTTGCTTGTAATCCGTTTAACGCATTAACGGCTTCTTGATTACCGTTAATCGTGGATAAGAAGTATGGGAAGTATAAAGAATATAATGAAGCGTTATAGCTCATAATTGGGCTAGCATAGCCTAAACCCTTTAATGAATCACAAACACTGATGAGCTGTTCGTATGTCTTAGGGATGGATAAGTTATGCTTTGCAAATAAATCTTCATTCACGATCATGCCATATGAGTTAGTGAAAATAGGGACAAATGGAACATGTCCATCTTTGTCTTTATAAATAAGACCTTCTCTAACACTTGATAAATCAATACCTGTTTCTGGGTTAGATAAATCTTCTGCAACTTCAAATAAACGAGTATAACGGGAATCACTTTCCCAAGCATTATTCACAAAGAAAATATCAGGAGCACTGTCGCCGGCGAACAAGTCATTAATTACTTCTTCTTTTGTGTAGTTATCAACCTTTTCGTAGTGGACTTCTACTTTTGGATAATAGACATTAAACTTATTAATTTGTTCGTCTAAGGCTTCGAAGTTATCGTAGTGACCCTTAATATAAATCACGCAGTCAGTATTAGTGTCCAAGTTTGGTTTGAACTTATCTTCTTGATTGTTATTACAACCAGTAATTGAAAGGGCTAAAACTGTAGCAAATACTAAAAATTCTTTTCTTTTCATAGTGATTTTCCTGCGATTTATTTCTTAAATTTATTATATAATACTTACTCATTCATTAGATAGATTTTGCTAGATAGAATGGTTGTTATTTGTTTTTTCCGATATTTATTTGATAATTAAATTACGATGAATATTTTAAAAAACCGTAAGTTTATCGATATCTTTATTGTTGCTATTAACGTCTTATTCGTTGGTGGTTTAGTTTTTGGTGAATGGCAGTATATCCATTCTTCTAGAATGCAAACCATCGAATCCAATAAAGAAAACTTTGTCAGTGCGAATGCATCTTTATCCAGTATGACTAGTAACTACTTAGTTGGTGAAAGTCATTTATGTCGTTCTTGGTCCAATTATTTAAACCATGAAAAATTAACAATGGAAGAAGCCATTGAATTTGTTGATAGTTCAATCAGCGATAAAGACATCATGGCCCACATCGTTTTAAATAGTTCTAAGAAAGGTGTCTCCACTCAAGGACATAGTTCTAATCCAGATAACAAAGAAGTGGACTACAGTGGCTATTTCCTTTCCAATGTTGTCTATTCAGAAAATAAAGGCGTTAAGGCCTCACCTAAATACACAAATCCGATAAACACTAAACCATCTATCGCTTTCTATTCAGAAATTAAGTTAAAGAACGCGACTGATCCAGCAGTAGAAGATGAAGCATTCTTACTTCGTGTCGTGCCTATTAGTAACTTAGAAGCTAAATGGACATTCCCAAGTAGTTTTGAACATCTAGATGTTGCAGTTATTGATAATTCAAATGAAGGTAATAGCCCTGGCGCGTATATCTTCCATCACAATGCCTTTAAGGGCACTAATTTCTTTGAATACTATAGTTCTTATAACTCACCAACAGAATCTGCCTTAAAGACTTTACAAGAAAAGATGGCTACAGATGAAGGCACATTAACAATGAAAGACTCTTTTGGTAAGGAGTTATTTGTTTCATACTCTCAAATCCCTGAACCAGAAAAGAATACAAAGTGGACCATTATTACTGCAATCCCGATGGCGGATATCAATAACGCTGAAACTGATTTCTTAACCATTTCCATTATTGGTATTGGTTTAGGCACCTTATTCGTTATCGACTTAGTTATTCTTCTTCTCTTAAATAAGAGCTTACAAGATACTGCGAAAGTCGCAGAATCCGCAAGTAAGGCTAAAACAGACTTCTTAAGTACAATGTCTCATGACATTAGAACCCCAATGAACGCGATTGCGGGTTTAACATATATTGCTTCTAAAGAAGAAAGCAATCCAGAAATCACTCAAGATGCCTTAAAGAAGATCGCTTTAGCGAGTAACCACTTATTAACATTAATTAATGACATCTTAGATATCTCTAAAGTTGAAAGTGGTAGATTAACAATCAATCCAGTATCTTTCTCTATTGTTGATACATTTGAAAACTTAGTGAATATCTCTCAACCAATGGTCAAAGCGAAAAACATTGACTTTAGCTTTAGAACACATGGTTTTGAATATGAATGGTTATATGCGGATAAGTTAAGACTTAGCCAAATCTTCACTAACTTATTATCTAACGCGCTTAAATATACCGAAGAAAACGGTAAAGTCGCTGTGGATATCAAAGAGTTACCAAGCGAAAAAGAAGGCTACGTGAAACTTGTTTATCAAGTCGCAGATACTGGTATTGGTATGACTCCAGAATACATGGAGAAGATGTATGAATCATTCACAAGGGCTACCGATAGTCGTATTAACTCCATCCAAGGTACTGGTTTAGGTTTAGCCATCACTAAACAAATGGTGGACTTAATGAATGGTGTTATCGAATGTCAAAGTGAGGTTGGCAAAGGTACAACATTCACAGTGACCATTGATTTACCAATTGATGAAAAATCTAACGAAGAAATGAAACTCCCACCAATGAAGGTTTTAGTGGTGGATGATGATGAAATATTACTTAAGACCGCTGAAGACACGTTAGCGTCATTGGGCGCTAAACCATTTGTAACCACATCTGGTGAAGAAGCGCTTAAGTTAATCAAGGAAAGCAAAGATGATCAATTCAAAGTTATTATCCTTGATTGGAAGATGCCAGATATGAGTGGTCTAGAACTCTCTAACAAGATTAAACAAATTGATAATAACGATATTCCAATCATTCTTGTCTCTGCTTATGACTGGTCTGAAATTGAAAAAGACGCGAAAGACGCTGGTATCAACGGCTTTATCTTTAAACCATTATTCAGAAGTAAGATTTATCAAAAGATTATGGACTTAACTAACCATAGTGATTCCAGTGTTATCAAAGAAGAAGATGAGATGAACTTCCCTGGTGTTAAAGTCCTCGTTGTCGAAGACAATGATATTAACTGGGAAATCATCTCCACTCTCTTAAGCATGCATGAAATATCATGTGATCGCGCGGAGAATGGTAAGGTTGCCTATGACTTAATTAAAAGAGACGAATATGAAAGTCCATATGATTTAATCTTTATGGATATTCAAATGCCAGTGATGAACGGTTTAGATGCGACAAGAGCAATTAGAAAGATTGATTCAGAATACGCAAGACGTGTACCTATTATTGCGATGAGTGCGGATGCGTTCTCTGAAAATGTCGCTGAATGTTTAGATGCTGGTATGAACGGCCATATTGCTAAACCAGTTGACCTCAAATTAGTGTTATCAGAAATACGTAAAATCAAAAAGAATTAATAGTTCTCATTACTTTTATTTGAAAAGTCTTAAGTAATTAGTAAAAATAGGGGTGGTAAATAATTATTTAAGGAGAACTTAAAATGAATAATATCCCTCAAATTAAAGTTGGTATTGTTGCAGTTAGTAGAGACTGCTTCCCAATTGAACTATCAATCAAAAGAAGAAAAGCTTTAGTCGAAGCTTATCAAAAGAAATACAACAAAGACGATATTTACGAATGTCCAATTTGTATTTTTGAAAGTGAAATCGATATGGTTAAGTCCTTAGAAGATATTAAGGCTAACGGATGTAATGCCTTATGTGTTTTCTTAGGCAACTTTGGTCCAGAGATTTCTGAAACCTTATTAGCAAAGCACTTTGATGGCCCAAAGATGTTCATTGCCGCAGAAGAAGAAAATATCGGTGTTCTCTCCTCTGATAGAGGTGACGCATACTGTGGTTTGTTAAATGCCTCATATAACTTAAAACTTAGAAACATTAATGCCTATATTCCTGAATCACCAGTAGGTGACGCGGATGACTGTGCGGAAATGATTCATGATTTCTTACCAATCGCTAGAACAATTGTTGGTTTAAATAACTTAAAGATCATTACATTTGGTCCAAGACCTCAAAACTTTTTAGCGTGTAACGCTCCTATTAAGCAACTCTACAATATGAACGTTGAAATCGAAGAGAATAGTGAACTCGACCTCTTTGAATCATTCAAGAAACACGAAAACGATCCAAGAATCCCATCGGTCGTGGAAGATATGTCTAAAGACCTAGGTGTTGGCAACAAGATTCCATCAATCTTACCTAAGTTAGCCCAATATGAATTAACTTTATTAGACTGGGTTGAAAAACATAGGGGCTATAGAAAATATGTCGCTATCGCGGGCAAGTGCTGGCCAGCTTTCCAAACAATGTTTGGTTTCGTTCCTTGCTATGTTAACTCAAGATTAACAATGAGAGGTATCCCAGTATCTTGTGAAGTTGATATCTATGGTTGCTTATCTGAATACATTGGTTTATGTGTCAGTGAATCACCAGTCACCTTACTTGATATTAATAACACCTTACCAAAAGAACTTTATAAGCAAGATATCGAAGGTAAGTTTGATTATAAGTTTAGAGACACATTTATGGGTTTCCACTGCGGTAATACATGTACCGCTTTGCTCTGTAAGCCAGAAATGAAATATCAAAAGATTATGGCAAGGTCACTTCCTCGAGAAGTCACCAACGGAACTTTAGAAGGAGATATCAAACCAGGAGAAATTACTTTCTATCGTTTGCAATCAACTTCTGATAACCACTTATTAGCGTACGTCGCTGAAGGTGAAGTTTTACCAGTCGCGACACATTCTTTTGGCTCAATCGGAGTTTTTGCGATTAAAGAGATGAATAGATTCTATCGTCATGTCTTAATTGAAAATGGTTTTCCACATCACGGGGCTGTTGCATTTGGCCATTATGGTAAAACCATATTTGAAATATTTAAGTTATTAAACGCTGAAAAAGTCGGTTATAATCAACCTAAGGAACTTCCATATCCAACGGAAAATCCATTTGAAAACAAATAGGAGTATTAACGATGAAAACTGAATATGAAATTGGTGGTCAAGTATACACCAGACAAGAATTACTAGCCTTTGGTAAAAGACATTATCCAAAGTTCTACTGGATCAAAAGAGGTATTGGTATTGGTTTAATGGCGAGCTTTGGCTTAAGCGCATTAATTTTACTTGTATGTGGTCTTGCGATGGGTAATTTAGCCGAAAGCGGAGATGAATATATGGAAATTGCCGCACAAACTTATTATGGTTCTGCTGCTGTTTGCTCCATTGGTCTCATTGTAGGCATCGTCTTATTTGCGGTGTCATTCAATCCTCTTCCAGATGAATCTTATATCAAACACGCGATTGATTATTACACCAAACAAGCCGCTAATAACCAAAGAGTGGAAGCTAGACAAGTTAGTAGACAAGAAAGACAAGAAATGGAAACTCTTGCTAGATACAAAAGACTTTTAGATTCCGGTGCTATCTCTCAAGAAGAGTACGAAACTAAAAAGAAAGAGCTTTTAAGATAAAGAAATCGAATAACGCATATGAATAATTACATCATTGGTGGTAACGAATATACCAGAGAAGAACTATTAGAGTTCGGTAAAAAACGTTATCAAAAGTTTTATTGGGTTAAAAGAGGCATTGGCATTGGCTTAATGGCCATCTTTAGTTATTTTACTGTCTGTTTCTTGATTGTAGCGATTTCCTGCGCCAACGCTCCGGAAGACCCACATAATTGGCTAGAACTTAATAAATATTTAATTAGTTTTTCTATAATCGGTTCTTGCATCAGCGGTTCTTTATTTCTTGGCGGTTTAGCATTATTTATTGTTTCATTTGTTGAACATAATGATGAGGGATACATCAAGCGCGCAGTTAAATACTATGAGAGAAAAGCAGCATATGAAGCTGATTTAAAAGCCGAAGAAGCTTATAAAAAAGAAAAAGATGAACTAGCCGCCCTTATCAAATACAAAAGACAAAGAGATGCCGGGGAAATCTCTCAAGAAGAATACGAAACTAAAAAGAAAGAACTTCTCAAATAGAAAAAGTAACCAGGTTAAGACCTGGTCTTTTTTATGGTGAATAGATAGTATAAAATACTAGCATGATGAGAAATTTTAGAGATCTTTCATATCTTGGACTTAAAAAGGGAATGCTATGTAGAAGTGACCTTCTATATAAACTTTCTTTTAAAGATAAAAGATTTCTTAAAAGAGAACATAACATCAGAATAGTCGTGGACTTAAGAAGATCTGACGAATGCAAAAGAACTAAAGACTCTCGTATCTTCTTAGTAAAGCATTTACATATTCCACTCGCGGCCAATGAAATCAAAATGGTGCAGATTAAGCACATGACTTTACCAGATATGTATGCTTTCTACCGCGAAATGGTGGAACCAAGTAAAAAAGAATCTTGGGTAAAGCTATTTAATCTATTACTCGCTGATAATAAGAAAGGTATCTTATATCACTGCTCATCCGGTAAAGATAGAACAGGTGTATTAACCGCGGTTATCTTAACTGTTCTAGGTTTTGATAAAGAAACAATCTATAACGATTATCTATTAACTAATCAAAATCCCCTTTATTACAAGGAATTAGTGAAGTCGATGGATGAAGAGTCGAGAAATATCATTTTGGACCACTCTGAGGCTAAAAAAGAGTATTTGGACACAACTTTCAATGAAATAGATAAGCTATACGGCTCAATGGATAACTTCTTAAAAGAAATTTGTTCATTAGACGAAGAAAAGATAAAGAAATTAAGAAACAAATATCTTAAGTAACAAAAAACGACCTTCGCGGTCGTCTTTTTATTTGTTGTTTTTAGCAAGGAACTCTAATAAATCTTGTTCTTTTAATGGTTTGGAGAAGAAGTAACCTTGGACATAATCGATTTCCTTATTCCTAGATAACTCTAATTGCTTTTCATTTTCCACACCCTCAATAACAATTGGGATATTTAAGTTCTTGAATAAGTTAATCGCTGCTTCAAAGAAGATGGAAATATTTTCAGATTCTCCTAATAAGGACTTATCTAGTTTCGCTACGGAGAATGGTAGGGTGATGAATCTAGCGATGTTAGAATAGCCACTGCCAAAGTCATCCATCGCAAATTTCACACCATATTGGCCTAAATCCGCCATAAACTCTTTAGTCTTGCTTGGATATTTAACCGCGATAGTTTCAGTAATCTCTAAGATGATACGCTTTGGATCAAT
>JAEEGJ010025613.1_pt1 | contig 12061 bp, 8 predicted proteins | sample 8958761 | NCBI WGS metagenome assembly JAEEGJ01 (sample SAMN16246546, study PRJNA631951) | gut metagenome | biome: gut microbiome; feature: rumen; material: RS-attached | host: Bos | place: Iran: Karaj | collected 2018-10 | reverse complement strand
GAAAGAGGAAGGTCTTATAGATTTCGGCAAATCGGCAGAGAGCATAGACTGTCTTGTAAGAGGCTTTTTAAAGTGGCCCACAGCCTACACCACCGTTAACGGCAAACTCTTAAAGATATTCGGCACCAAAGTGATTGACAGTATTCCCAATGTGGATACTGCGGATTATGAGCCCGGTGCCCTTATCGTTACCAAGAAAAATGTTTACGTTTCCACAGGAAGCGGAATATTGGAACTTTTGGAAGTACAGCTTGAAGGCAAAAAACGCATGAGCGCATGTGACTTTGTAAGAGGCATGCACTTGGGCGGCGGAGACTTTTTGGGTCAATGAGTGTTAATACAAGAGAAATAATTACGGATATTCTTTTGGAACTTGACAAAGAAGGATCGAAGAGCCATCTCCTCATAAGAGAAGTGCTTGAAAAATACGATTACCTGGATTCAAGGGACAAAGGACTTATAAAGCGTATCAGCGAGGGTACCGTCTTTCACAGGATTACCCTCGATTTTGTGCTGGACAAATACTCTCAAAAGCCCATGAACAAGTGTAAGCCTGTTGTGGCGGCCATTCTTCGCATGAGTCTTTACCAGATTCTTTTTATGGACAAAATCCCCGACAACGCCATATGTGACGAAGCGGTCAAGCTCTGCCGCAAGAAGAGCTTTGAGGCTTTCTGCCCCTTTGTAAACGGTGTCCTTCGCAACATCTTAAGGGACAAAGAAAACGCCCTTAACTTTGACGGCATAGACGACAAAGTCCAAAGGATCAGCGTCATGTATTCCTGCCCCGAATGGATAGTGAAGATGCTTTTAAAGGAGCAGGAGGACGGAGAGAGCCTTGTAAAGGCATTAAGTGAGATAAGACCTGCTTTCGTGAAGGTTGTCAATGAAGCAGACACAGAGGCACTTACTAAGGCCTGGAGTGATGCAGGGATTTCTTTTGAATCCGCACGATATATTAAGAATGCCTACAAAATAGAGGATTTTGACGGCATGGAATCCGTGCCTGGATTCTCTGACGGCAGACTTATCGTTCAGGACGAAAGCTCCATGATATGTGCCGAGTGCGCAGGGGTCCAAAAAGGCAGCAATTTACGCATCCTTGATGTGTGTGCGGCCCCCGGAGGCAAGTCCTCGTACGTGGCTTCGCGCATGGATCCTGAGGGCGAGGTCGTAAGCTGCGACGTTTCGGATACCAAAGTATCCATGATAGCCGACAATGCAGAGAGGCTTCACTTAAGCAATCTTAAGCCTACACTGCAGGATGCCACGGAATTCAATAAAGACTATGAGTCTTCTTTTGACATTGTAATAGCCGATGTTCCCTGCTCGGGACTTGGCGTAATGTCACGTAAGAGCGATATCAAATACAATATTACCAACGAAGCCATGAAGGATATATGCGACCTTCAAAAGGCCATCGTTACCAATGTTTCACGCTACGTTAAGCCGGGCGGGGTGCTTATTTATTCCACCTGCACCATACATAAAGCGGAGAACGAAAAAATGGTTAAGTTTATAACGGAGAACCTTCCCTTCAAAGAAGATTCCCTTAAACCTTTTGTTCCGTTCCTGTTTGATAAGCCGCATAAGAGCGAATGCCACATTCAGCTTCGTCCCGATACGGACGGCACCGACGGCTTCTTTGTGGCAAGATTTGTTAAGAGTGAAGATTAATGGATAAAATCGACATTAAGTCATTGGACTTTGAAGAACTTGAAAATTCCATAAAAGAAATGGGTCTTCCCAAATTCAGAGCCTCACAGATTTATGACTGGCTCCACAAGAAACTGGTTACTTCTTTTGATGAAATGACCAATCTCTCGGCAGACCTTCGTAATAAACTTTCGGAAACTTACTGCATAACCGCCTGCGAAGTGGCGAGGATGCAGGAGTCAAGGGAAGACGGTACCAGAAAGTACCTCTTTAAGCTTCGTGACGGCAATTACGTGGAGAGCGTTTTCATGCGCTATCACCACGGCAATTCCGTGTGCATTTCTTCTCAGGTAGGCTGCCGCATGGGCTGTAAGTTTTGCGCCTCTACTTTGGACGGACTTACCAGATGCCTTGAACCCTCCGAAATGCTTGAGCAGATTTACCGTATTCAGGCCCTCACCGGCGAGAGAGTATCCAACGTAGTGGTAATGGGTACCGGCGAGCCCATGGACAATTACGACAATCTGCTTAAATTTATTAAACTTTTAACTGACGAGCACGGACTCAATATAAGCCAAAGAAACCTTACCGTATCAACCTGCGGAATCGTTGAGAACATGAAACGTCTGGCGGATGAGAAACTTTCCATAACACTTGCTTTATCCCTTCATTCGGTTACGGATGAGAAGCGTCGCGAGCTCATGCCAATAGCCAATAAATACTCTATAAACGAGCTTATGGATGCCTGTGAATATTATTTTGACAAGACCGGAAGACGTATTACCTTCGAGTATGCTCTCGTGCGGGATGTCAATGACAGGGACGAGGATGCTAAAGGCCTTATTAAGCTTGCGGGAAGGGTAAAGGCTCATGTAAACCTTATTCCGGTCAATCCCATAAAAGAGCGTGATTACAGGGAAACGGCCAGAGATGACGTGCTGGCATTCAAAAATAAACTTGAAAAAAGCCGAATAAATGTTACTATTAGAAGGGAAATGGGTCGCGATATAGACGGGGCCTGCGGACAGCTTCGCAAGAAGACAATGGACAGTGAATAGACTTGTTTTCTTTTGAAGCGATGGTATTAATCAGGAGGCATAGGGGTGCTTAAAACTTTTTCCTTATCGGATGTGGGAAAAAAGAGAACAATGAACCAGGACTACATTTTCACAAGCGAGGAGCCTGTGGGAAATCTGCCCAACCTTTTTGCCCTTGCCGACGGCATGGGAGGTTATAGCGGCGGAGAGTACGCATCTCTTCGTACCGTGGAGACTGTCACTTCTTTTATTGACAAGTCCAAGAGCACCACGCCGAGGAAACTTTTCACGGAAGCTATTAAAGAGGCCAACCGTATCATCAGAGACGAAGCCTCTCAGAATCCCGAATATGACAAGATGGGTACTACCATAGTGCTTGCATCTGTTGTGGGGGATTGCCTTCAGGTTGCCAATGTTGGCGACTCAAGGTTATATGTAATCGGGGACGATATCAAACAGGTTACTGTCGATCACTCCTATGTTGAGGAGATGATCAAAATGGGAAGTCTTGACAGAGAAAGTGCCAGGACCCACCCGCAGAAGAATATCATAACAAGAGCTGTCGGTGCGGACGATGACATCGACACGGATTTCTTTACCGTAAGGCTTCATAAGGGCGATATGGTGCTTATGTGCTCGGACGGCCTCACCAACATGCTTGAGGACAGTGAAATCCTTATGATTCTCAAGAAAGAGCGGGATATAGCAAGCAAAGCGGAAGCACTTGTGGCAGCTGCCAATAACTCCGGCGGCAAGGATAACATTTCGGTTATCTTAATAGAGCCCTTTGCTTGATAAAGAATCGTCTGACAGAGGATACACATGGTTAAAATCGGTATGATGATAGGCGAGAGATACGAGGTTCTTGAAAAAATCGGAACCGGCGGTATGTCCGACGTCTATAAAGCTAAAGATCATAAATTGAATCGTTTTGTTGCCGTTAAGGTGCTTAAGCAGGAGTTTGCGGAGAATGCCAACTTCGTCTCGAAGTTTAAAATCGAGGCTCAGGCCGCTGCAGGTCTTATGCACCCCAATATCGTCAACGTCTATGACGTAGGCGAAGAAAACGGCACCAATTACATTGTAATGGAACTTGTTGAGGGTATCACTCTCAAGAAATATATTGAGAAGAAGGCTCGTCTTTCGGTCAAAGAAGCCGTTACCATAGCCATCCAGATAGGCATGGGTATCGAAGCCGCCCACAACAACCACATTATTCACAGAGACATTAAACCTCAGAACGTTATTATTTCCAAAGAAGGCAAGGTTAAGGTAACAGACTTTGGCATCGCCAAGGCCGCTACCAGCAACACCATTACCAGTAACGTTATGGGGTCTGTTCACTATACATCTCCCGAGCAGGCTCGCGGCGGATACTCCGATGAGAAGAGCGATATCTATTCACTTGGTATCACTCTCTTTGAAATGCTTACAGGAAGAGTTCCTTTTAACGGAGAGACCACCGTAGCTATAGCTATCAAACAGATTCAGGAAGAAATGCCCTCCCCCAGGGAATACGTTGACGATATTCCCGTAAGTGTTGAGCAGATTGTACTTAAGTGTACCCAGAAGAGCCCCGACAGACGCTATCAGAGCATGGGAGCCCTTATCGAGGACCTTAAGAAGACCTTTATCACTCCCGACGAAGACTTTGTAAAGATTAAAGAAGACGACGAATTCGGCGCCACAAGACCCGTCACCGCAGGTGAACTTGAGGCCCTTAAGAAGAGTACAAAAGGCACGGAAGAGCTTACGGGCGAACTTCCCAAGGTTAACCCGAACGCCTCTCAGGATGACAGCGAATACGATGCCAAGATGGACAAACTCACCACCATTCTTGCCATCTTTATGGGTGCGGCCATCCTTGTCATAGCCATTTTCCTTATCAGCAAGGGCATCGGCGTACTGAAACTCGGCAAAGAAAACACGGAGAAGGTTCCCACCACCGTTTCAATGGAGAAACCCGAGCAGATAGTTATGCCTAAGGTAGTGGGCAAGAGCCAGGAAGACGCTCAGAAAATACTTGAGAAGAACAACCTTAAATACTTTGTAAAATATACTGAATCCGATTCCGTCAAAGAAGGCTATGTTATTTCAGCAAGCGTTCAGGACGGCTTAAAGGTGGATGCGGGCTCGGAAATCGTGCTTAACGTAAGCTCCGGTTCCACCAGCGTTATTGTGCCCGATGTAGTAGGCAAAGCTTTGGAGGCAGCCAATAAATCGATTATGGATGCCGGCTTAAAGGTAGAGATTAAAAAGGACTATTCCGATACCGTTCCCGAAGGCAGCATCATTTCACAGTTTCCCGAAGGCGGAGAGAAGACTCCCGAAGAATCTACCGTGCTCATTATCGTAAGCCAGGGCGTTGCCGAGAACCTCACCAAGGTTCCCAATGTTCTTGGTAAGGACAATGATGACGCCATTATTATTCTGACCGAAGCGGGTCTTACGGTTAACCCCGTAGCTCCCGTATACGACAATATCTTCCCTGAAGGGCAGATCTGCTACCAGAGCCTTGAAGCGGACAAAGAAGTTCCCAAGGGAACCGCTATTGACCTTCATGCCAGCATGGGTCCCGAACCTCCGGATACCGTTATGTACAGATTTAACGGAAGCATAAATGCACCCTCAACGGCAGAAGATCCCGAATTTGAAATGGGTACCAAGGTTGAGATAACAGTATCCGACGCAAACGGCAAGGTGCTTCAGTCTACCTGGACCACTTCATTCCCCGTTTCCGTTAACATTTCCAATATTTCGGGTGTTAACAGCGGTACCATTACCCTTTCGTATGAAGTTAAGATTCCTGCGGAGAAGGACGTATCCACGGGCGAGGAGATTACCCCTGCCAAGACCGAGAAAAAGGTTATTAAAAGAGACATAAATTTTGAAGTTGACGAATAATCGGGAGATTAATGCAAGGAAAGATTATTAAAGGCATTGCCGGATTTTATTACGTTAATATCGACGGTAAAGGAACCTTTGAGTGTAAGGCCAAAGGTTCTTTTCGTAATGAAGGCACCAAGCCACTGGTAGGCGACAATGTTGAAATAGACATAATCGACGAAGAGAAAAGCTTAGGAAACGTGACACGGGTTTACAAGAGCAAAAGCCGTATGATAAGGCCTGCCTGTGCCAACGTTGACCAGGCTTTAATTGTTTTTGCTATTAAAAGCCCCGACCCCAATTTCAACCTCCTCGACCGATTTTTAATCTATATGGAGAGCGAATCGGTTCCCTGTATCATAGTCTTTAATAAGGACGACCTGGCATCCCCGGAGGATATCGAGACCATAAGAGAGGCATACGTGGGAGCGGGCTACCCCATTTTCTTTGTCAGTGCGAGAGAGAACGCGGGAGTTGAGGCCTTAAGAGACCTTTTAAAAGGCAAAACAACGGTTATGGCCGGCCCCAGCGGTGTGGGCAAATCATCTCTAATAAATCTGTTATGCAATTGCGATATAATGGAAACCGGTGATATAAGTGTGAAGACTCAAAGGGGCAAACATACCACCAGACATGCGGAGCTTTTGCCACTTGGTGAAGGGACTTATGTCATGGACACTCCCGGCTTTACTTCCCTTGATATTTTTGGCGCAGACAGACAGAATCTTAAGGACTACTACAATGAGTTTTCTTCCGTAGAGCCCTGCAGATTCGCAGACTGCGTACATGTCAACGAACCCGACTGTGCTGTTAAGGCGGCAGTGGAAGCGGGTAAGATTTCTAAACTTCGTTATGACAATTACCTTGAACTTTTTTCCCAGATAGGGACGAAGACAAGGTAACGGTTCATATACCGGCCACGCCGGACACAAACTTTATAATGTAGAGGATTATTATGACTACCATCAAAAAGAGAATTATTGCAACAATGCTTATTGCGGCCCTTGCTCTGACCGGCTGCGAATCCACCAAAGCAAGCGTAACATCCGCAGACACAGTAAGCACCGAAACCGTATCAGCTTCTTCAACCGAAGAAGTTAAAGAGGAAGTAAAGGACGAGACACAAGAAACCGTTTCCGCTTCCGCATCCACAGAAGAGAAAAAAGAAGAGAAAAAGGACGAAAACGTGAGACCCGACAATCTTATCAATGTATTGGTATCCAAACACAAAGCACCCGAGAGCGAGGCACTTTCTTTTACCGCTGACATGGGCGCGGGCATTAACCTTGGCAACACCTTCGACGCAAGCGATGCCAAGAACATTTTTGACGACGACTTAAAGTTTGAGACATACTGGCAGAAGGACGTTACCACTCAGGACATGATTAAGGCCATTAAGAACGAAGGCTTTAAGACTATCAGAATTCCCGTAGCATGGCACAATCATGTGGACGATGACTTTAATATCAACGAAAAGTGGATGAACAGAGTCTATGAAGTGGTTAACTGGGCTCTTGAAGAGGATATGTACGTTATCCTTAACATTCATCACGACAACTTAAAGAAGTATATGTATCCTTCCTATGAGTGCCGTGAGAACTCCCTTAAGTACGTTACCAAGATCTGGGCGCAGGTTGCGGAGAAATTCGGCGACTGCGACGAGCATCTGGTATTTGAATCACTTAATGAGCCCAGACTCTCCGGTACCGACATCGAGTGGAACCTTCCCGACTTAAATGCCAAAGAAGCCAAGGAAACCCTTGACTGCATCAATCAGTACAATCAGGCAATTGTAGATACCATCAGACAGACTCCCGGTGCGTACAATAAGACCAGATATATCACCGTTCCCGGTTATGCGGGTTCACCCGATTATATCCTCTGTGACCAGTTTGTGGTTCCCACAGATACATATGGTGAAAAAGAAAACCGCATTCTTTTGACGGTTCATGCATACAGACCTTATCTTTTCGCACTTGCGGATCCCGGCAAGGGAGATACCAAGACCTTTGATACGGAGGGCGCTGTATCCGAACTTAACGCTTTGTTTATGAACCTGTTCGTTAAGTACGTTAAGAACGGTACCGGCGTTATCATCGACGAATTCGGTGCAAGAGACAGAGGCGGCAATACCGAAGAACGTGCCAAATTTACGGCTTATTTCGTTGCATGTGCCAGAAGCTACCGTATGCCCGTATGCTGGTGGGACAACAACAACTTCTCCGGAAGCGGCGAGGTATTCGGTATTTTTAAACGTTCCGCATGCAAATTCGAGTATCAGGACATCGTAAGTCAGTTGGTTTATTACGGAAACAGATAGGATTCTCTTATGAACGATAACAGAGTGATTATTGAAGCCATAGGTTATGTAGGTACCGCTTTGGTGCTTATTTCCTTCCTGATGACTTCTGTATACAAGCTTCGCATCATAAATACCGCAGGTTCCCTTATTTCGGTTATTTACGGCGTTATTATGCAGGTTTACCCTACGGTTGTTTTAAACGGAGCCCTGGCGCTTATTAATATTTTCTTTTTATGGCGCCACTTATCTTACAAGAATCAAAAGATTTATACGGCAGGCAAGACCTACGCCGAGGATCCCATAGTCAAACTGTTTCTTGACAAATACAGGGAGGATATACTTAAATTCTTCCCAAGCTTCGGTGTGGCGCACCTTGAACCCAACATCGCATATCTTATTATGTGCGAAGACACCATGGCGGGTGTAATGTTAGGTAATTTAAAAGAAAACGGTGAACTCGACATCTACCTTGATTTTGTAACGGGAACCTACAGGGACTTTTCCGTGGGCAAATACCTCTACAGGGAGCTTACAAGAGACGGTGTCAAGAAATGCCGGTTTATGACAGACATTCCCAAGAGTTACGTTTACTTAAGAAAAGTCGGTTACAAGCGTGTGGGCGACGTTATGGAGCTTACGCTTAACGAATAAGAGATGATTTTGGGAGGATGGGTTTATTTATCATGGAATCCACTTTAAAAAGAACATGGTCGGAAATCGACCTTGATGCTTTGGTCCACAATTACAAGACTTTAAGAGCAAGAATCGGCGACAAGGTTAAATTCTTAGGCGTGGTTAAGGCTGATGCCTATGGACACGGTTCCGTTATGGTGGCACAGACCCTTGAGAAAGAAGGCGCCGATTACCTGGCTGTCAGCAGTATTGACGAAGCCATGGAGCTTAGGGTTAACGATATTAAGATGCCCATTTTAATCCTGGGACATACGCCCAAGGAGCAGGTGGACAGACTTATCGAATACAATATCACTCAGGCCGTAACCTGTAAGGCTAAAGCTGTTGAGTACTCCGAGGAAGCCACAAGACTTAATAAGACCCTGAAGATTCATATAAAGGTGGATACGGGCATGTCCCGCCTCGGTTATCTGTGCGACGGAGATTTCTTTGACACAGGCGTTCAGGGAATAGTGGATGCGGTTACATTGCCGGGGCTTGATGCGGAAGGTATCTTTACTCATTTCGCTGTTGCGGATGAAGAAGGTCCCGAGTGCCTTGAATATACGAGACATCAGTTTAAACTGTTTACCGATGTATGTTCTAAGGTTGAAGAGAAGATTGGCAAGCCTTTTTTAATCAAGCACTGCGCCAATACCGGTGCCGTGGCAAGATTCCCTGAGACTTATCTGGATATGGTTCGTCCGGGACTCCTTCTTTACGGATACGGCGAATATGCCAAAGAACTGGGCCTTAAGCCCGTTATGACCTTAAAGACCGTGGTAAGCACCGTTAAGGTATATCCTGCCGGCACAGCCATAAGCTACGGCGGTATCTACAAAACAGACAAAAAAGAGCGCATAGGCGTACTCCCTTACGGATATGCCGACGGCTTCTTCAGAAGCCTCTCCAATAAATGCAGTCTCATGACAGACGAAGGTCCCGCACCTCAGCGCGGCAAGATATGCATGGACATGTGCATGATAGACATTACCGACAAATACGGTGTTGATGTAGGTTCCGAAATAGAAATTTTCGGCAAAAGAAATCCCATAGAAACCCTTTCCGATATAGCGGGTACCATTCCATACGAGCTCACATGTGCGGTCAGCAAGAGAGTTCCCCGCACCTATATTAAAGACGGGAAAGTAGTGGGTAAAGAATTGTTATTAAGAATGTAAGAAAAAAGCCGCTTTTAAAAGCGGCTTTTATATTACAGTTTTGTAAAAAACGCTTCAGTATTGACATTTTATGTTATAATAACTGTTAAGTATATTATGGGTGTATGACTATCGGCTTATGTCTTGTGCTACGCGCTTGATATTTTCGCTTTGACAGTCATAAAATGTATACGGATTTTTTCGGGGTAGTATACATTTATTGAGAGGAATGTTGTACATGGGTAAACGTATTTTGGCCGTGCTCTTAAGTATGGTTGTTGTTTTCTGCGTGCTGAGAAATGACGTCATAAGCGTATATGCGGCCGATCCCGACTTAGGTTATGAGGAGCAAGAAAGCACAGAAGAAATCCTGATTAGCGAGGATGAAAACGCAGAACCGACGCTGACTTCAACCGATGAAGCGATTGAGGAAGATGAAGAAGAGATTTCGGAAACTGTTGAGCCCGTAATTTTATCACAGGAGTCTAGCGATATTTCTGCAGACGATGAGATGCCTTCGGTAACGGAAGATGTTTCGGGTGATGCGCCTGTTGCCATCGAGCCTTCCGTATCTGACAATGATATTTCCGACAATGATACTTCAGGCAATGATGTATCAGGCGGCGACATATCGGGCAATGAGGTATCTTTAACAGATGATACTTTAGAAAGTCAAAATTCTTTGGCTTTGTTTTCCATAGACAGATTAAACGAATTGAATGAAGAAGATTTAAACTCTGAGAAGCTTGACTTCGCAGGGCTTTTGTTGTCTTCACAAAAGACAGCTTCGGCGGGAACACTGGGAGTTGTGGTTTCTTTGGAGGATGAGGACGATTCAAACGTTTCCGATGAAAATGCTTTGATAAAGTCCCTGACGGTTATGTTTCAGGATTCGGAGGATAATGTTAAGCCTCTTGATGAATCGGGCGATACCGTTATTTCTTTGGATGACACAATAAAGGTAACTTATACTTTCAATGAGCCTCTGCATATTAATCCCGCGGGCGCCAAGATTAATGACAAGATTCCGGGATTCCATGTGGTGGCGGGACAGCATTACAAGGTTCCCTCCATTCCCAAGGTATGTGCGCGCCCGGAAGGATATGTAATAGACGTTAAGAGCGATGACAGAATACTGGGTCACCTCAATATAGATGCAGACGGCAATGCGGTACTTCAGATTTCCGATACCTTTACGGAACTTGAAACCGCCATGGGCGCCTATGCGGGTGTTGATTTGTCTCTCGAACTTGACGAAGATGCCGACGGTGATGTCGAGCAATACGAGCTTGTTTTCGGACAGAAGACTTACACGGTAAAAGTAAGCGAATTCATGCCCCAGCCTCCCAAGGTATCCAAAACCGCCTCATCCGTTGATGCTGACGGCAATATTACCTGGACCGTAACTCTTAAAAATGATGAAAAGCCCATAGAATACGCTGACGGCTATACCTTCACCGATACATTCGGGGAGGGGCATGAATATGTGAAAGATTCTTTGAAGGTGGTGGGAGGAGACGGCATTACCCCCGAGCTGGGTACAGGCAGTATCACCTGGCAGTATAAGAACAATACTCCTTCAGACACCATCAGTTTTACCTATAAGACGCATATAGATTTTCTGGCGCTTTCCAAGGACTCCAATGAAGACGGAACCATTGACAAAGAACTGACCAATAATGTTAATGTGACCGCTCCCAAGGGAGAGGATTACGATTCCCTCTCAATATTTGCAACAGCTACAAGCGAAGTGTCAAAACCCGTCTCCAAATGGGTAGACAAGAGCGGTACCGACGTTGACAGCACCGGCAAGGCAACCTGGACCATAGTAGTGAACAACAACGGCTTTACGCTTAAGAATGTTGTTTTGCACGACAAAATTATTGCCGATTCAGGTGTTGTCATTAATATGGACAACCTTACCGTCAAGGATTCCCACGGCAATACAGTGGATTATACCGAAACCACCGAGGACGGAGTTCATAAGATAGCATTTACCGAAGATATGGCGGGGGATGCGGTTTATACCGTAACTTATGACACCACAATTCAGAATTACTCCAAATATTTAAAAGAAAACCATAACGTTCCCCGTAACGAAGCATGGCTTACTTACGAATACGAAGCATACGGTACCGGCGAACCCGTGGCGGTTAAGGGTCCCGGCGTAGGCGCCGAATTTACCGGAAGCGAAATGATGTTAAAGGCAGCCGTTAAAAAGTCAGCCGCTGGTGTGGACAAAGTAAATCACACTATGGACTGGCTTGTGGAAGTCAACAGCAACAGACAGAATTTGACGGATGTGGTACTTGCCGATGCCATCCCTGCAGGCCATTCTTTTGTTGAGG
>JAEEGJ010025612.1_pt1 | contig 12061 bp, 12 predicted proteins | sample 8958761 | NCBI WGS metagenome assembly JAEEGJ01 (sample SAMN16246546, study PRJNA631951) | gut metagenome | biome: gut microbiome; feature: rumen; material: RS-attached | host: Bos | place: Iran: Karaj | collected 2018-10 | reverse complement strand
AGAACTTCTGCGCACCATCTGGCGAAACGCCATCGGGCAAGCCATCGACGAGAAAACGATGGAAGCCATGACCATTTCTGGCAAGCATCCGCTGCGCGTCGTCCATACCGACGGCACCAGATGGAACTTCTTTCTCGCCGACCGCCGAGCCTATTCCTACTTCGCGAAGAATCCGCATGTCGCCTTCACCAATGCCCTGATGGAAGCCGTCCGCGACGGAGACTCCCAGCGCATGAACTCCCTCATCGGCGATGAATTTCAGCGTGTCGTTGCAGAACTCTCCATTCAACCCGCATTATGATGAGAAGCAGTTTTTTCTGGAACGCGTTCTAAATATTTTTCCGTCCCGTTGTAAAAAGTTTTAGAACGCGGCGTAGAAAATGACCCGTCCCAAACTCTGAGTTAACTCATTTCATCGATTGAGTTAACTCGTTTGATGAATCGAGTTAACTCACGTGATTTTAAGTCAGTTTTCACACCAAGCAACAAACGTATAATTTATTGAAGATTTTGAATCAGATGATGGATGATTTTGAGCGAATGCGACCTTTACCTCAAAAACCTTCACTCGAGTCAAATCATCAATCGACTCGAGTCAAACGATAAAATGACTCGAGTGAAGAAAAATTGAAGAAGCCTATTTGAGCAGGTGCTCGTCGAGGAAGTTCTCGATGCGGGTGACGAGGTGTTGGCGCGTGTTGCCCCCGTAGATGGAGTGGTTGCGGTTGGTGTAGAAGTGCATGTCGAACTGGTAGCCGAGTTGCACGAATGCCTCGGCGAGTTCGGCGGAGTTCTGGAAGTGGACGTTGTCGTCGGCCATTCCGTGGATGAGGAGGAGGTCGCCGTGGATTTTCTCGTAGCGGTGGAGCGGCGAGCAGTCGTAGCCGGTGGGATTCTCCTGCGGTGTGCGCATGAATCGCTCGGTATAGACGGTGTCGTAGAATCGCCAGTCGGTGACGGGGGCAACGGCTACGCCACAGTTGAAGACTTCACGGCCTTCGCACATGGACATGAGGGTGTTGAATCCGCCGAAGCTCCATCCCCAGATGGCGATGCGTGTCTTGTCCACGTAGGGGAGCTTGCCGAGCCAGATGGCGGTCTCGACTTGGTCGTGCGATTCGAGGTCGCCAAGTTTCATGTAGGTGCATCGCTTGAAGTCGGAGCCCCTGCCGCCGGTGCCGCGTCCATCGACGCAGACGACGATGTAGCCCTTCTCGGCCAGATGCTGCTCCCACATGAGTCCGCCGAGGAATCCGTTGTCGAAGGAGTTGAAGACCATCTGATAGCCGGGGCCGCCGTACTGATACATGATGACGGGGTACTGCCTGGAGGCGTCAAAGTTGCGGGGCTTGACCATCCAGCCGTTGAGTTGGATGCCGTCGGCGGTGTTGACGGAGATGAGTTCGGTCGTGCCGAGGGGCAGGTCGGCGAGCCGATTCTTGAGGTCGGCATTGTCCTCGACGGTCTTAAGCGCCTTGCCCGAGGCGTTGCAGAGCGTATAGACGGGCGGGGTGGTCAGGTTGGAGTAGGTGTTGAGATAGTACTGGCATCCGTCGCTGAACACGGCCTCGTTCCAGCCTTTCTCCGTGGAGAGCTTGGTCTTCTTGCCCGAGGCATCGACCTTGTAGATGTACTGCTCGAGCGGACTTCCCTCGTTGCTGGCGTAGTAGAAGTTCTTGCCCGACGCGTCGGTGCCGTAGTATTCCGTCACTTCGTAATCGCCCGACGTGAGCTGACGGATGAGCTGGCCACCGAGAGAGTACAGATACATGTGCTGATGTCCGTCGCGCTCGCTGAGCATGACGAACTGATCGCCCGAGAAGTCGATGTCGCTGTAGGCTGGCTCGTCCACGTAGCGCTTGTCCTCTTCGCGGAGGATGAGCTGGGCGGTCGTGCTGCGGGCATTCACGGCATAGAAGTCGAGACGATCCTGATGACGGTTCAGCGTGAGCACCATCAGCTTGTCCTTCTCGCCCGTGAACTGGATGCGGGGGATGTATCCGTCGTCATCGAGCGGCACCTGCATCGTGCGGGTCACGCGGCTCTTGATGTCGTAAGTCAGCACCGACACCTTCGAGTTCACCTCGCCCGCCTTCGGATACTTATATTCGTATGCCCCAGGATAGAGCTTGTACTCCTCCTTCGACGGATTCGTGCCCTTGTACCACGGGAACGAGAACGTCTTCACCGCCGATTCGTCGAACCGAATCCATGCCAGCATCTCGCTGTCGGCCGAGAAGTCGAACGCGCAATTGAACGAGAATTCCTCCTCATACACCCAGTCGGGCTTACCGTTGATGATGCGGTTCCGCTCGCCGTCCTTCGTGATCTGGCTTTCCGCATTGTTGAAGAGCAATTTGACGAGGAAGATGTTGTTGTCCCTGACGAACGCAATCTGGTTGCCATCGGGCGAGAACTTCGGACACTCCTGCGGTCCGCCCTCCGAAAGCGGCGTCAGCGTGCGGTTCTTCACATTATATATATAATAGATGGACGTCGCCGACCGACGGTAGATGCGCTCGCGGTTCGTCTCGATGAGGATGTTCTTCTCGTCGGGCGACATGATGTAGCCCTCCACCCTGCGCACCGAAGCACCACGCGCCTCAGCAGCGTCGAACAGCGTCTCCACCACCTCACCCGTCTTGAACGAGCACCGCTCAATCTTCCGCATGTCGTCGCTCACGCACGAATAGCTCTCCCCATCCGCCATCGGACACACGCTCCTGACCGAACGCGCCGAATAACTGCCTCGTAAAATATCACCCAGCGCAATCTGCTGAGCACACATCATCATTGCTGTCAGCCAAAGCGCCACCACAGCAAAAGTCTTCCTTGTCATCAAGTTCTTCATTTTCATTGTAATTTTAGATTTCGAGGGCAAAGGTACGGAAAAACGGATGAATAGCCAAATAAAACGAACACGAATCTTTCGAATCTGCACGAATATAATTTTGCGGTTCAGTCATTTTTTCGTACCTTTGTCGCGCAAAAGAGAAGAAAGGCATGAAGCATTTACACATATTTATATATATAGGAGCGCTGCTGGCGGTGCTCTCGTTGGCTTCGTGCAATGGATGCAGCGACACGAAGGTGGAGGAGAAGCCGAAGGTGGAGTCGGTCATCCTGTCGCGCATCAGGCAGAAAGCGGACTTGGTGACGACGGAGGTGAGGGTGAGAAAACTCGCCATCTACGACTCGAGCAAGCACGAGAAGTTCGAACTGAAGGATCCGAGGACATGGAAGTACGGCGAAAGGAAATGCATCGTGCCAGTGGATGTGACCATCAAGTACGGCTACGACCTGCGCGACCTGACCATCGACGATGTGAAACTGACGGACGACTCGACGGCTGTGGTCATCCTGCTGCCCGAACCCAAGGTGATTGACTCGGGCTATGAGGCGAAGGTGGAAGAAGGACAGGTAGTGAGGATGTCGTCAGGCATGAGAGACCGCATCAGTCACGAGGAAGTGGATCAGCTGATGGAGCAGGCCTACAGGGCGGTGATGAAAGAAGACTTCTCGGAGATGGTGGAGAGGGACATCGAGCAGAACGCGAAGGTGGTGTTCGAGGCGATTGTGAAGGGCATCGGAATGAAGAATGTGGAGGTGGTTGTACATAAGAAAGATGATTGGAAACTAAAAACTAAAAACTAAAAGTGAAAGTTACCAAGAAACACATAGGATGGATTGCCACGGTGGCATGCATAGTGGTGATGGGCATTGTTGCGACAGCGCTCATCAGGCGATGTGTGAGGGGAAGCGGAACGGAGATTCCGATGGAGGAGACAATGGCGAGCATCGAGGAAATTCGGCCACGGGGAGAGATTTATGTGTGCAGCGCGATGATTGAGGACTACACGATGCAACGGGCTACAGAAGAAAACCTGTTCTGGGCTGACGAAGAACATTCGTGTGTGCAGACCATAACGCAGAAGTGCAGCTACGTGATCGACCTCGACAAGGTGGAGTACGAACCCGTGGATTCGACAAGAACCATCTACGTGAAACTGCCCGACGTGGAATATGTGGCGACGACCCAAAGCACGACATTCCTTTCGGATGACGGAAACTTCTGGGCGGATCATCTACCCAACACGAACGCGATGAAGCGGAAAGTGGAAGGACAAATCAAGAAGCGGTTCGACACGCCCAGCAACCGACGAAAAGCGGAGAGATATGCAGAGGATGCCATCAGTGAGGTGATGAGGAAGTTGGGATATGAGGTGGAATTCGTAAGAACGTTGGAAAGGAAGAAAGAGTGAGAACCTTGTCTGTTAGATATGAGAATAGAGACGTCCCTGACGGGCGTCTCTATCGTTGAGTCGCCGTTTCACTTTGGCCACAAACTCGTGGTTCTTCAAGCCCCAGCCGGGGATGGCGAGGAGGCTGGAGGGAGATTGCGAGACAAAGCGCTCGAGGACAAGGTCGGGACGGAGACGCTCGATGAAGTCGATGACGAGGTCGATGTATTCATCGGACGTGAAGAGGTGGAAATCGGCAGGATTCGCGGCATATTCGGCAGCCATGCGAGTACCCTTGATGAGCTGGAGTTGGTGGAGCTTGAGCAGAGTCAAGGGAAGGTCGGAAAGGACGGTGGCTTCATGGAGCATTGCTTCCCTACTCTCCCCTGGAAGTCCGAGGATGAGATGAGCACCGACGCGGATGCCACGAGCAGCGGTTCGGGTGATGGCATCGACGGTTTGAGCGTGAGTGTGACCACGATTGATACGCAACAGCGTCGCATCATACACGGACTCGACACCATATTCAACAATAAGGAAGGTGCGGCGGTTCAACTCTTCCAAATAGTCGAGCAGCGCATCGGGCATGCAGTCGGGACGGGTGCCAATGACGAGACCCACGACATCGGGGACAGAGAGCGCTTCCTCATATTTGGCCTTGAGATGATCGAGCGTATCGTAGGTGTTTGTATAGGCTTGGAAGTAGGCAAGATACTTCATCTCAGGATATTTTCGGGCAAAGAAACGCTTGCCCTCCTCGAGCTGCTGGGTGATGGATTTCTCCGTAACACAATAGTCGGGATTGAAGGTTTGGTTGTTGCAATAAGTGCAGCCGCCTATACCCACCCAACCGTCGCGATTAGGACAGGTGAAGCCCGCGTTGAGAGAGATCTTCTGAGTCTTCACACCCAACTGCTCTTTGAGCCAAAAACCGTATTCATTGTATCTTTCCATTGTACAAATGCGCATCAATCGGTGGACAAAGTTAAAGAATTCTTGCAAAAGAGGTGAAAAAATCATGAAAAAACATTGTCACTTTGTTAAAAAGTCGTACCTTTGCAAGCCGATTTATATCGAGAGGTGGCGAAAGCCGCCTCATTCTCTGTGTGGATAGTATGTCTCGATTCATCGGGAATGCGGTCCGTGAAACGCAGAAAACCCAGAGGGAAACTGAAGGAAGCGACCCCGAGTGAGGAGCCGACAGAAAGTGAACCGATGGGCACAGTACGTCAGTCGCACGGCAACGTCGAGCTGGCAGCGAACACAACATTATTAATTATTAAAACCAAAAGGTTAAATGCAATCAAACAGTTTCAAGACAAGCTACATCACCCCTGAAGCAGCAGAAAAGAAGTGGGTGGTAGTGGATGCCGCAGGACAGACCCTGGGTCGTTTTGCATCCAAAGTAGCACAGGTACTTCGCGGTAAGTACAAACCCGTCTTCACACCCAACATGGACTGTGGCGACAATGTAATCGTTATCAATGCCAACCAGATTAAGGTTACTGGTGCAAAGGAGACTCAGAAGGTGTACATCACTTTCTCTGGCTATCCAAGCGGTCAGCACAAGGCAACTTTTGCCGAGATGGTGAAGCGTCCAAACGGATATGAGAAAGTGCTCCGTCACGCAGTGAAGGGCATGCTCCCTAAGGGCATCCTCGGTGCAAAGGTTCTGAGAAATCTCTACATTTTCGAAGGCGCTGAGCACGACAAGCAGGCTCAGAAGCCAGTAACACTTGATATTAACACCCTCAAATAAGCATAAGGTATATGGCAGTAGAATATATCCACGCAATTGGTCGCCGTAAGAGCGCCGTTGCTCGCGTGTACCTTACAGAAGGTACTGGCAAAATCACCATCAACAAGCGTGAACTTGCTGATTATTTCCCATCAGAACTGATCCAGTTCGTTGTGAAGCAGCCCCTCAACCTCCTCGGTGTAGTTGAGAAGTATGACATCAAAGCCAACCTCGTTGGTGGCGGTTACACAGGTCAGAGCCAGGCACTTCGCCTCGCCATCGCCCGTGCACTTGTGAAGATCAACGAAGAAGACAAGAAGGCACTCCGCGCTGAAGGCTTCATCACACGTGACCCACGTGCTGTTGAACGTAAGAAGCCAGGTCAGCCAAAGGCACGTCGTCGCTTCCAGTTCTCTAAGCGTTAATAGAATTACTAGGAAAACTAGGCTGACTAGAAAAACTAGGACATCTTATATTCGTTTAGTATCTAAACCGGCAGGCTCTCTCACAGTGGGGGCGCTCGCATCAAGGGCGGTCACATTCAGGGCGACCTGCGGGTTGGTTAAACAAACATTAACTCAAAAAGAAAGTAAACAAACCAAACAATTATGGCAAGAACAGATTTTGATTCTCTTCTCGCAGCAGGTGCCCACTTCGGTCACCTCAAGCGCAAGTGGAACCCAGCTATGGCTCCTTACATCTTCATGGAGCGCAATGGCATTCACATCATCGACCTTCACAAGACAGTCGCTAAGCTCGACCAGGCTGCTGACGCTCTCAAGCAGATTGCAAAGAGCGGCAAGCGCATCCTCTTCGTTGGCACTAAGAAGCAGGCACAGGAAATCATCGCCGAGAAGGCACAGTCAGTAGGCATGCCTTACGTGACTGAGCGCTGGCCCGGTGGTATGTTGACCAACTTCCCAACCATCCGTAAGGCTGTGAAGAAGATGGCTAACATCGACAAGCTCTTGAGCGACGGTACATACGATAAGCTTTCTAAGCGTGAGAACCTCCAGATTCGCCGTAAGCGCGCCAAGTTGGAGAAGAACCTCGGTTCTATCGCTGACCTGACTCGTCTTCCTTCAGCCCTCTTCGTGGTTGACGTGATGAAGGAGCACATCGCAGTGAGCGAGGCAAACCGTCTGGGCATCCCAGTGTTCGCTATCGTCGACACCAACTCCGACCCACGCGACGTTGACTTCGTTATCCCAGCAAACGACGATGCAGCTAAGTCTATCGAACTCATCCTCAGCGTTGTATGCGGTGCCATCAACGAAGGTCTTGAGGAGCGCAAGGTGGAGAAGGCTGATCAGGAAGCCAATGCTGAAAAGAAGGAAGGCAAGGTTCCTGCAGTAGAAGCAGAAGAAGAGGAAGTTGCTGAAGAAGCACCAGCTGAAGAGGCTGAAGCTCCAGCAGCTGAATAATAAACAGTAAATTGTAATTTTAATATCGTGAATTATTATGGCAATTACCATACAGGAAATCAATGAGCTTCGCAAGAAGACTCAGGCAGGTCTCATGGACTGTAAGAAGGCTCTCACTGAAGCCAACGGTGACATGGAGGCTGCTATGGAAATCCTTCGCAAGAAGGGCCAGCTCGTTGCCGCTAAGCGTTCTGACCGCGATGCAGCAGAGGGTTGCGTACTTGCAAAGGTAGATGGCAACTACGGTGCTATGATTGCACTGAAGTGCGAGACTGACTTCGTAGCTAAGAATGCTGACTTCGTGGCACTCGCCACCAAGATCATCGACGCTGTTGTAGCTAACAAGTGCAAGAGCATGGATGAGGTGAACAACCTCACCATCGATGGCGAGAACATCAAGGACGCTATCACCAACCGTTCAGGTGTGACTGGTGAGAAGATGGAGCTCGACGGCTTCAACTATGTGGAAGGCGAGGACATCGTTGCTTACAACCACATGAACCAGAACTTCCTCTGCGCACTCGTAGTGCTGAACAAGAAGGGCTTCGAAGAGGCTGGTAAGGGTGTAGCCATGCAGGTTGCAGCTATGTCTCCTATCGCTCTCAACGCTGATTCTGTTCCACAGGATGTGAAGGACGCTGAGACTCGCAACGCTGTTGACAAGGCTAAGCAGAACCAGATTGGCAAGGCTGTTGAGAACGCACTGAAGAAGGCTGGCATCAACCCTGCACACGTTGACTCTGAGGATCACATCGAATCTAACACTGCTAAGGGTTGGATCACTCCAGAAGAGGCTGCTAAGGCTCGTGAAATCAAGGCTACTGTTGCCAAGGAAGCTGAAGCTAACCTGAAGGAGCAGATGATTGAGAACATCGCCAAAGGTATGGTCGCTAAGTTCTACAAGGAGAACTGCCTCCTCGAGCAGGCTTACATCGATGATAACAAGGTTTCTGTTGCTCAGTACCTCAAGAGTATCGATAAAGACCTCACTGTTACAGACTTCAAGCGTTTCACTCTCCGTGCAGAGTAATATGATTCGCACATTCAATAAAGCGGGATGCATTCATTCGAGTGCATCCCGCTTCATTTTACTTCTTCATCTTCCGCTCAAAGAACCGTATCTTCGTAAGTGTCTTCTCGCGAGTCTTACGAGCGATGTCGAGGTCATGCATAGCTTTGGCGAAGGTGAAGCAGCGGTGAACATCGTCACGCTGCCGTGCGGAAAGTCCTGTAGGCAGGAGAGACTGATAGTCAGAACTATCAAGATTCACTTCTGTGAACGTGTAGCGCCGCTTCCCATCAATATTGACAAGCAACATCTTACCACTTTCCTCCACTTCAGGGAAGAACGTGAAGCGCTCCTTGCTCCCTTGGTACGAGGGCAGCACCCAGTAGCCCATCGTCTGATAGCGCTCCTGCTTCTCGAACACCATCCAGCGCTTCATGTCCTCCACGTCGAGCGACGAGTAGGTCACCAGACTGTCTATCCTCGTCAGTTCCGCCTCAGCCTGAGCCAGTTCCGTCGAGTCGTTCCTGCGGATTTCCTCGCGACGCTGCTCCACCATCGAGGGTTTCTTCTCCTGGCATGAGAGAGCCAGCAGGGCTATATATATAAAGAAAGAGATGCGGGAGATTCTTTTCATATTCATACGATTCGGCCGATTACAACCCGAAAGCTTCATCCTCGCTCACCTCCTTCTGGTCGAAGTCATTTCCGTTCCACTTGAAGAGATAGTAGGTGCATTGGTACGAATCGTCGTCGCCGAAGTCGTGACCCATGAGGATGATGTCCTTGCCCTCGTCAGGCAGTCGCACGCTATAGGCATCGAACTTCGACATCGTCTTCTCCACTCGCTGCGACAGTTCCGGCTTTGGAGTCATCGAATCGCTCTCAGGGTCGTAGTCGTAGAACGCCAGCAGTTGATCCACATGCTCGCTCCCCTCATGACCCAGCTCCAGCCAGAACGCCACGAGGCGATGACCGTCCTTCTTCTTCCAGTAGCACGCCGTCACGTCACTGCTGATTTCCGATCCGCTCCCGCACCTCACATAGCCGTTCTTCAGATCCTCGTCCACAAAGTACCAATCCGAATTAAACTGATCCCTGCGGGTGAAATAAGTGACCAGCTGCTTGTTCGCATCAAAGTCAGAATACTTCTCGCAGAACGCCACTGCCAGAGCAACGATATCCAGCCCATTCTCCTCGGGCGGCAGACCCTCTATGGACTCCTTCGACCACGTCGTCTGCATCTTCCTCATCGCTAATTCAGCATCCGAAGTGAATCCATCCTCATCCTCCACTGCCTCCACATTCTCCGTCAGCGAATCCGTCGCCTCCCCACCGTTTTCCGTCTGATTGGCTTTTTTCTCGCCGCATGCCGTCAGCACGAGCAGAAAGGCCGCCACAGCCATCCAAAAAGAAATTCTTCTCATAAGATAAAGATATTAAATGTATAAAACAATCCAGCAATTCATCATTCCGCTTGCAAAAGTACGACATTTCTTGCAAAGCGCCAACCATTCGGCGATGAAAATGCGAGAAAACCTTCCCCGTCTGCAAAGAAATTCGTAACTTTGCCGCTGAGATCAATACCTAACTTATTATTTATTCACCCCTAAAAACCAAACAACATGAAGAAAATCATCTTTTCTTTCGCCATCGCAGCCATGATGGCATCCTGCATCCAGAAGGGACTCAACGAAGAAGGTCAGCAGGCATGGGAGAAGTTCAAGGAGCTCTCCGCCACCTTCGAGTCCACCACAACCGCCTACGACACCTACGAGACGCAAGAAGATTTCAATGCTGCATGTGCTGCATGGAGCAAGGCCGTCGATGACATGGCCCCCTACGTGATCGACCTGTACCCCGAGCAGCTCGACAGCTTTAACGTGACGGTCGAGAATGTCGGCGCCGTCGTCAAGCAGATCCAGGAAGAGGTCAACGCCCCAGCCGAGCCAGCTGAAGAAGAAGAAGAAGCCGTCGAGGAAGAGGAAGTGGAAGAGTAAAATCATCATACTTCCTTCGGGAAGCAACAATGTACAGAAACACATCGGGAGGACGAACGCCAAGTTTTTCCTCCCGATTGTTTTGTAATTGAAAATAAGTTCGTAACTGACAAAGTCTCCACGAAAGTGAAAAAAGGATTTGTCAGCGTGACAAAGTCTCCACGAAAGTGAAAAAAGGGTTTGTCAGCGCGACAAAGTCTCCGCGAAAGTGAAAACGGGGTTTGTCAGCGTGACAAAGTCTCCGCGAAAGTGAAAACGAGTTTTGTCAGTGTGACAAAGCCTCCGCGAAAGTGAAAACAGGGAATTTAGGTACGATTTTGTATTTTTTCGGGCATGGAAAGGTTTTTTTTCGTGTTTTTCTTGTATATTTGCAAGCGGAAACATCGAAATGAATGATATGATGAAAAAGAATCTGTTTTTGGTGAGTCTGGCGGCGGCGGGGCTGCTGACGGGCTGCAACATGGGCAAAGGTACGGACGGACAGGCCTCGGAGGAGGACAGTGTGGCCGTGAGTGAATCGGTGTCGGCGGAGGAAAATAAGGGGTATGACCTGGAGGCGCTGGCGAAGGTGATTGAGGGGGCTGAGACGTTGATGGGGTTCTCGGAGGGAAGGGCCTCGGTGGAGAACGGGGATGAGAAGGTGGGGGTGATTGACAAGATGGGTAATGTGGTGATTCCATTTGAGTATGGGTACTCGGTGTTCCGGTATTCGGACGGGGTGATTTGCTGCGTGAGCACGAACGACAAGTGGAATTATTTTGACCGGGAGGGGAAGCTGCTGTTCTCGTCGACGGACGGGGGGCCGAGCCAGTTCCACGACGGATTTGCGTGCAAGTACAGCTCGGAGGCTGGCAAGTATTACTTTATCGACAAGAAGGGCGAGAAGGCTTTCGGCGGCAAGATGTGGGAGTGGGCTGATGATTTTTCGGACGGGATGGCGTCGGTGTTTGATGGCCGCGGATGGGGTTTCATCAATACGGAGGGCGAATTGGTGATTCCGTGCAAGTATGATAGTGCGGCTGAGCAGAATCCGGGCGGGTTCTCGGAGGGTCTGGCGGCTGTGGTGATTGTGCCGGAGCGGGATTTGTTCGGTTATATCGACAAGACGGGCAAGCAGGTTTTCCCGAATCTGTATTTTGCTGACACGCAGTTCTCGGAGGGTCTGGCCTGGGTGTGGGATCGTGAGTCGCAGCGCTATGGCTACATCGACAAGACGGGCAAGCTGGTCATCAAGCTGGAGCAGAATTGGAACGGGGATTCGTTTCATGAGGGTCTAGCACTGGTGCGGATGGGCGGCAACAAGCAGGGCTTCATCGACACGACGGGCAAGCTGGTCATCGACCTGGGGGAGGAGTATGACGCGGCGTTCCAGTTCCAGGAGGGGCTGGCGCGTGTGAGGAAGGACAAGTCGTATGGCTTCATCGACACGACGGGCAAACTCGTCATCCCGTGCGAATATACTTCTTGCTATGAGGACTTCTCGGAGGGACTGGTGCCTGCGAAGAAGGGTGAAAAGTGGGGATATATCGCCAGAGACGGAAAGAGCACGTTTGATTTTTGAAATGAAGGACACTAAGGGCTTTAAGACATTAAGAATATGAAGGATATGAAAAAGATTTTTTTGATGGCATTGGCAGGTCTGCTGATGGCTT
>JAEEGJ010025608.1_pt1 | contig 12062 bp, 8 predicted proteins | sample 8958761 | NCBI WGS metagenome assembly JAEEGJ01 (sample SAMN16246546, study PRJNA631951) | gut metagenome | biome: gut microbiome; feature: rumen; material: RS-attached | host: Bos | place: Iran: Karaj | collected 2018-10 | reverse complement strand
CCATTGGCACCTTGTCCTTGGCTGTGCGCTTGCCGCTATTAGGCCGCGCTCGGGACTTGCACCCGTTAGATTATGCCCATGTCGGGCGAACTACGAACAAGGGGCGCATCACTGCGTCCCTTGCTTTCCCTAGGGTGTACCTAAAAAACGAAAACATCTATTTTATTTCTTCTTTAATTTTTTCGCTCCTAACATCAGCAGGTCGTAGATGTACTGGTGCTTGTCGTTAACAAAATAGTGTTCAGCCACATCTTCCAAACGGCGGGCACTCAATTCGCGTTCGTCGGCATCCAGCTGATCGGCATTCTTACAGAGGTCGAGCACGATTCCTGCTCCCACTACCAAATCCTCGGTCGACTTTTTATTGGATTGGTCTATCATTTCCTGCGTCAATAGTCCAAAGAATCGATGCCAGTCACTGTTGCTCAGGTGCTTTACTCTTTTCATGGCCTCGTTCATCCACGTTTCCTGATTGGTGTAGGGGATGTCCTGTGGCTTGCCGTTTTGAAACAACAACTCCAAATGTTCATTGAAGAGGCTGTCGGACAAGTTCTGCGACTCTTGGAGTCGCTTCTTCAGGTCATCGGGCCACTGAATCGAGACCCGTCCCTTCACATTCCTCAAAGCCTGTCCGTTCACATTCTTCAGGTCAGGAAGCCATGTCGCATCCGCGTTGTAGTCTATCGAAGCATCGTTCTGGGGTTTGCGCCCATAAACATAGACGAGCTTTACCGAACGTTCCAAAGGGGAATTGGATTGATTCCACTCTGCAGCATAGCAGGTGCGATAATTGGGATACTCCTTGTCTTCAAAGTTAGCTATGAGATAGCTGCTGTTGGTGATGTTGCCCACGATGATTGGCTCAGCATCTTCTCGCCATATGCTAAACTGTCGGCGGGGACTATTGTTCTTGTCGCCAATGTGAGAGTAAGTCCATGAAGCATTGTTACTCCCGTCATCGAAAGCTTTCTGCAACTTATCGAATATATGGAAGTTGGGTTCTCCCACTTCGATATAGACGATATGGCTCTTGACGTTGATGCCGAACGAGTCGGTACTCAATGTCTTCTCCTCGCCACTGTGGCCGATGTCGCTTCTGCTGTTGATTTTCTCGAACAGTTCTTTGATCTGTTCCTGAGCCTGGGCTGCTGGAGTGATTACTAGCAGGGCCAGGACTGCGATAAGGAAACGTTTTGCTTTCATTGTTGTGTATATTTTAAAGGTTTATATTTCGATAATGGTGCGTGGTTCAATCACTTCGTAGTCGCCCAGCTCGTTGGTCACGAGGATGGCGTTGGCAGGCTGAGGTGTAGCACGGAAGGTGGCCTCAATGATGTTGTTGCGTATTTCCTGTTCCTCGCGCATGATGGTGGCTTCGCAGTCGGCCAGCATCTGTAAGGCTCGCTGCACATTCTCCTCGCGCTGCCAGATACCATCACCGAGGGTGTCGGGGAGGGCGGCAACAACTGGCACTTCTTTTCTCACAGGTGAAGCAACGGGCTTCTTCTCAGATGTGACCGCAGCGGTCTCAACGACAGAATGGCTATCTTCTACTGTTTCTTTAGTATCCTGCTTCTGTTCCACCTCTTTTGGCGTTATCGTCCGAGCAATGAGCGGCTTGTGTGGCTCAGGGCTCGTTTCAGCTTTGCGTGAGAACACAAAGAACAATAGCAACGATGCTGCCACAGCCAGCAATGGTGCTACCCATCGCCAAGGATAAAGACTGACGGTGCGTGCTTTAGGCTGACAATTCTTCATGATGCTGTCGTATTCAGCCTCGCCCTGTGCCAACGGGTCGAGCATGAGAAGGATGGCTTGCCAGTCGGGGGGAAGAGTGGCGATGGAACCGCCACATACTGACCGGAGAGCCTGGGACAGCTGCTTCTCTTCTTCGGGTGTAGTCTCGCCGTCGAGGTAGCGGTCGATGAGATGTTGTATATGCTCTTGCGTCATTGCTTCAATCGTTTGGTGAGTTCTTGGAATACTTTCTTGCGGGCTGCCGAGACCATTACGGCTACCGAATTTTTAGGGATTCCCGTCTGACGGGTGATGTCGTCGTTGCTGAGTCCTTCCATCTGGCGCATCTCGAAGAGCTGCCGTTCTCGAGGCTTGAGCAGGGCTATTGTTTCTTCCATGATGTGTTGCATGTCTCTGGCTTCCAGTCGTTCATGTGGTGAAACCTCATGGATCTGAGATTGGAGGTTTGAGATTTGAGATTGACAAGTCACCTCCAGCTGTCGTTGCCGATGAATGCTGACACAGCAGTTTTTCGCCACTCGCACAGCCAATGCTTTTACATTACGCTCAGTGTCGATGTGTTCGCAGTAGCTCCAAAGCTTCACCAAGCCTTCCTGTGCCACGTCCTCTGCATCCTCGCGGTTGCCGAAGAAGGCCATGCCTATCGTGAGCATTTCCTTGCGCAACTGCGACGCCATCTGTTCAAACTCTGAGCGTGTCATACATTAATAATACGCATGAGAGGCCGAAAAATTAAGTTGGAAACGCACTTTTTTATCCTTTTCCTTCCGCATGTTCTTTCACCTTGGGGGGTAAAGGCTCTACACCTTACGAGTAAAGGCCTTACACCTTACGAGTAAAGACCTTATACCTTACGAGTAAAGGCCTTATACCTTACGAGTAAAGACCTTTCACCTTACGGGTGAAGGGCCTTTACCTACCAAGCATAGTTATAACGGAGTCGTTGTTGTTCTTTTTCGATGTCTTTCAATGTTGTCCAGTAGCCTGACGATAGTCGAGCAAGCGCAGTTGCAGATCAGAATAGGCATCGACATACTTGTCCCGAGCCTGCTGGCAAAGCAGCTGAGCCTCGAGCAGGTTGCTCATGGTGCTGGTACCGGCACGATAGCGGTCGCGATTCAGGCGCAGGTTCTCCTCAGCCTGCTCGTTGGCCTGCTGGGCGAGCTGCAACTGCTGTTGTGCCTCAACGACATCGTTGCATGCCTTCTGCATTCGGATGGTAAGCAGCTGGGCATTATCGGCCAACTGTTCCTCAGCCTTCTGCTGTTCAATCTTCCGACGCTTGACGGCATGTGAGCCGCCCCACCAGTCGCTGATGGGAACGCTAACGGTGGCGAAGGCCATAGCGAAGGTACGGTCGTTATCCAACAGGTTATGATAATTGTAACCAGCTCCGACAGCCAGCGACGGCAAGTTCTTTCCCACTTCCATCTTCCGCTGCAGTACGGCAGCTTCGACCTGTTTCTCGAGGAGCAGATACTCGGGGAGAGAGGTAAGAGCCCCCTCCAACCTCCCCCCAAAGGGGGAGGCTTCCTTTGCAGAAAACTCCGGTGCAGCAGCCTTCCCCTTTGGAGGAAGGCTGGAGAGGGCTGGTATTTCTATCTTTGGGTCAGAGGACAGACCGCAATACTGGACGAGGAGCATCTTGAGCAGCGAGCAGGCATTCTGCAGCTTCAGTCGCTGACCCTTTACATCGTTCTGGCGGAGCTGTACCTGCAACAAGTCGTTACGCAATGTCACTCCTGCGCGCACAGCCACTTCCACATCTTTATATATATCAGCCAAAAGGCTGTCGACGGCATCGAGTGTTTTCTCCTTCTGCAGCAAGCTCACCAGCTGCCAGTAGTATTGCTCGGTCTGCTTCTCCACTTCGTTTTCCGACAGCTGTAGCTGAAGATGGCTGACTTCCTCACCCACACGGGCCAAACGATTGCCGTTGACTATCTGCCCACCTGCGAAAACGGGCTGCACAGCCATCAGGCTAGCGATGGTGCCGTTTTTCATCATCGACATGCTGATGGGCGACGAGAAGGCTGCCAACATCTCGGGGGGCAACATCTGCGAGAGCATGGAAGCCATCGATGTAGGTATGAACTCTTGCGGGTCGATGTTCATCTTCGCCATTCCCCGATTTGCATTGAAGGTCATCGCCGTGCCACTGACAGTGGGGAAGAACTTGGTGAAGGCCTCGCGGCGCTGCTGTTGGGCAGCCTCGATGTTATGCTTGGCCGAACGGATGGCGATATTATGCTGCAGAGCCGAGTCCTTGAGCTGCTGGAGGGTATGGGGCTGGGCGGTGGCAGCTAAACCGCAACCCACACTCAACAAGGCGAGGACGAGGGGCCTTTTCATCACTGAACAGAGGGCGATGGAGAGGAGCTTTTTCATGAGGTACGCGTTCATTTAGTGTTAACTTTCCAGTAGACGACGGGTAACATGGCGACTACCATGATGAGCGAACCGATGCCACCGGCAAAGATTGTCACTCCGACGGGCATCCAGAAGCTGGAGCCTGCCAGGATCATGGGTATCACGCCGACGGCAGTAGTGGCAGTGGTGAGGAAGATAGGCACCATACGCCGACGCCCGGCTTCGTAGGCTGCTCGTTTTACAGCCTCGTTGTAGGCCTTGCGGTCGACGGTCCAGTCACCATGCTCTGCCACATATTTCTTAATCAAGTCTATGGCATGCTCAAAGATGAGAATCTCGTTGCGCATGATCATTCCCATCAAGGTGATAAGCCCCATCACAGAGGTAAGTCCCAGCGTGCGGTTCATCAGTCCGAGACCTACAAGGGCACCAGGCAGCATCAGCCCAAGCGCAGCTATGCAGACGGTGGTGATGCCAAACTTCTTGAAGTTGAACAGCAGGAAAAAGAAGATGATGACCATAGCGATGGCCACCCCGCCGAAGATCTGCGGCAATGCCTCGGCATCGTATTCTATCTCGCCTCCCACTTCGGCCCGCACTCCTTGTGGCAGCCTCAGTTCCTGCTGCATGATCTCTGCCACACGTTTCTCCACGGGAGCTGCATAGACTCCCTGTGCAAACTGACCTGTCACGGTCAGACAGCGCTCGCCCCTACGGTGCATGATGCGGCTCTCCACCCACTTGGGCTTTATGCTGGCCACCTGTCGCAGAGCCACGCTGGTATTACCTCCGTGTACATTGCCCGACAGCATGGTCAGGGGGGTAGTGATAGGAAGGTTGGCAATATCCGAGAAAGACAGTGCGCTGGAATCCCTTAGCACAATGGGCAGGGCATAGTCGCCCTCCCACAGCCGTCCTACGCTCACATCGCCTGTGGCTGCCGCCAGCGAAAGGGCTGCCGTGGTGCGGCTCACTCCCAGCTGTGAAGCTGCCAGCGGATCGAGCTGGACACTCACCAGCGGATAAGGTTGCATAAAATCGGCATGTACCCACTCCAGCTCGGGCATCTCCTGCATGCGTCCGATGAGCTGGTCGGAGGCAGCATGCAACGAGTCGAGGTCATCGCCATAAAAACGGTATTCCAGCTCGGGCACCTCAAGATAGTCGAGGCGCTTGAACTTCACATACGCCTGTGGGAAATGCTCGCTCCACAACGGCTGGTAGTGGGCCAGCAGTTCGAGCGTTGCCTTCTGTGACTTGGTATTGACGATGAACTGGGCATAGTTCTTTCCGGCCATCTGCGGAGCATAGCAGGTCATGAAGCGGGGCGACGAGCAACCAATGAAGCTGGTGATAGCAGTCACACGCTCGTCTTCGGCCAACACACGTCGCACAGAGTCGGCCACTAGTCGGGTGTCGTCGAGTCCCTTCCCGTCGGGCAGGAACATCTCCACGGCAAACTGGTCGCGATCAGCATAAGGAAAGAGACGCACCTTGAGCGTCGGAGCGATGAGACATGACAGCATCACCAAAGCGATACCTCCCACGATAGTGAGCCAAGGATGACGGAAGGTGAAACCAAGCACGTGGTTATAGATATTCTGGACGGTATTGGTGATGGCATTCCCACCTGTGCTGACCTTGCCTGGTCGGATGATGATCACTTCGAGGAAGGGTATGACCGTGACGGCCAAAAGCAATGACACCATGAGATTGATGGTGATAGTCAGCGGGAAGTCACGCAGCGCATCGTTGAAGGCTCCCTTCATCGTCAATAGCAGGGGATAGAAAATGACACAGATGCACAGCGTGGCCAGCATCATAGGCATGAAATACTGACGTGCCGACTCGATGGCTGCTACATGCGGCTCATGTCCCTTACCCAGATACTCGAGGTAGCCATCGATGACCACAATGCTGTTGTCGACCACCATACCCAGCACAACAATCAGCGCCGCCAGTGTCACCATGTTCAGCTCGATGCCCAGGGCATACATGATGCCCACGCTGATAAAGGTGCTCAGAGGTACGGTAATGGCTGCCACGATGGCCGACCGTAAGGGGAAGAGCACCATCATCACCAGGACGATGACAAACATGGAGATGAGCAGGTCGCGCAGGAAGTCGCTGACGCTCGTGCCCACCACCTTCGGCTGGTCAGCAATACGAGTCAGCGTGACGTCCTCGGGCAGCTCACCGGCACGGAAATCATCCAGCACACGGTCGACGTCGGCACCATACTGTACGATGTTGTTGCCTGGCGTCATCTCCAGCGAGAGCAGCACACATGGATGGCCATCCTGCTCGATGTATCCGTTGCTGAGGTCGTACTCACGCACCACCCGTGCCACATCACCCACGCGCACCACTTTTCCGCTTTGAGGATCGCTGAACACAATCATGTCGGCTATTTCCTCCTCACTACGCTGCGAAGGCTCGATGTGGATGGGCATCTGATAAGCGGGAGTGTTGATGCTTCCACTCATCGTAGTCAGAGCCTGCTGCTGTAGTTGAGACAACAACATCTGCTGACCGATGCCATAGGCCTGCAACTGCTGCCGGTCAATGTAAATACTGATCTGCTCCTGCTGCTCACCATAGGTACGTACATTCGCAACGGAAGGCACACGACGCAGGCGGTCGGCAAGTTGGTCGCTGTACTGGTGGAGCTCACGATAGCTGCGCTCCGGGCTCTCGATGGCAATGAGCAGGGCCGACGTATTGCCGAAGTCGTCATTGGCAACCAAAGCCAGCACTCCGCCAGGCAGCGACTGCTTGAACAGCGAGAGGCCATGCTTGATCTTGCTCCACACCTCGTCCTTGTTGTTCACGTCATCATTCAGGTGGACCATTACCATGCACATGCCATTCTGAGAAGTGCTGGTAGTCTTGCTGCGCTTCACTTCCCCGTAAGTGAAGAGATAACGCTCCAATGGCTTTGTCACCTGCTCCTCCACCTCCTCGGCAGTAGCACCGGGATAGACTGCGACAACCACTCCCTGACGGATGGTGAAAGCGGGAAACTCGTCCTTCGGCATCTGACGCATGCCGTATATGCCAAAGGCAAACAGCAAGACGGTCAGCAAGAGGGTGATGGGATAGTGCTCCAGCGGCCAGCGGAGCCAGTTCATCTTATTCATACGCCACGACTTTCACTCCCTCACTCAGTTTCTGATAGCCATCGGTGACAACACTCTGACTGCTGTCCAGCCCGCTGGCAATCACGACCCGGTTACCCTCTACAGGACCTATAGTGACAGCGGTACGATGGGCCTTGCCGTCATCAGAAACTATCCAAACAAACAAATGACCGTCACTACGGCTCTGAACGGCAGTCACGGGCAGCAGCAACTGTCCTGCCATCTGTCCCGGCTCCATAGCCAGACAGACCGATGCCACCATCCCCGGCAACAGGCGCCGGCTAGGGTTAGGCACGTTGATGCGCAGGTCGTAGGTATGGGTCATGACATCAGCCACTACGCCCTTCTCTATCTTACCACCCGGCAAGCTGATGCTGGCAGCCTCAACCGTGATGGTAGATGGAGTATGTTCGCCGATAGCACTAATCTCGCCCTCGGGCACACTGACTTTTACCTTCACCGACGAGATGTCGAGGATGGTCACTACGGCTTGAGAGGGAAGAGCCGTCTCGCCGGCAGAGACCATCTTCCGCCCGATGATGCCACTGACAGGAGCCGTGAGACGACAGTCGCTCAGGTTCTTCTTGGCCACAGCCAATTGCGAGCGGGCCTGTGCCACCTTGCTCTGGATCTCAACCCACTGCACCTCAGGCAGCGAACCGGCATCGTGCAACTGGCTGTAACGCTCATAGGCATCATTGGCCTGGGTCATAGCTGCCTCAGCACCCTGAAGCAGATTGCGAGCCTGAGTATCGTCGATCTCAGCCAGCAGCTGACCGCGACTGACATGCTGTCCCTCGCTGACCAACACTCGCTTGACAACGCCCATCGATGTAAAACTGACAGCCGTAGCCTCATGTTCCTCGACAACGCCTACATAGGTTGCCGACGAACGCTGGGCTGCCAGCGGATGCTCAACCTTCACTCGGACAGAGGCCTTGGTTACCGTGTTTTTTTTCTCGCTACAACTGACGACAGCTACCATCGTCAACAGAGCCAAAAATGAGTATATCGTCTTCATCGCATCTGAAAAATGTATTTCTGGCCACAAAGTTAGTAAAAAAAGAGAAAAAGAGCCAAGCAGAAAGAGGTAAAAAAGCAAAAAATCGCATTTTTCTTTGGTTTTTCGCATGCTAATTCGTAACTTTGCCACGAATTTTGAAAACCTGACTATGGAAACTCACTACATCTCGGCCGAACATCTCACCATTGAGCGTATCGGTGAAATCATCAGAGGCGGCATGAAGTTGGAGCTTAGCGAGGACGCTAAGCTGCGCATACGACGTTGCCGCCAGTACTTGGACAAGAAAATCGCTGCCAACGGCGCTCCCGTCTACGGCGTCACCACGGGCTTCGGCTCGCTGTGCAACGTCTCCATCGGCAAGGACCAGCTGTCGCAGTTGCAAATCAACCTCATCAAGAGCCATGCCTGTGGTGTGGGCGAGCGGGTGCCCCACGACATTGTGAAGATCATGCTGCTGCTGAAGATCCAGTCGCTAAGCTACGGCTACAGCGGATGCAAGCTCGACACCGTGCAGCGGCTGGTGCAGTTCTTCAACAACGATGTCTACCCCGTGGTCTACCGGCAAGGCTCTTTGGGAGCCTCGGGCGACCTGGTGCCACTGGCTCATCTGTGCCTGCCACTCATCGGACTGGGCGAGGTGGAGTATCAGGGCAAGACCATCAGCGGCGAGGAGCTGTGCCGCAAGAAGCGCTGGAAGCCCATCGAACTGGGTTCGAAGGAAGGTCTGGCCCTGCTCAACGGTACGCAGAACATGAGTGCCTTCGCCGTGTGGAGCCTGCTTGAGGCACAGCGGCTGAGCGACTGGGCAGATACGATAGCAGCCATGAGTCTCGATGCCTTCGACGGCCGCATCGAACCTTTCATCGATGCCGTTCATCTTGTGCGCCCACATCAGGGACAGATAGAGACAGCACGTCGCATCCGGCAATTGCTGGAAGGCAGTCAGATACTGAACAACATCAAGGGCCACGTGCAGGATCCCTACTCCTTCCGCTGTGTGCCACAGGTGCATGGAGCGGTGAAGGACACGCTGCGCTATGTGAAGAGCGTCATCGACACGGAGATCAACTCAGCCACCGACAATCCCACGGTGCTGCCCGACGAAGATCTGATCATCTCGGCCGGCAACTTCCACGGCGAGCCCATCGCTCTGCCCATCGACTTCCTTTCGATAGCCATGAGCGAGCTGGCCAACATCAGCGAAAGAAGAATCTACCGCCTGGTGTCGGGCACTCGCGGACTGCCATCGTTCCTAGTGGCCAACCCAGGTGTGAACAGCGGATTCATGATTACGCAGTACACGGCAGCATCGTGTGTCTCGCTGAACAAGAGCTTGGCCATGCCGTCATCGGTAGACAGCATACCCTCATGCCAGGATCAGGAGGATCTGGTGTCGATGGGTGCCAATGCGGCCATCAAGTTGCAAAAAGTGATATTGAATACAGAGCGTGTGCTGGCCATCGAACTGTTCAATGCCGCCCAGGCCCTCGACTTCCGTCTGCCGCTACGTTCCTCGCCAGCCATCTGCCAGGTTCATCAAGAGTTTCGCAAGCGTGTGCCGTTCATCCTCAACGATGAGCTGATGTTTCCGCACATCGAAGAGGCCATTGCTTTCCTGCGCACTAGATGCTAGTGGCACAACCTGCAGCCCTCGCACTTGTTGAGCTCGCCTCTGAAACGTTTCTCCACCAGATAGTGGAGACGGTCGCGAAGGGGTGAGAGCTGCATCGTGTCGATGACCTCGTTGACAAAGGCCTCCTGCAGCAGGATCCTGGCCTCGTGCAGCGGCAGTCCCCTCTGGCGCATATAGAAGAGGGCGGCATCATTGAGCTGGCCCACGGTAGAGCCATGTGCACACTTCACATCATCGGCATAGATCTCGAGCATGGGCTGGGTGTACATGCGTGCATCGTCGGTTGAGGTGAGGTTCTGGTTGGTCATCTGCGACACGGTCTGCTGAGCGCCATGCTCCACGAGCACCCTTCCTGCGAAGGCACCCACGGCATGATCGTCGAGCACGTACTTATAGAGCTCACGACTGGTGCAATGGGGCACACGATGGGTGATGAGCGTATTGTTGTCTACATGCTGTCGCTTGTCGGCCACGACACATCCGTTGCAGGCACATTCGGCTCCCTCGCCCGAGAGGGTAAGGTCCAGCTTGTTGCGGGTGACACCATTGTGTAGTGTGATGACATTATGATTGACACGGCTGTCGGCCTGCTGGTCGATGTAGACATTGCTCACGCGAATATTCTTATTGTGTGTCTCCTCCAGACAATAGAGGTCGAGCGAGGCATTGCAGCCCACGAAGACCTCGATGATCTGAGTGGTCAGGAATCGGCAGTCGTCGGCAGCATGGTCGCAGAAAAGCAGCTTGGCCTCGGCACCATCCTCCAGCACGATGAGCACACGACGGTTCACCATTAATGCATCGTCGCCCTGAGGAAGACGGGCGGGAGCCTTCAGGATATTGATGACCTGAAGGGCACGGTCGAGCACCACTCCCCTGGGCACATACACCAGCAGTCCGTCCTGTGCCAGCATCGTGTTGAGTGCAGTCACACCGTCGTCGGCCGTCTGTGCCAGCCGCCCATAATAGGGAGCCAGCAGCGAGGCATGCTCCTGCATCGAACCCACGACCACACCTTCAGGCAGACGGGGTGAGACATTGCGCTCGTCGTGGAAGAACATATCGTTGACCACGAAGTAGAGCGATGTCGACAAGTTGGGCACATCACACCTGAAAGCCTGGTAAGGATCGGCAGGTATCTGGAGACGATTGAGGTTGAGACCGTAGTTCGGTTCGAAAAGGCGTTGCAGGTCGGTATACTTATACCGCTCTTCTTTTCGGGAGGGAAAGCCCAGCCTTCGGAAGTCGGCGAATGCCTGCTCTCGTAAGTCGTTCATGGGTGCCGGAGCATGATGGCAGATCATGTCGCGGCACTGCTCGTACAACTCAATATATTGCTGTTCGCTACTCATCTTTATATTCAAAGCTAGGAACCTTTAACTGTGAATGATCCCTTCATACCCTTGTTCCTGTATCTGCTGGGCCAGCTCAGGGCCGCCCGTCTTCACAATGCGTCCCTGATAGAGCACATGCACATACTGCGGACGGATCATCTCCAGCAGACGGTCGTAGTGGGTGATGACGATGCATGAGGTCTCAGGCGTCTGCAGTTTGTTCACGCCCTCAGCCACGATACGCATGGCATCGACGTCGAGGCCTGAGTCGGTCTCGTCGAGGATGCTCAGCCGAGGCTCGAGCATTGCCATCTGGAAAATCTCGTTGCGCTTTTTCTCACCACCGCTGAAGCCCTCGTTCACCGAGCGGTTGGCCAGCTTCGAGTCGAGCTCCACGATCTGCCGCTTCTCTCTCATCAGCTTCAGGAAGTCGCCGGCCTTCATCGGCTCCAAACCCTGATACTTACGCTTCTCATTGATGGCAGCTTTCATGAAGTTGGTCATGCTCACACCAGGTATCTCGACTGGATACTGGAACGAGAGGAACAGCCCTTCGTGAGCACGATCCTCAGGTTTCATCGCCAGCAGATCCTTGCCGTTGAAATAAGCCTCGCCCTCAGTCACCTCGTAGAGCGGATTGCCCACGAGGACAGCACTCAGCGTCGACTTGCCCGAGCCGTTAGGTCCCATGATGGCATGCGTCTCACCGTCGTTGATGGTCAGGTCGATGCCCCTTAATATCTCTTTCTCGCCTATTCTGGCATGCAGATTTCTTACTACTAACATTACTTTAAGTTTGTTAC
>JAEEGJ010025606.1_pt1 | contig 12062 bp, 14 predicted proteins | sample 8958761 | NCBI WGS metagenome assembly JAEEGJ01 (sample SAMN16246546, study PRJNA631951) | gut metagenome | biome: gut microbiome; feature: rumen; material: RS-attached | host: Bos | place: Iran: Karaj | collected 2018-10 | reverse complement strand
TATGAGGGCGTGTTCCTTAAGGACAATATTTCCAATCTGTCCCATGTTGTGGGCGGAATTATCGGCTCAGTGGTGGGATATAAGCTTAACAGGAAACATTGATGTGTGGGAGCAGTTCTAAAATGAATTACACTTACATTGTTGAATGTGCGGATGGCACTCTATACTGCGGCTGGACCAATGACCTGAAAAAACGCATAGCCGACCATAACGCAGGCAAGGGTGCCAAGTATACTAAGCCTCGTCTTCCGGTAAAACTCGTATATTCTGAGACTTTCGACACCAAGGAAGAGGCCATGAGCAGAGAATGGCATATTAAGCATATGCCAAGGGCGAAGAAACTTGAGCTGATAGGTGGAGGTGCCGGATGAAATCGATTCTTATCAAGGAAACAACGAAGGAAGGTTGAGGCATAATTTACATGAATAATCAGATTGAGTGGGCAAGAAAGCGCGATGAGCTGGTGTCAGTTATAGAGCAGCTGGGATTTCCCGGGGAGCTTGGGGAGCAGATCGCAAAGCAGCTTGGAAGCCCAAAGGCAATGGACCGGATGCTGGCTTATCTGTATAACGTGAAGCCAAGGACTGCAGAGCTTATTGTGGATGAGATGCTGGCAATATGTAGCGATATAGATACCTGGCATAGTAAGAAAGAAGCTGAGGAAGCTAACGCCAAGTATAATGAACTTCTTTATTATGGATTGGGCACGGAGGACTGAACAGAAACCTCCTAATAAACAAACCCTCCGGGGAATGTCAAAAGATGAGAAAATCATTCTGCTCTTTGACAGACCAGGGAGGGTTTGTTATTTGGAGAAATGATTTACCAACTTTTTTACCAATGTAATAGGTTGGTAAAACAGAGGATGGCACAACATCCTGTATTTACATAAAAGATCTTTTCAAAATATAGTTGACATGAAACACATAAAGTAATAATATGATGTTAGAAATTAGCGAACAAGTAAACGCAAGTATAAGGCCAAATACTATAATTGGGAGAATTCCCATATATTTTTTACACCGTTGTTAGAAAAAAGCGAACAAGTAAACAAGAATAATAGATGATAATTGTCATCAGAAAGTAGGTGAATAATGATCAGAAAACCTAAAAAGCCATTTATACGAGATGTATTCCAAGCAGAACTTACAAAAGATGCCAGAAGAACCAGACCTGACGGATATCCTATCATAGAAGAATGGATGGTTGCCAAGAATCCACCAAAGAAACTGTTTCAGTGGGACAGGCGATGTGATGTGAAGGTTCCGGAAGAATCAGGAATGTCTTTCTACTGCAATGACCCTGGTTTTATCCCGATCCTCAATAATCCTCAAGGTTACACAGATAAACTTCGTATTTATGAATGCGTTGTTGGAATAGATCCAAGCCCATACGACAATATGCCGTTGGTTGTTCAAAAGAGTCAGATTTATAACAATCTTGCTATCACATATTATTACGGCAAGCAGGGATTGAAAATAATACCAAATGTCAGACTTGGCAACAATGAAACCATCAGTTCACTATCTGCATATCCAAAAGGAACACTTATAGCAATTGGCACACATGGCTTTACTAAGAAGCTTGAGAACAGAGAAATATTTAAAAATCAGATGGCGATTGTTGTTGAAGTGTTAAGGCCATCAGGTATAATTGTTTATGGACCCGTATCTGAATACATATTCCAGGCTGCCATTGAAAAGGGGATACCTATTTATCAATATGACTCCTACACCATGAAGCAAAATGCCAAGGATAGAGAAGAGCGTGCAAGAAAGAAAGCTGAGGAGGTGGAGAATCATGAAGGGGTATAATAGCGATTATGGCGGTGGCGGCGGCAGTGATGGCTCTGTTAATGGGGAAGATTTCAACAGCGCAGGATCAAATTCTGTAGGGCAGGTTGATTCTGTTACAATAACTGCAGATGTTCATTCGGTTCCTACTACGGGAGAGCCAAATTCAGTTTCCAAGAATTATAAGGATGGCAAATTGGATTCAGAAAGATATTATGATGGTGATGGAAATGCATATTTGGATATTGATTATTCAGATCATGGAAATCCTAAGACACATCCGACTGTGCCACATGAACATGATATCTGGTTTGATGACGATGGAGGCTTCCATCGAGGAAGGGATAAAGGTATAAACAAATGACGAAAGAGCAATTGTTTCAATTTATTTCTGAAGGACGAGAGATTGAATTTGAATATAAAGGGAAAAAATATTCAATTACCTATAGTCCTTCGTGGGAGGATGAATATATTTCATTTTGTGAATTCTATCAGTATACATCTGATGTTAAAACACCGGAGGAACTGATAGCAGTTGAGAGAGAGGGAGTTACGGTCCTTGAAATGTTGGAATCACTTCCTGAAGATAAAATATGGATATATTGATAACGAAACAGCGAGTAAAGACAAGGTGGAATGCGGACTTCACCTTGTCTTTTTTTGCTAAAAGTAGTAAAATGTAAGCGAATATGCGAACAAAATCAATAGAAGGGAAAGGGTATATGACAGGCGAATTTGGCAAATATATTGAGAAGAAGAGAAAAGCAATGAATAAAACATTGCGTGGTTTTGCTGCAGAGCTTGAAATAGCTCCTGCCTATATGAGTGACATAGAAAAAGGGCATCGCTATCCTCCGGATAAGGACAAGCTGGAAAAAATGGCAGAGATTTTGAATCTTAATGAAAAAGAGAAAAATGACATGTTTGATTTGGCTGCCGGTGAGAAGGAAAATTCTGTTTCACCGGATCTTCCCGAATATATTATGGGAACCAAAAAGGCGAGAGTTGCGCTTAGAATGGCTAGAGATACAGGGGCGACAGATGCTACCTGGCAGAAGGTAATAGATATGCTTGAAAAAGAGCAGAATGGTGAATGATCAATGCGATATTATGAATATTCACCTAAACAATTGGAGGAAAAAGCCACAGAACTTCTGATAAAATTTGACAAAGAACGCCTTACCAAAATAAAACCGATAGATGTATATGCAGTAATCGAGAAATGCCTTGATGTACCATATGATTGGAAATATCTGACACCAGACCAGTCTGTTCTTGGCGCAACTGCTTTTAGTGAAGGCTATTTTTATGCCTGGCCGGAAAGTAGATATGAAGAGGGGATGCTCCCATTTAAGGTTGATGTGAAAAAGGGAACAATTCTGATTGATAGCACGCTTACAGAAGGTGACAACAGAGGCAGAGAGAATTTTACAGTCATGCATGAAGTTTTCCATCAGGTGCTTCACAAAAAATGTTTTCGAGATGAAGGCAGAAACTATATGCACCAGACATATAGCAGGACAATTGATGGGAAGATAAGATGCGCTAATTATGCGCTTAGAATTATAGAAATGCAGGCTAATGCCTGTGCTGCTGCATTTTTAATGCCGGCTGAGCTAACTAAAAGTGAATATGAAGACAGATATAGAAGTGCAGGATTTGCCAGATATAATTATGGATTTATGTGGGATCTCATAAAATCAATGGGAAAGGATTTTTCTGTTTCCAAGCAGGCCATGTCCTACAGACTTCAGAATCTGGGACTTATAGATGAAAACGAGGAGAATTTACTTAAATGAACCAATCAACTTACAATTCATTAAAATCATTTATATGGGGTATCGCTAATGACTGCCTTGTAGATGTGTATGATGTTGGAGATTATAGAAAGATTATTTTACCTATGTTTGTAATCCGCAGATTTGATGCGGTACTTGAGTCGACACATGATGCGGTTATTGCTGCCAGAAAGAAATTTGAAGCAACAGGAAAATCTACAGACTTTGATCCGGCACTTATGTCAATTGCAAAGCAGGCATTTGTTAATAAATCTGATTTCACACTGACAGACCTGAAATCCAGAACTAATCAGCAACAGCTCAAAAAAGATTTCATTAATTATCTGGATGGCTTCTCAGCAAATGTGCAGGAGATCATAAACAAATTCCATATAAGAAATGAAATAGACAGATTGTCAGAGCAGGACAGATTGGGGCTACTGATAGAGAAATTCGTTGATCCTCGTTACAATTTCAGCAATAGGGATATTTTAAATGAAGATGGTTCGGTTAAGATTGAAGCTCTTGATAATCACACAATGGGGACGCTTTTTGAAGAAGTGATCCGTATGTTTAATGAAGAAACAAACGTGACTGATGCAGGACGTCATTTTACGCCAAGAGATATTGTTGAATTAATTGCAGATTTGGCCTTTATTCCGGTACAGGATAAGATTCAGAGCACGACATACCGTATTTATGATGGAGCTTGTGGTACTGGTGGTATGCTCACAGTTGGTGAAGAGCATATCAAGAAGCTTGCGGGTGCTCAGGGTAAAAATGTATCAATTCACCTTTATGGTCAGGAAAATGCTGACGAGACCTATGCCATAGCTAGAGCAGATATGCTTGTTAAGGGTGAAGGAAAAGAGGCAGATCAGGTGAGATTCGGATCAACAATATCCGATGATAAATTTGCACGTGAAGAATTTGATTTTATGCTTTCCAATCCGCCCTTTGGAACACCTTGGAAAACTGATCTTAAAGCCTGGGGAGATATCAAGAAGGATGAGATAACTGATTCAAGATTTATTATCAATTATGATGACAACCCCGAATACAGTCTGCTTCCTGATATTGGTGATCCACAGATGCTTTTCCTTGCTAATAATATCAGCAAGATGAAGAAGGGAACTGAGCTTGGAAGCCGTATCGTAGAAGTACATAATGGCTCATCTCTTTTTACAGGGAAGGCAGGACAGGGACCATCCAACCTTAGAAGATATATTTTTGAACAAGACCTATGTGAAGCTATTGTGGCAATACCGGAGAACATGTTTTATAACACCGGTATCGGCACATATCTTTGGGTACTTACAAATAAGAAAGATGAAAAACGTAAAGGAAAGGTGCAGCTTATAGATGCTACATCAATGAAGACACCTCTTCGAAAGAATCTTGGAGATAAAAACTGTGAAATGACAGAAGACCTCCGCAGGAAGGTTATGGAATTGTATCTTGCATTTGAAGACGCAGATCCTAAGTACAGTAAAGTGTTTGATAACGAAGAATTTGGCTATTATCAGGTTGATGTAAACAGACCGCTTCGCCTGAGAGGAATTATTGATTCTTCTAAGCTTTCTGCTTTTAGTGAAGAAGGTGGAGATAAGGAATTATATGATTTTCTGAAAATATATGCTAAATTCGACGTAGAATCCAAGGACTTCAATTCTTTTGCGGCAGTTATCGAAAAAGAGGCTAAGAAATCAGGTTTAAAATGGCCTGCAAAGAGAGGTAATGCTCTTCGTAAATATTTCGCAGAAAAGGATGAAGAAGCGGAGATTGTTCTTGATAAAAAAGGCAACGTTGAATACGACAACGATCTAAAAGATTCAGAGCAGGTTCCTCTTTTATATGATGGTGGTATTGAAGCGTTCTTTGAAAATGAAATAGCGCCTTATGTATCTGATGCTGTGGTTGACGCAGAAAATGCCACAATCGGTTATGAGCTTAGCTTTACAAAATATTTCTATAAGCCGGTACAGCTCCGTGAAGTCAGCGAAATTATCGCAGACATCAGAACAATTGAACAGAGCACGGATGGTCTCCTTGCCTCTATTATTGGAGGTGAGGTGTGATGGGAAAAAAATATGAAGAGTACTCTAGCGTTGATGGTTTTGGAATAACGGAGATACCGGCTCATTGGAAGATAAAACGAGGATTCTCATATTTTTATGAGAATATAGAAAAGAACACAAATCTTGATGAGACTAAGCAGTTTCAATTTAAATATGGAACGATAGTTCCTAAGAATATGCAAGATGATGTGAATAAGGATAAAGAAAAATATAGGAAATATACTGTTATTCATCCAAATGACATTGCAATCAATGGGCTGAATTTGAATTATGACTTTGTCTCTCAAAGAGTGGCGTCTGTAAAGAACAAAGGAATTATGACGTCGGCATATCTTTTTTTTACACCAAGAAGAATCGAAGAACAAAAATACTTAATTTATTTGCTCAAAGGTTATGATGGAATAAAACTATTTCACGGAATTGGGTCAGGATTGCGCCAAACTTTGACAGCTGATGAGGTATTAAAACTTCAGTTGCCTGTTCCGCCCAAGCCAGAGCAAGACCAGATTGTTCGATATTTGGATTGGAAGACTTCTGAAATTGACCGCTTTATACATCAGAAGAAAAAGCAAATTAAGAGGCTGGAAGAGTACAAATTCACAAGAATGGATGAACTTGTTACAAAGGGCTTAGATAAAACAGTTCCAATGAAGGATAGTGAAGTAGAATGGCTCGGATATGTTCCAGCGCATTGGAATGTACATACAATTAAACAACACTTTCAAATTCGCAAGAGAATTGCCGGTAGAGAAGGATTTGATGTGTTGTCTATTACCCAACAAGGATTAAAGGTTAAAGATATAGCTTCTAACGAAGGGCAGATGGCACAAAACTATTCTGGTTATCAATTTGTATATCCTGGAGATTTTGCTATGAACCACATGGACTTGATTACGGGATATGTTGATTTATCTGATAAGTTTGGAGTAACAAGTCCTGACTATAGAGTCTTTTCATTAGTAGATACGGAGAATTGCTATCCGGAATTCTATCTGAGAGTTTTTCAAATTGGATATAAGAGACGGACTTTTTATAAATTTGGAAAGGGTGCTGCTAATCAAGGCCGTTGGAGATTGCCACAAAGAGCGTTCTATAATTATTCCATCCAGGTGCCACCTATTGAAGAACAGGTTGCCATTGAAAAGGAATGCGTAGTTTTAGAAAAACAAGCAGATGAGATGATAGACGCGCTTCACAAGGAGATAGAACTTCTTCAGGAGCTCCGCACTAAAATAATTGCTGATGTAGTCACAGGTCAGATTGATGTCCGAGATGAGATTATTCCTGAATATAACAATACAGAGGATATTGAACCAGATGATGAATTAGAAAATGAAGACGATTCCGAAGAGGAATCGGAAGCTGAAGAATAGGAGGTGGCAAGCATGGAAAAGATTACAATTTATCATGGAAGTAATGTAGAAGTGGCGCATCCTCGTATTCTCCAGAATGGATTCTACAAGGATTTCGGCTATGGCTTCTACTGTACCAAATTGGAGAAGCAGGCGAAACGCTGGGCCCTCACAAGAAAAGGTGATTCCGTAGTAAACAGATATGCTTACACAGAAGATAGTTCTCTTAAGATAAAAATATTTTCAGAAATGTCTGATGAATGGCTTGATTTTGTTGCAGAATGCAGACGTGGAACTCTCCATGATTATGACATCGTAGAAGGACCTATGGCAGATGATCAGATTTGGAATTTCGTGGAAGGTTTCATCGAAGGACGTATTTCAAGAGATGCTTTCTGGGAACTGGTTAAATTCAATTACCCTACTCACCAGATTGTTTTTTGTACAGAGGTAGCTTTGAGCACGCTTTCTTTTGAAGGGAGTGATACATTATGAAGAATAAATATTTCCCAGAAGAAGAGATAGAAATTAATGACCTTTATTTTGTATGTTATATGATCGAGCGGGTTGCCAGACATATTCATCAGAAGAACCGTTACGTTGTAAACGCAATCGGCAGGGATGGCTTATATCATCTGATCAGCGTAGCTAATGTGCTCCACGCAGAGAACCCTTCTAAAGTTGAGGATGACTGGATCAAGGATTATGACCTTAAGGATAGTGATTTTGATATAACCGCTGTTGATAAAGAGCTTGCAGAAAAGGTTCCGTCTGCCCTTGAGATGGGCGAAGTTTATCAGCGCCTTATTAATGATACCCTTGATTCCAAGGAGGATTATGTGGATGGTATCATGAGGGTTTACAACAACGAAATCTGTGACACGATTGACAATTATAATTGCAGTGCATTTTATGAGCCGTCGTATGTAATAGCAAGGGCATATCAGTCAGGAGGGTTTTGATTATGCCATCAGATATGGGTGAAACAGGATTAGAAACTCTGATCGTAAATTGGTTAACTGAACAGAATAAATTCGAAGAAGGGGCAAATTCAGATTACAACAAGGAATATGCCCTTGATGAGGTGCGCCTTTTTAGATTTCTGTGTGACACACAGGATGAAAAAATAAAGGAACTTCGGATACTTGATTCTGATATTGAAAAGAAAAAGTTCCTTGACAGGTTTTCCAGGAAGATATCAGATAACGGCGTGATATCTATTATCAGGGATGGCTTCAAATATAAGAATCATACCCTTGAGCTTTATATGGTGCGCCCAAGTGAAGGGAATGATGCCGCCAAAGAAGATTACGAAAAGAATATATACAGTGTAACAAGGCAACTACGATATAGCGAAGATAACGGAAAACTTGCCCTTGATCTATGTCTGTTTTTAAATGGACTTCCAATTATTACCATAGAGCTTAAGAATCAATATACCAAGCAAAATTATAAAGATGCCATTAAGCAATATAAGATCGACAGATCTAAGGGGGATTTACTGTTTAGTTTCAAGCGCTGTGTGGTTCATTTTGCTGTTGATGATGACGAAGTGCATATGTGCACCAATATTCGTGGTGAGAAATCATATTTCCTGCCATTTAATAAAGGTAATAAAAACGGAGCAGGAAATCCGCCTAATCCGGATGGAATAAAGACTGATTACCTTTGGAAGGAAATTTTCACAAAGGAAGTCCTGTCTAATATCCTGGAGAATTATGTACAGATTACAGTGGAAAAGGACGAGGATACCGGGAAAAAGGAATACAAGCAGATCTTTCCGAGATATCATCAGCTTCAGGTGGTTTGTGCACTTCTCGCAGATGCTGCAAGAGATGGAGCAGGACATACATACCTTATACAGCATAGTGCAGGATCCGGTAAATCCAATTCTATCGCCTGGCTAGCCCATCAGCTTGTAACACTTAAGAAGGATGGCAAGGAAATATTTGATACAGTTATCGTAGTTACTGACCGTATCAATCTGGATAAGCAAATCCGGAATACCATAAAGCAGTTTATGCAGGTCTCTAATACCGTTGGTTGGGCGAAAGATGCAGCTACTCTTAAGGATTTGATGGATGATGGTAAGAAAATCATCATTACCATTGTTCATAAATTTCAGTTCATATTGGATGCGATCGATGGTGATTACAAGAATAAGAATTTTGCAATTATCATTGACGAAGCGCATTCCAGCCAAAATGGAAGTCTTGCAGGAAAGATGAATATTGTTGTATCAGGTAATGTCTATGACGATGATGATTATTTTGAGGATAAGTTGAATTCTCTTATCGAGGGCAAAAAGATGGCTCCAAATGCCAGCTATTTTGCTTTTACTGCTACGCCTAAGAATAAGACACTTGAGATGTTTGGACAGAAAATGTTTGATGAAAATGGTAAGCCTGTCCTTAACGAAGATGGTACTCAGAAGTCTAAGCCGCATTACGTCTATACTATGAAACAGGCTATCGAAGAAGGGTTTATTCTTGATGTCCTGCGCTATTACACTACCTATGACAGCTATTATCATCTGGTCAAAACAGTAGAAAATGATCCGTTGTTTGATTCAAAGCGGGCTCAGAGGCTTTTGCGTTATTATGTGGAAACACAGAAGATTGCTGTAAAAGAAAAATCTGAAATTATTGTAGAGCATTTTCATCAGGAAGTCTGCCGTAAGATTAAAGGACACGGCAGGGCGATGGTAGTTACATCAAGCATTAAGCGTGCCATTGAATATTATTTTGCGATTAAAGGTTTGCTTGAACAGAGGAAAAGTCCTTATAAGGCTATAGTGGCTTTCTCTGGGGATGCAGAATATGATGGCGTATCTTACAATGAGGCAAAACTCAATGGCTTCCCGAGTAGTAAGATAGAGAAGACCTTTAAGGAAGATCCCTATCGTATTTTGGTAGTTGCCAATAAATTCCAGACAGGATATGACGAGCCTCTTTTGCAGACAATGTATGTTGATAAAGGTCTTTCTGATATTAAAGCTGTGCAGACTTTGTCCCGACTTAACAGAAGTTATCCAGACAAAACAGAAGTCTTTGTATTGGATTTTGTAAACGATGCGTCTGATATCAAGGCTGCATTTGACAGATATTATAAGACAACAGTTCTATCTGGAGAAACGGATGTAAATAAGCTAAATGACCTTATTGATTCTATCGAGCCTATGGAGATTTATGATCAGGCGGAGGTAGATTATGTAGTAGAGCAGTACCTGGATGGAGCAAGCAGAGAGGACGGCATTGATCAGAAAATCAATATCTGTGTTGAGAGGTACAAGGCTCTTGATATGGATGATCAGGTTGAATTTAAAAGCTGTGCCAAGACATTTATCCGTACCTATAACTTCCTGTCATCCATACTTCCTTATGGCTCTATGGAATGGGAAAAGTTGTCGATTTTCCTAACATTCCTTGTGAGTAAATTACCAAAGCCTGGCAATGATGATAACATCGAAGAAATCCTTGAAGATGTTGAACTTGAAAGCTATAGACTTGTAGCGCAGGAGACAATGAGCATAAAGCTTGAAGACGAGGATTCTGAGATAGATGCCGTTCCGGTAAAAACGGATGTAGGCATACCCGTACCTGAACTTGATACTCTTTCAAATATCCTTGCTTCATTTCATGATATTTGGGGGAATTGTGATTGGACAGATGAGGACAAGATTAAGAAGCAGGTTGGAGATCTCGTAAAGACTGTTGCGCAGGATGAGGCTTTTCAGAATGCTATGCTGCATTCCGATGCGCAAAATGCCAGAGACGAAAGTGATAGAGCAGCTAAGGCTGCAATCTTTAGGGATGTAACAAGTGCCATGGAATTGTATGAGGCATTCATGGATGATAAACGTAACAGTAATAACCAGTCTTTCAGCAAATGGCTTTTGAATTTAGTTTTTACAGCAAATTACCATCCTGAAAAAGAAAAAATAGATGTGACGTCATTTTGACGTCGTTGTAATCAGAAGGTGACGTCATTTTGGCGTCACTTTTCTTTTGAGGAATTAATTTAGCGGGGGTATAGGGATACACCCTAATCCAGGCGCCGTGGGTGCATGGTTTCTGTGAAAATTGTACCTGCAACTTTTTGCGTATCCTGTTATCCTTTTTTATCCTGAAATGAGTAGATTTTATGCAATCGCAATTTCTTTGCAGAGCCGTATAATTACAAGGGGTTATGCCTGAAAAAGTGCCGCAGAAGATCTGCGAAATAAAAAAGCTGAAAAACCATACCGATTATAGTGCCGCAGATAACTTGCGGTTATTTTTTTGGGAAAATTATTCCATCCATTTCGGATTAGCCGATATCTTGTCCCACATATTTGATGGAAGGCAAAGAAGCTTCAGCCGGAACTTTTAAGAAGGAGGAACGATTGCAATGGAATATAAAGATGAAGATTATGTAAAAATGCTAAGACATGTGGCAACGCATTTGCCGGCATATTGGGCGATTCACAATGGTGATGGTATAAGCCCTAAAGAGATGAAGAAATATATCATGGAAGATTTTCACTGGCCGGAATCGACAGCCAGAGCATGCATCAAAGATCTTATGGGAGAAAATTGTGGGTTGTTTTCATATAGCAAGAAAGAAAATCTCTTAAGGATAGATGAGGAGAAGTTAGAAGATTTTTCTTCTAATATGAACGACCTTTTGGCTTGGGCTTATCCATATAAGCGGCGTATTAAAGAGCTTGAAGATGAGCTTCATAAGTGCAATCTTGCACATGAAAACCTTAAAGGTACTTTGAGACGCTACATTGATGTATACGGGGAGGATGTTCTGAATGTTTGAGAAGGGAGGAGCTTTATGAGTAGCGAACATTATGAAGTTGCGATAAAGGATAAAATGACTCTCTCTATTGAAGAGGCGGCTGCTTATAGCGGCATCGGGATGAATAAGCTCAGGAAGCTAACCAAGTTACCGTTTTGTGATTTTGTATTGTACGTTGGGAAGAAAACTTTAATCAAAAGAGTGCCCTTCGAAGAGTACATAAACCGCGCTACAGAGGTGTGATTCGCCTTTTTGACTTTACGCCAATATATTGAA
>JAEEGJ010025605.1_pt1 | contig 12062 bp, 11 predicted proteins | sample 8958761 | NCBI WGS metagenome assembly JAEEGJ01 (sample SAMN16246546, study PRJNA631951) | gut metagenome | biome: gut microbiome; feature: rumen; material: RS-attached | host: Bos | place: Iran: Karaj | collected 2018-10 | reverse complement strand
TGCATGTGGGCTTTTTCGAGGTGACGGATTTGGTGATGAATACGGTGGGGGGAGGTGTTGGGGGAGTGATGAGTGTGGGGGTGAGAAGTGTTTTCAAGAACTATTTTACATGATATGATTGAAACGCCTCTTTACTTATATGGCAGCTATGAAATACCATCAGCAGATGATGGAGCGCTATTCCATTATACCAAGTTTGAGAGCTTTCTGAAGATTATTGAATCGATGACTCTTCGTTCATCTCCTTTATACAAGATGAACGACATGAATGAAGCCAATATCAATAGTCTTGACTGGAATAAAGATTTCCTCTTGATGATGGACGCAGAGAAGTATGTGAAAGAGAGATGCTCGGTTATTAGCTTTTCTAAGAACTATATGGCTGGTGGTATATGTCAGGAGGGATCAAATCATCCTGCGATGTGGGCTCATTACGCCGAGGATTCCCGCGGAGTTTGTATTGTATTGGATAAGGATTCGCTCCTTGAAAAGAATAAAGAACTACTGGCGCAAAGGTTCCACAGTCTTGAGCCTGTCAACTATTGTCTTCATTGCGCACCAAAAGGAGGACTTGAATATGAATCTTATTCTGGTGTTTCTGATTTTGTGCGACGTAACTATAAAGAGCTTTTCTTCAAAAAACATGTTGATTGGAAATATGAAGACGAAGTGAGATTCTTTGTTGAATCTCCTGAAATCTATCTTGACATAAAAGGAGCAATCAAGTACATTGTATTGGGAGGAAGACTGAAGAAAGACAAACTACACCTAACACAATTGATTGAACAATTTATAACGCCAGGGACGAAGAGCTATAGGTATTTCAATCTGCACTCGTTCGCACAGATGATGCCTACGGTGAATGGCTATCTGACTGTTGATGCCGCGCCCACAATTCTTTTACAACTGAAGAAGATGGCGCCAGAGTCATCCTTGGCAAAAGAGTTTCTTGATTGGCAAGAAGCTGGCTTTTTAGGGGGTGATTGGTATTAGGCTAGGAGCTATCACTTTATGGTTTACTTTTAGTTATTGAGAACGGACACGGTCGTCAGTTAGGTGGCATAATCGACGAAGAAAGGCTCAACAAGTTATTTGGGTTTAACAGATGTCCTTGAAAGTGGATGATAAGAAATAATGATTTAGGGCGATGAGAGAATTGACGGGAATATTTACGACTGATGGGCGCTCAAGGTCGGGTAGTTCATTATCTATACCTGCCCTTGAAGACATGCTATGGCAGTCATTCATGAGAGGAACGCCTTCAACGGTATCACATGACTTTCATCGAGGTTTTGGGTGGACTCGTGTGTCTTCGCTCTATGTGTCACACGAGATGGCGTATGTCTTGGGCAAGATGTTTATTCCTGAAACAGAGAAAGAAATAGAAGAAGTATCGCTGGCGAATGAGGCTTTTTTGAATAATACAATGGTTGAACGCATCAAGGTTTTTTATGATGCCTTCAAAGCGGAATTAAATAAGAAACACCTGGTTGTTCACGATGGAAAGTTCATGTCGAACGGAATCGTTATGTATGGAGCCGACTCAATTGCACTTAAAGCGTTCCCTTTTCTTGATAAAAGCCTATTCGACAAGGATGGCTTGTTACCTTTAAGTGTGATAAAGAAGCATTTTGATTATAAGGGATGTGGCGTTTTTGCCGCAAAGAAATCAGCCTTTTCATTATTACTTCATCCGTATCTTCGTCGTTCCTTTTCTCGTTTTAATAACTATAACACAGGTTTTATCGATGGGTTGCTAAAAGTTGATAGCGACGCTACGCCAGTCCGTTTGCGCATTGACGAGTCTTCTATAGGTTTCTCACCTTCTTACATAGATAATGTTGAGTATTCGTATTGGTTTGGTCCATCATACTCGGATGAAATCACGTCTATTCCAGAAGGGTTGACTTCTTATGTGCCGAATGACGTTGAATCTTTTTATAATCAAGTCTTCAAAACTGATTTTTTGTGGGTTAATAAAGATGGGAAAAGGCAGTTTGAAATGGAGGAAGTGGTGGATGTAGAGATGCCAACGGAAAAGGGTAACTATGGGTGTAGATACCTCCATTCGCTCTATGATCCCAGTACTGGGGTATTCGATCATTTCGATGGCGCAATTCGAGCATATGATGCAGACACGATTCAAAAACGTCGAAATCTCAATTTGAATCAGATGGGGCATGGCGCGAGATACACAAAAGTCTTTAGGATTGACGGAACTCTACCCATCAATAAATGGAAGAGTTTAATTACTCACTATTTGAGAGACAATCAAGATGTCTATCGTTATTTCAAAATAGATGTTCCGTTTAAGGATGCGTCAAAACAGCAAGATGATGCTCTTGATAAATACGCACCTCGTTGGCTTTCGGCTGGGGATGGCGTGAGATTATTGGTAAGCTATCACGATAAGATAACCGAAAGGAATACCCGCTTTTTTAGCAATTTAGATACGATAGCTTTTTCTTCCGATAAAACCGATGCTGCTGATTCATTGGTCGTCGATTTGGCGAAGAGCTTCATTCGTGATGGCATTGATATACAGAAACCTAACTGCTCGTTGATAAGTTGTACTTTGGATTTTAAGAATCTGCTGGTTATCTCCCACAGTGGTATACATCCGCAGATAGAAGTCAATTCAACACTGAACGGCATAACTAGTTTTGTTTCGAAGTTGAATCAAATTGGGGATACTCGGTCTTTGTCTTTTGGGATCGCGTGGAATATTGATGAAGATAGAAGTATTGTCGTCAGTTTTCTGGGTGCCGTGCCAGATTTGTCGGACTGGCTTTGTTCATTTTCATCTTTGCCTGTATTTAGAAGTGAGTTCAGGGTATGGTTGGATAGTCAAGTGAAATATATTCATCGTCATGGGCTTGATGATATCTCACCTATTAATGCAACTTATATCCAGTCGGATGGGACTTTTTTTCAGGAGCGGCGAAACATACTAGAAGATGTTGCTTTTGATAATATCAAATGTGAGGGAGGAAGATTTCTGATCGATATGGAAGTCCCTTCCGAAAATAAAGACTTGCAAGCTTTAATCAACTCCGGAGCGCTTGGATATATCCCATTGGTGGTAATAGATAAGATGACTTGTACAAAAACGGGTCTTGGTTACATATCAAGCCCCTTAATTGCTAGTTTTGGCGAGACCCAATGCCAGATAGATACTATAAAAAACATGTTCTTCGTGTGGTGTCGGAATGATAATGACAATAGAGATCCCGGGTCAAGCCCGGAATGAGGAGTGGAGGAGCCCGGAATGAGGGAAGGGGCCGCCGTCCGGCCCTTCGACAGGCTCAGGGACCGGCCGGAATGACAAAGGAAGTGTAATAGATGTATCTCCGACGCCTCATACTCGAAGTTTTCGCCCATGCCAGGTGGGAGCATTGGGTAATTATTGGGTTGCTGTCGTTGGCATTGACAGGATTCCTTTTGATCCGGAAGCGGTGTTCGGCGTATGGGGCGATCTGTTTGGGGGTAACGGTTTTTATGGGCCTGTTCCTGCTGGATACGGCGGTGCTGATCCGGATCGGGGACGGGGTGGCGCACAAGACGGGATTCGACCCGGGGTACGAGCTCCATTATTTCCTTTTTGGGGGCATGGTCCGATGGACGGAGATGTTTGCCAATATCGCCGTCTTCGTCCCCTTCGGGTTCTTCCTTTCGGAGTTCCTGTCCATGACGAAGCGCTTCGGCGCCTCCAGCGCCTTTAGCGCCAGGCGCCAGATGGGCCGTGTCGCCCTTGCAGCCTTCGGGCTGTCGTTATGCATCGAAAGCCTCCAGCTGATCCTCCGCGTGGGCGTGTTCGAGATTACGGATTTGGTGCTGAATACGGTGGGGGGAGTGATTGGGGCTATGATTTCGGGGAGATTCCGGGTCAAACCCGGAATGAGGTGAGGGCCGTCTGGATCGACATGATTGACATACTCCAACGATTACTCAAAGCATCTTTGCGAGGATTCCCGACGGGGCTTCTGGTCGGATTCTTGGTGGCGTTCGTCATTGGCACCGTCCTATTTCTGACCTTCCTTGGGCCCAAGCGGGGGGCGCGGTTTTCCGCGGGGCTGCTGTTGGCGGAGTACATGGGCCTGATCCTGCTGGTGGCGGTCTTTTGCCGGAAGTTGCTGGATGTGCGGGAGTTCCATGTGATCCCGTTCCGGAGTTATTGGTATATCTGGGAGGGCGGACGCTTTCTGGTCCAGGTGTTCATGAATGTGCTTGTGTTCGTGCCCATCGGCCTTCTCCTGGGCTGCGCCTTCGGTCGGTTGCGGTGGAAGACGGTGTTGTGGATAGGCGGTGTATTCTCGCTCCTGATCGAGGTGCTGCAGTTCGTGTTCCGGCGCGGCTTTGCGGAGTTTGACGATGTGTTCCATAATGTGTTGGGGTGCGCGATCGGGTTCGGGGTGTATGTGGCGGTCGCTTGGGTGGTGACGCGGGTCCGGGCGGTCCCTGAGCCGGTTGAAGGGCGGACCTGAGCCGGTCCCTGAGCTTGTCGAAGGGCCGGACGGATCGACATAATTGACATAACCTTTTTTAATAATACTATGAGATACCTTGAACTTTGCACATTGACAGGATCCCAGATCGAGGATCTGCTGTGCCTGATGAAGGAGTTGAATGCGGAAATCCCTGTGAACGCGCAGCAGCAACAGCGTTCGGTGGCGTCGCCGGGAACGCGCATCTTTGTCGCGGAGAACGATGAGAAGCACATCATCGGCTGCGCCACCCTTTGTGTTTTTGAGTCCCCGACCGGCCGCAAAGCGAGTGTCGAGGACGTCGTGGTCCTGCCGGCCTACCGGGGGCAGGGGATCGGACGTACGCTCCTGCAGCGGATCATTGACTTTGCCAAAAACAAACTCGCTCCCATCGACCTTCGCCTCACCTCGAACCCCACTCGTACGGAGGCCAACGCGCTCTACCAGGCGCTCGGCTTTGTGCAACGGGAGACGAATGTGTATAAGATGAGTCTGTAGATTGGATATTCCTGCAAAGTGACCCGGTCGCAAATGTCCTGAACGTTTCGATCGGGCCATGACACCTTTGATTCGAAAGATATGGACTTCAACACCGTCTTACAAAGAAGATACTCCTGCCGGGCGTTTTTCCCGGACCCCGTCGAGCAGGAGAAAGTGGATCGCATCCTGGAAGCCGGGAGGATTGCTCCCACGGCCGTGAACAAGCAGCCGGTCCATGTTTGGGCAGTCTCCAACCCGGAAATGCTGGAAGCCATCAAGGGCGTCACGCGCTCCAACTATGGCGCACCCCTGCTCCTGGTCGTCGGCTGCCGTCCTGCCGATGCGTGGGTACGTCGCTACGATGGCAAGAACGGGGCTGAGGTCGATGCTTCCATCGTCGCCACCTATCTGATGCTGGCAGCTGAAAATGAGGGTTTGGCTACCCTTTGGGTCGGGTCTTTCGATCCGGTGCTTCTGAAGGGAATCCTTCCCGGAACCGACGGCTACGAACTGGTAGCGATGATTAATGTGGGGTATCCCGTCGAGGGTAGCGCACCTTCCGTCATGCACGGGAGCCGGGTTGCTATGGAGGAGTTTGTGACGAAACTCTAGATTTCTCCGCTCGCTGACGCTCGGTCGAAAAGACAAGGGGAGAAATAGGTCTGGCACATTTCCGGCCTTCTGGGGTGTGAAACGTGGAAGACCCGGGGTCGCAAATATGGGGTCGGCCACGTTTTACGGCTTAAAATGGCTTTTTTGAGCCAGACTGATTCGAAATAACAAACCATTAATACTATGAAACACTTTTACCTTTTTCCCCTCGCGCTGCTGGTAGCGGCGTGCAGTGAGGCCCCTACCATCGACGATTTGAAAGAAGACTCTTATCCCCTTGTGGAGCAGGTCCTGACGGAGGATGACACTGATGCTTTGTCCCATCGGTTGGACCGATACACGCTGGACCAGCACCCGGACAAGTTGAGCTATACCGGTACCGCCAAGGTCACCGAGTTTACCCGCACGACGGCCGAGGACGGCACCGTCCAGGTGGACAGCACCAAGTACTATGTCGATGTCGTCATCAACTTCCACGGCACAGACTACGACAAGTATACGGTGAATGTGTATAAGTCTGAATAGAGAATTATGATTTACGACCACATCAAGAACATCGGCCTGTACAAAGGCCTGTCGCCCGCGCTGGATCTGGCGCTGGAGTACATTGAGACCGTCACTCCGGAGGTGGAGGTAGGGACGCACCCGCTGGACCTGGGAGTGAAAGCAGTCGTGAGCGAGGGCACCACGAGTTTCGTGAATCCGAAGGGGTATGAGGCCCATCGGCGGTATGCCGATATCCAGCTTGCGCTTGTCGGCATGGAACTCATCCGTTGCAAGCCGCTCCCGCAGGTGGTGGAGACCATCCCGTACGACGAAGCCAAGGACGCTGCCCGTTATGCCGATTGTCCCGGCGCCGACCTCGTTATCGGGGAGGGCTATTTCCTCGTCGTCTTTCCTGATGATGCCCACGAGCCCGGCCTCGCCCCTGGCGGCGTACCCGCCCCGGTGAAGAAGGTGGTGATGAAGGTGCCGATGGAGTAAATAATAAATAAGATGAAAAGGATAGTCAGCTTTTTGGCGACCGTTTGCATTGCATTCGGCGTGGCCGCGCAGGAATATGCCGACGGCCTTCAGCGCAGTACCCCGGAGGCGGAGGGAATCCGCTCGGAAGCCATTGCCGATTGGTTCAAAGCCTTGGATGAAGGCGGTTACGAGGTGCATGGACTGATGCTGCTCAGGCACGACAAGGTGGTTGCTGAGCATTGGTGGGCGCCCTATGGTCCGCAGTATCCGCATGCCATGTATTCCGCCACCAAGACCTTTACGGCGGCCGCCGTAGGCTTTGCCGTGCAGGAAGGTCTGCTGAAAGTGAGTGACAAGGTCAAGGACTTCTTTCCGGACCTGATGCCGGAGCACACGGCTCCGGAACTGGATCGCCTCACGGTGGAACACCTCCTGACCATGTCGGCCGGGCATGCCCGCACCCAGTATCCCGGCTCCGGTGACGACCAGGTGCGTTCTTTCCTGGCCATGGACTATGCCCACGAACCGGGGACCTCGTTCGCGTACAACATTACCTGTTCCCACATGCTTTCGCAGATCATCACCCGGGTGACGGGACTCACGCTCCATGAGTACCTGAAACCGCGCCTGCTGGATCCGCTGGGCATCTGTGACGTGGTTTGGGAGATGGACCTGGACGGCCGAAACATGGGCAACGGAGGCATGCACAGCAAGACTTCGGATCTGGCCAAATTCGGCATCTTCCTGAAAAACAAGGGTGTATGGCAGGGTCGGCAGCTGCTCAACCGCGAGTGGGTGGAGGCCATGACAACGCCGCATATCTTCCAGCGTCCGGATTTGTCGGCAGAAGAGAATGACAAGGACGACGGCGGCCAGGGGTACGGCTATCAGGTTTGGATGGGCCGGCACCATTCCTGGCGGGCCATCGGTGGGCAGAACCAGCTGATCATGGTCATTCCGGAGTATGACCTGGTGGTGGCCTCCAATGGCCAGATCGGGGATGAGGCCGGATTCAACCAGCTGATATACAACCTCCTGGACGGGATGAGCGACAAAAAGCTCAGGCGGAACAAGGAATTTGACCTGCAGGCCGCCATCGGCGGATACGAACTCAAGCACCCCTTCCCGGAACCGTCCGCCGCACCGGCCGAACGTTCCCGCACCCTGCGCTACCGCCTGCACCAGAACAGTTACGGCCTCACGGGAATCGCTTTCCGTTTTGACGCCGAGGGGAACATGTACCTGACGCTGGAGACCGGCGAGGCCGTTCACAATCTCCCCTTCGGCCTGGACAGTTGGAAAATGGGCGCCACGGACCGGACCCTTCTCTTTGGCGGAACTGTCTATGCCAACACCATGAACACTACGCCCATGACGACGGCCGGCTGGTGCTCGTGGACCGGTGCCGATGAACTGGGCGCTTACTACCTGTCCCTGTTCAACAACGGCTGTCAGGAACGGTTCCGTTTCAACTTCTCCCCGGACCGGAACGATCTGACGGTCACCATCGTGGCGCCTCAGCCCCGACGCTTCCAGGGCAATCCCGCTCCCGCCCCTTCCACCCGTGACGTCACGCTCACGGCATCCCGGATCAAGACGACTTATTGACAAGGTTTTTTCCGCGGATTATTCGTACCTTTGTATGTTTTTCGAACGAACTTAACTGAATGACGCATGTCTGAGAATTTACAAATCTCCCAACGGGGCATTGAGATGCCCGCATCCCCGATCCGAAAGCTGGCCCCTTTGGCCTACGCCGCCCAGGACAGGGGGGTGAAAATATACCGGCTGAACATCGGCCAGCCGGACCTGCCCACGCCGCCGAAGGCGTTGGAGGTGCTCAAGCACATTGACCGCACGACGTTGGAATACAGTCCTTCGCAGGGATACCGTTCCTTGCGGGAGGCGCTGGTAGGGTATTATGACCGGTACCAGATCAAGCTGCGCGCCGACGAAATCATCATCACCAGCGGCGGAAGCGAGGCCGTGCTGTTCGCGTTCCTGAGCTGCCTGAACCCGGGGGACGAGATCATCGTCCCGGAGCCGGCCTATGCCAACTACATGTCGTTCGCCATTTCGGCCGGCGCCGTGATCCGGACGGTGGCGACGACCATCGAAGAAGGCTTCTGCCTGCCCAAGGTGGAGAAGTTCGAAGAACTGATCAACGAACGGACGAAGGCCATTCTTATCTGCAACCCTAACAATCCTACGGGCTATCTTTACACGCAGAAGGAGATGAACCGGATCCGGGACCTGGTGAAGAAATACAATCTGTATCTATTCTCGGACGAGGTGTACCGCGAGTTCATCTACACCGGTTCGCCGTACATTTCGGCGATGCACCTGGAAGGGATCGAACAGAACGTAGTGCTGATCGATTCCGTGTCCAAGCGGTATTCCGAGTGCGGTATCCGCATCGGTGCGCTGATCACGAAGAATGCCGAGGTGCGGAAGACCGTGATGAAATTCTGCCAGGCCCGCCTCTCGCCGCCCCTCATCGGCCAGCTCATCGCCGAGGCCTCCATCGAAGGCACGGAACAGTATTCCCGGGAAGTTTATGACGAGTATGTCGAGCGCCGTAAATGCCTGATCGACGGCGTTAATCGCATCCCCGGATGCTACACGCCCGTGCCGATGGGCGCTTTCTACACCGTTGCGCAGCTTCCGGTCGATGACTCCGAGAAGTTCTGTGCCTGGTGCCTGACCGATTTCTGCTGGAAGGACGAGAAGACCCCTGCCGATGCCATCGGCGAGACCATCATGATGGCGCCTGCCGCCGGTTTCTACTCCACCCCCGGCATGGGCCGGAACCAGGTCCGCCTGGCCTATGTCCTGAACAAGCATGACATTCAGCGTTCGCTGTTCATCCTGTCCAAGGCGCTGGAACAGTATAATGCGATGCAATAGCCGGAACCCAACTCCCAATTGCCACATAATATGAACATCCAACTGTTACCCGCCCTGAATGGCGACTGCATCCTGGTGGAGCATGCGCCCGGCCACTATTTCCTGATTGATGGTGGCTATGTCGACACTTATAAGAACTTCCTGTCTCCAAAGCTTCGGGAGATTGCTGCGGCAGGCGGGGTGATCGATGTCCTGGTGGTCACGCACATCGACGGAGACCATATTTCGGGGATCATCAAGATGATGGAAGGACGTCTGCCTGTTCCGGTGAAAGAGATCTGGTACAACGGGTACAGGCATATCCAGTCTACGGCGCCGGTATCCCGGGAGAAAGAAGATTTCAAACATAAGGATATCTGTAAAGAAGCGAATGTTCCCCTGATCTCGCCGATGAGTGCGAGGCAGGGCTGTACTCTTTCCACTTTGATAACAAGGCAGGATATCCCTTGGAACGGCCCTTCTGGAGGCGCCGTCATGATGGCGCCGATGTCGTTCCGGGTAGGAGATACCGCCGTCCATGTCCTTTCTCCGAACAAGGGGGATATCGAGGACCTGGAGAATTACTGGAAAAAGAGCCTGATCAAGGACAAACTGCTGGACAAAGAGCACAGCGAGGAATACTGGGATGATGCCTTCGAGTTCAGCCTGAGCAAGGAGGAGGCCGGGTTCCAGGCCCATGTGGAATCACTTCAAGTAGCTACGCGGTCGATCAAACCGCGGGGGAATGACGTCAAAAGCGCGCTGGAAGAACGGTACACGCCGGATTCTTCCGCCGCCAATGGCAGCTCGATTTCCTTCGTGCTGGAATCCGGCGGAAGAAGGGTCCTCTTCCTGGGTGACGCCCATGCGGAAACGATCATCGAATCGCTGCAAGCCCTTTATGGCGAGGAAAGCAAACCTTACCGGTTCGATGCGGTCAAACTCTCGCACCACGGGAGTTTCAACAACAACTCTCCGGCCCTGTTCGACCTGATTACTACAGACAAATGGCTCGTCTCCACGAACGGCGACAAGTTCAACCATCCGGACCTCCCGACGATGGCCCATATCGTTACCAGGGGAGAGAAGAACCGGATTTATTTCAACTATGACCTTGCGATTTGCGAGAAACTCCGCCAGGAGCCCGCTCACGAGACCTATGATTTCGAGATTGTGACCCCGGAAGGGGAAGACGGCATCCAACTCGCGTTGGAAGCGGTGGAGGAGGCGGATGGCAGACCGTCCCAGACGGAATGGGACATCGCTGAGCTCCGTTCATTGACCGACTCCCAGGTCTCGGATGTCCTCTCGCTGATGTCCGAACTGGATCCGGATATCACGGTGACTCCTGACATGGTGCGCCAAGCCGTCGCTGAGTCCGGGATGCACTTTTTTGCCGCGGTTGAGGCCGATGGTACCAGCTCCGGCCGGATCATAGGCTGCGCCTCCCTGTGCGTGTTCGGCTCTCCAAAGGGCCGCAAGGCGAGTGTGGAGGATGTCGTGGTGGCATCGTCATGCCGGGAGCAGGGCATCGGTCGGGCCTTGATGGAGCATCTGATCGACTATGCCCGCCGTGAGCTGGCCCCGATTGACCTGCACCTGACCTCCCGTCCCCAGCGCGAGGCCGCGAACGAACTCTATGTATCCCTGGGATTCCAGCTGCGGGAGACGAATGTGTATAAGTTGGAACTTGCTCTGCCTGCTGCCGCCGAGTCCGGAACGGAAGAGATGAAACCGAAGGTTCGTCTGGAGCGTCCCACAAACAGGAAATTCAAAAAAAAGTTTCCCGAGCTGAAGCTGCCTGACAAGCCCGTCAAGTGATCGGGGACTTGCGGAAGAATCAGGAACATTCGGTGTACCTTCAGGGTGCGCCGAATGTTTTTTTATGGAAAGTTGAAAAAAAGTGATAAAAAAATTTGCAGGATTGAAAAATGTTCGTACCTTTGCGGTGTACTAATAAACTAATACACGCAAACGATATGATTGAAATCAACAACCTCGGATTCAGCTACGGCCCCAAGCAGGTGCTGAAGAACATTTCCATGAAGGTGTCCGAAGGTAACATCTACGGACTCCTCGGTGAGAACGGGGTGGGGAAGACCACCCTGTTGACCCTCCTCTGCGGTCTCAAGAAGCCCCAGGAAGGTACCATCCTCGTGGACGGTCGCAATCCTTTCGACCGCCAGCCCTCTCTCCTCTCCGACCAGTTCTATCTGCCGGACGAAGTCTCTCCCGTTCACGCCAAGGCCATCGACTTCGCGAAGGAGCACGGCGTGTTCTGGCCGGACTTCGACCTGGACAAGTTCCTGAACATCCTCACGGAACTGGAGGTCGAGTCCACCCAGCGCATGGACGCGATGTCCGCCGGCCAGCTCAAGAAGACCTGGATCGCCTTCGCGCTCGCGTGCAATACGAAATACTATTATCTGGACGAACCCACGAACGGCCTGGACATCCCGTCCAAGGCGCAGTTCCGCAAGGCCGTGACCCGCTACACGGCCGAGGACTCCACCCTCATCATCTCCACGCACCAGGTGCGCGACCTGGAGAACATCATCGACCCGATCATCATCCTGGACAACCAGGCGGTGCTCGTGAACGCGTCGATGCAGGAGATCTCCGAGAAGCTGTACT
>JAEEGJ010025604.1_pt1 | contig 12063 bp, 23 predicted proteins | sample 8958761 | NCBI WGS metagenome assembly JAEEGJ01 (sample SAMN16246546, study PRJNA631951) | gut metagenome | biome: gut microbiome; feature: rumen; material: RS-attached | host: Bos | place: Iran: Karaj | collected 2018-10 | reverse complement strand
AATCGCGACTACCGCGGCCAGGGCGGCTACAATCGCGACAACCGCGGTCAGGGCGGCCAGAGCTTCAATCGCGGCCAGGGCGGCTACAACCGCGACAACCGCGGTCAGGGCGGCCAGGGCTTCAATCGCGGCCCGCGTCCCGCTGCTCCCGCAGCGCCCGCAGCACCCAAGGAAGGAGGCAACGCGTAATGCTTCTGCCGAAAAGAGTCAAGTACCGCCGCGTCCAGCGCGGCCGGATGAAGGGCAAGGCCACCAGAGGCAACTTCGTCGCTTACGGCGATTACGGCCTTGTGGCGCTGGAGCCCTGCTGGATCACCAGCAACCAGATCGAGGCAGCCCGTGTCGCCATCAACCGCTGCATGAAGCGCGGCGGTAACGTCTGGATCAAGATCTTCCCCGACAAGCCGGTCACCCAGAAGCCCGCTGAGACCCGTATGGGTTCCGGTAAGGGTTCCCCCGAGTACTGGGTCGCCGTTGTCAAGCCGGGCCGTGTCCTCTTCGAGGTCGCCGGCGTCACGGAGGATGTTGCTCACGAGGCCCTGCGTCTTGCCAGCTACAAGCTGCCCTGCAAGACCAAGATCATCGCCCGTGAGACCGAGTCTGAGGAAGCAGGTGAATGAGATGAAGGCAGCAGAAATTCGCAATCTGTCCGCTGCGGAGCTGGAGACCAGACTCGCAGACCTGAAAAAGGACCTGTTCATGCTTCGTATGCAGCACGCTACCAACCATCTTGACAACCCCGTGAAGATCGCCGCGGTCCGCCGCGACATCGCCCGCGTCAAGACCGTCCTGCGCGAGAAGCAGAACTGAGGAGGTAAGGAACCATGAGTGAAAACAGAACTACTTCCCGCAAGACCCGCGTCGGCAAGGTCGTTTCCGACAAGATGGACAAGACCGTCGTGGTCACCGTCGCCGACCGCGTCGCGCACCCCGTCTACAAGAAGATCATCAAGCGGACCTATCGCCTGAAGGCCCATGATGAGCTCAACGAGTGCGGCGTCGGCGATACCGTCCGCGTGATGGAGACCCGCCCCCTGTCCAAGGACAAGAGATGGCGCGTGGTCGAGATCGTCGAGAAGGCTAAGTAAGGAGGCGTACCGAAATGATTCAGGAAGAAACCTATCTGAAGGTCGCCGACAATACCGGCGCCAAGGAGATCAAGTGCATCCGCGTCCTCGGCGGCAGCAAGCGCAAGTACGGCAACATCGGTGACGTCATCGTCGCCTCCGTCCGCAAGGCCGCCCCCGGCGGGCAGGTCAAGAAGGGCGAGGTCGTCAAGGCCGTCATCGTCCGCACCTGCAGCGGCGTCCGCCGCGCAGACGGCACCTACGTCCGCTTCGATGAGAACGCGGCCGTGCTGATCCGCGACGACAAGACCCCCCGCGGCACCCGTATCTTCGGGCCCGTCGCCAGAGAGCTCCGCGACAAGGAATACATGAAGATCCTGTCCCTGGCTCCCGAAGTGATTTAAGGAGGGCTTTGCAGAATGAATATCAGAAAAGACGATAAGGTCGTTGTCATTTCCGGCAAGGACAAGGGCAAGGAAGGCAAGGTCATCGTTGCCAACCCCAAGGCGGGCAAGCTTGTCGTTGAGGGCGTCAACGTCGCCACCAAGCACCGCAAGCCCCGCAAGCAGGGCGAAGAGGGCGGTATCATCAAGGTCGAGACCCCCATCTATGCCTGCAAAGTCATGGTCGTCTGCCCCAAGTGCGGCAAGCCGACCCGCGTCGCGCACAAGCTGGACGGCGGCAAGAAGGTCCGCGTCTGCAAGAAGTGCGGCGCAGAGCTGTAAGAGAGGAGCGTAAACGGATATGACCAGAATGAAAGAGAAATATCTGAAGGAAGTTGCTCCCGCTCTGATGGAGAAATTCCAGTACAAGTCCGTCATGCAGATCCCCCGCATCGACAAGATCGTCGTGTCTGTCGGCTGCGGCGACTGCAAGGACAACGCCAAGGCGCTCGACGCCGTCATCAAGGACATCTCCGCCATCACCGGCCAGCACGCCGTCGCCACCGTCGCCCGCAAGTCCGTCGCGAACTTCAAGCTCCGCGAGGGCATGAAGGTCGGCGTCAAGGTCACGCTCCGCGCCGACCGCATGTGGGAGTTCCTGGACCGTCTGCTCAACGTGGCCCTGCCCCGTGTGCGTGACTTCCGCGGCATCTCCGCCGACGCCTTCGACGGGCGCGGCAACTACAGCCTTGGCCTCAAGGAACAGATCATCTTCCCGGAGATTGAGTACGACAAGATCGAAAAGCTGCGCGGCATGAACATTGCAATCACCACCACCGCTCAGACCGACGAAGAGGCTCGTGAGCTTCTGCGGCTTATGGGCGCCCCGTTTGTGAGCTAAGGAGGAAGAAACAATGGCAAAGAAATCCATGATTCTCAAGCAGCAGCGCGATGCGAAGTTCTCCACGAGAAAGTACAACCGCTGCAAGATCTGCGGACGTCCGCATGCCTATCTGCGCAACTACGGCATCTGCCGTATCTGCTTCCGCGAGCTGGCTTACAAGGGCCAGATCCCGGGCGTGCGCAAGGCCAGCTTCTAAATCAAAGTGCAGTTTGCAAAGTTCAGAGTTCAAATGCAGTACTTTGAACTTTGCAGATGCCCATACACTGCGGCAGGGTGTTGAAACCTGCCGAATCATTTCATTCTGTAATTTACTGAAAGGCCATCTCGAATCACGAATTCGTCTGGAACCTCAGTAATAAACCGAAGCGGCTTTGAACTTCCGTTCCGGTAACTCTAAACAAGGAGGATAAACCATGCAAATCACAGATCCCATCGCAGATATGCTGACCCGTATTCGCAATGCCGGTACGGCCAAGCATGAAACAGTTGACGTCCCGGCTTCCAAGATGAAGAAGTCCATCGCGGAGATTCTTCTCAACGAAGGCTACATCAAGAGCTATCAGGTCCTTGATGACGGCACCCAGGGCGTCATTCGTATTACCCTGAAGTATCTCCCCGGCAAGGAGAAGGCCATTCAGGGACTCCGCCGCGTCTCCAAGCCCGGCCTGCGCGTGTATGCCGGCGCCGACGAGCTGCCCAGAGTTCTCAAGGGCCTCGGAATTGCCATCATCTCCACCTCCAAGGGCGTCATGACCGACAAGCAGGCTCGCAAAGAGCATGTCGGCGGCGAAGTCCTTGCATTCGTATGGTAAGGAGGGTGTAAGAATGTCCAGAATAGGAAGAGCTCCCATTACCGTACCCGCAGGGGTCGAAATCAAGGTTGATGAAAACAACCATATCACGGTCAAGGGACCGAAGGGAACCCTGGAGAGAGACCTGGTTCCCCAGATGAAGGTTGAGGTCGAAGCAGGCGTCCTGCATGTCAAGCGCCCGGACGACACCAAAGAGAACCGCTCCCTGCACGGTCTGACCAGAACTCTGGTGGACAACATGGTTGTCGGCGTCACGAACGGCTTCGAGAAGAAGCTCGAGATCAACGGCGTCGGATACCGTGCCGCCAAAGAGGGCAAGAACCTGGTGATGAACCTGGGTTATTCCCATCAGATCGTTGTCCCCGAGACCGAGGATATCCAGATTGATGTTCCGGATGCAAACCATATCGTCATCAAGGGCATCGACAAGCAGAAGGTCGGCCAGTTTGCTGCTGAAGTTCGTGGTAAGAGACCTCCCGAACCCTACAAGGGCAAGGGCATCAAGTACGACTACGAAGTCATCCGCCGCAAAGAAGGCAAGACCGGTGCCAAGTAAACGGAGGTGTGCCTGAATGATTAAAAGACCTGATACACGCGCACAGCGCGTAAAGCGCCACAGCAGAGTACGCAGCAAGATCTCCGGCACCGCCGAGAGACCCCGCCTGAGCGTATTCCGCAGCGAAAATCACATTTATGCCCAGATCATCGACGATGTGGCCGGCAACACGCTCGTGTCCGCCTCCACGGTTGAGAAGAGCTTCGAAGGCAGCGGAAGCAACTGCGAAGCTGCGAAGAAAGTCGGCGAAACGATCGCCGAGCGCGCTCTGAAGAAGGGCATTGAAGAAGTCGTGTTTGACCGCGGCGGCTATATCTACCACGGCCGCGTCCAGGCACTGGCAGAAGGCGCCCGTGAGGGCGGCCTCAAATTCTGAGGAAGGGGGAAAACTAAATGGCATATAACAATGACAGAAGAGAGCGCCGCAACAACAAGGAAGAGGCAGCCTCCGAATTTATTGAAAAAGTTGTTTCCCTCAACCGCGTCAGCAAGACCGTCAAAGGCGGCCGTGTTGCAAAGTTTTCCGCTCTGTGCGTAGTCGGCGACGGCAACGGCCGCGTCGGATACGGCATGGGCAAGGCAAGCGAAGTTTCCGAAGCGATCCGCAAGGGCCTCGAAGATGCCAAGAAGAATATCACCACCATCACCCTGTCCGGAACCACGATCCCTCACGAAGTGCTCGGCGAGTTCGGCGCAGGCCGTGTTCTTCTGAAACCGGCTCCCGAAGGCACCGGTGTTATCGCCGGCGGCGCTGTCCGTGCTGTTGTAGAAGCAGCCGGCATCAAGAACATCCGTACCAAGTGCCTCCGCACCAACAACCCCGCAAACGTTGTTGCTGCGACGATGGAAGGCCTCAAGTCCCTGCGCGACGCTAACCAGGTCGCTGCTGTCAGAGGCAAGAGCCCCGAAGAGATCGTTGGCTAAAGGAGGGCTTCGAAAATGGCTAATCTTAGAATCAAGCTCGTAAAGAGCCTCAGTGGAAGACTCGACAGTCACATCGCGACTGCGCAGTCTCTCGGCCTGCACAAGATCGGCAACGAAACCGTACAGCCCGACAATCCCCAGACCCGCGGCAAGATCGCCAAGATCGGCTATCTTCTGCAGGTAACAGAAGAATAAGGAGGGCAAGAGAATGTATATCCATGAACTTTCTCCCGTGCCAGGCTCCACCCACGTCGATAAGCGCAAGGGCAGAGGCCACGCCACCGGCAACGGCAAGACTGCCGGCCGCGGACATAAAGGCCAGAAAGCCCGCAGCGGCGGCGGTGTTCGCATCGGATTTGAAGGCGGCCAGATGCCTCTGGCGCGCCGCATCCCCAAGAGAGGCTTCAACAATATCTTCGCGAAGCCCCTGGAGGCGGTGAATGTTTCCGCTCTCGAGTGCTTTGAAGATGGCGCCGTGGTCGACGCGGCGGCGCTTCTGGCGAGCGGTGTTCTGTCCAAGTGCCAGTACGGTGTGAAGATCCTCGGCAACGGGGAGATCACCAAAAAGCTCACAGTAAAGGCTGCTGCTTTCTCCGAGTCCGCGAAAGAGAAGATCGAGGCGGCCGGCGGAAAGGCAGAGGTGGTCTAAGTGCTGCAAACACTGCGTAATGCGTGGAAAGTGGAAGAGATCCGCAGAAAGATCCTCTTTACGCTGCTGATCGTTCTCCTTTATCGTATCGGTAACGCGGTCCCGGTCCCTTATGTCAATGTGGCGGCGCTGCAGTATTATTTTGCGGCCCTGCAGAATACGGTCCTGGGTCTGTATAACGTGATGTCCGGCGGCGCCTTCTCCACGGCTACGATCTTTGCGCTCAGCATTCAGCCCTACATCAACGCGTCCATCATTATCCAGCTGCTCTGCATCGCGATCCCCGCGCTGGAGCGGATGAGCAAAGATGAGGGCGAAGAGGGTAAGAAGAAGATCGCCTCCATCACCCGTTACACCACCGTAGGCATCGGCCTTCTGATGGGTTTCGCCTATTACACTCTGATGCGCAACAACGGTCTTCTGGACGCTGACGCGCAGAACAGCGTCTGGGCTGCGGTCGTGGTCGTTCTCACGTTCACCTCCGGCTCCGCGCTGATCATGTGGCTCGGCGAGCAGATCACGGAATTCGGCATTGGAAACGGCATTTCCATCATCCTGTTTTCCAGCATCGTGTCCCGTCTGCCGCGCAGTATCATCACCAGCATCGGCAACATCGCCGCCGGCAACCTGAAATGGTGGACAGCGGTGTTCGTATTCCTCGGCGCGCTCCTGCTGATCGTTCTGATCGTTTTCGTGAACGATGCCGAGCGCCGGATCCCGGTCCAGTACGCCAAGCGCGTCGTCGGCCGGAAGATGTACGGCGGCCAGAGCACCTTCCTTCCCATGAAGGTCAATATGTCCGGCGTTATGCCCATCATCTTCGCACAGTCCATCGCCTCGCTTCCCGCAACGGTCGCCGCTTTCACCGGCGCCAACAGTGATGGCTGGTTCATGCGTCTGTTCGACACCACGTCGCTCTGGTACGCATTCATCTATTTCCTGCTCATCATCTTCTTTGCTTATTTCTACTCCACCATTCAGTTCAACCCCATTGAAGTGGCAAATAACCTGAAGAAGAACGGCGGCTACATTCCCGGGTTCCGTCCCGGCAAGCCGACCAGTGAGTTCATCCAGAAGGTTCTGAATAAGATTACCTTGTTCGGAGCGATTTATCTCGGCATTATCGCCTGCGTTCCGATCCTGGTCTCTCATTTCAGCAACGCTTCCTCGCTTACCGGCATTTCTCTGGGCGGCACGTCCATCATCATTGCTGTCGGTGTAGCGCTTGAGACGGTTCGCGCTATTGAAGCTCAGCTTCTGATGCGCAACTATAAGGGCTTCCTTTCCTGAGAACGGAGGACGGTATGAGACTGATTTTACTGGGAGCGCCTGGCGCCGGCAAAGGCACACAGGCTGAGATCCTGAGCAAGATCCTGAACATCCCTACGATCTCCACAGGCAATATTCTCCGCGCCGCGATGAAGAACGGCACTCCCGTCGGCATTAAAGCGAAGGAATATGTGGAAGCCGGCAAGCTCGTTCCGGACGATGTCATCATCGGCATCATCCAGGAACGGCTCGCCGAAGAGGACTGCGTAAACGGATACATCCTCGACGGTGTTCCGCGTACGATCCCACAGGCGGAAGCCATGGAGAGCATGGGCATTGCGATCGACAAGGCCCTCTCCATCGAAGTGGAGGACGACGTGATCGTTGAGAGAATGTCCGGACGCAGGACCTGCAAAAACTGCAGTGCGACCTTCCATGTCGTCAACAATCCTCCCAAGGTTGATGGCGTCTGCGACTTCTGCGGCGGTGAGCTCGGCATCCGCAAGGATGACGCGCCCGAAACCGTGAAAGCCAGACTGACCACCTACCATCGCGACACCGAACCTCTGAAGGCATTCTATGCCGAAAGAGGCAAGCTGGTCACGGTGGACAATCAGCCGAGCATCGAGGGGACGACCGAAGTGATCCGCAAGGCTCTGGAGATCTGACATGGCGGAAAGCATTTATATCAAGTCCGAAAAGGATATTGAATATATGCGACAGGCCGGAAAGCTTGCCGCCGGCGCGCGTAGCGTTGCGCGGCAGGCGATCTCCGCCGGTATTTCAACAAGAGAGATCGACCGTGAAGTTCGCGAGTTCATCGTGAGATCAGGTGCGGTCCCCACGTTCTACAATTACAACGGATTCCCCGGCAACGCGTGCATCTCCGTCAATGACGAGGTGATCCACGGCATTCCCGGGAAAAGAAAGATCCACAGCGGTGATATCGTTTCGGTGGATGTAGGCGCGACGTTCCATGGTTTCGTGGGCGACTGCGCCGGGACCTACCCCTGCGGTGAGGTCAGTGAGGAAGCAAAGCGGCTCATGGAAGTGACGCGGCAGAGCTTTTTCGAAGGCATCAAATTCGCAAAGGTGGGCTACCGCATCTCCGATATCGGGGCTGCTGTGCAGGAGTATGTGGAAAGTCACGGTTTCAGTGTTGTGCGGGACTACGTCGGACATGGAGTCGGACGGAACCTGCACGAGGCGCCGGAAGTGCCGAATTATCGGACAGACCGGCACGCAAGGCACTATGACCCCCGTCTTGTGAAGGGCATGTGCATCGCGGTGGAACCCATGGTAAATGCAGGCGGATACGAAGTCAGAACACTGGGAAACGGCTGGACCGTGGTAACGGTGGATGGCTCCCTGGCGGCTCATTATGAGAATACGATCTGTATCACAGACGGGGAACCGGAGATCCTGACCATGGCAGCTGATCTATGAGTCTTGGAGGTACGATCATTTGGCAAAAGACGATGTAATTGAACTCGAGGGCACAGTGGTAGAATCTCTGCCCAACACGATGTTCCAGGTCGACATTGGAAACGGACACATCATTTTAGCGCACATCTCCGGTAAGCTCCGGATGAACTTTATCAGAATTCTTCCCGGTGACAAGGTCACAGTTCAGATGTCTCCTTACGATCTGACGCGCGGCCGGATTACCTGGAGAAGCAAGTAGGAGGTAATACAAATGAAAGTCAGACCTTCCGTTAAGCCCATGTGCGAGAAGTGCAAGATCATCAAGCGCAAGGGCAAAGTTATGGTCATTTGCGAGAACCCGAAGCACAAACAGCGCCAGGGTTAACTGATACGGGCTCCCTCCGGCGGGATTAAGCCCGGGAGCACAGGATGCTCAAAAACAATAAGGAAATCCAAAGAAAGGATGTAATACGAATATGGCACGTATAGCCGGCGTTGACCTGCCCAAAGACAAGAGAATCGAGATCGGACTCACCTATGTCTATGGTATCGGCAGAACCAGCGCAAAGAAAATTTTAGAGGCGACCGGTATCAACCCCGATACCAGAGTCAAGGATCTTACCGACGAAGAAGAGAGCAAGCTGCGTGAGTGCATCGACCACAACTATATCGTTGAGGGCGACCTGCGCCGTCAGACTGCTCTTGATATCAAGCGCCTGACCGAGATCGGCTGCTACCGCGGTCAGAGACATCGCCGCGGTCTTCCCGTCCGCGGTCAGAGAAGCAAGACGAATGCGCGTACCCGCAAGGGCCCGAAACGCACCATCGCCAACAAGAAAAAGTAAGGGAGGGATATGAAGCATGGCTGCAAATCAGAAAAAGAAAGTCAGGACCCGCAGAAGAGAGCGCAAGAACATTGAAAAGGGCCAGGTTCATATCAGCTCTTCGTTCAACAACACCATGGTCACCATTACCGACACGGCAGGCAACGCCATTTCCTGGGCGTCCGCCGGCGGCCTTGGCTTCCGTGGAAGCAAAAAGTCTACCCCCTTTGCTGCGCAGACAGCCGCTGAGACAGCTGCCAGAGCCGCAATGGAGCATGGCCTGAAGTCCGTTGAGGTCTTTGTAAAGGGCCCCGGTTCCGGCCGCGAAGCTGCCATCCGTGCCCTGCAGACCGCAGGTCTCGAAGTGACGATGATTAAGGACGTTACGCCCATTCCGCACAACGGATGCCGTCCTCCGAAACGTCGCCGTGTATAATTGAAGGAGGTTAGACGTTATGGCAAAGAATTCACAGCCGATTGCGAAGCGCTGCAAAGCTCTCGGCATCAGCCCCGCAGTGATGGGCTATAACAAGAAAACAACGACCAGAAACAGCAACACCCAGACCAGAAAGAAAAAGTCGGAGTATGCCAGCCAGCTGCAGGAAAAGCAGAAGGTCAAGTTCATCTACGGCGTTCTGGAAAAGCAGTTCCTCGGTTACTATGAAAAGGCTGTTCGTATGCCCGGCAAAGCCGGCGACAACCTTCTGACCCAGCTGGAAAGCCGCCTTGACAACGTGGTGTTCCGCCTTGGTTACGCTTCTACCCGCCGCGAGGCCCGTCAGCTCGTAAACCATGGTCACTTCACTGTAAACGGCAAGAAGGTCAATATTCCCAGCTATCAGGTAAAGCCCGGTATGGAGATCGCGCTGAAAGAGTCCAGCCGCAAGATCGAAAGATTCAAGGAGAACGTGGAAGCAAACTCTTCCATCGTCGTTCCGAAGTGGCTCTCTTTTGACGCCAACTCCCTCACCGGAAAGGTTGTTGCAGCTCCCACCAGAGAGGACATCGACTTCCCCGTCGAAGAGCACCTCATCATCGAGTTGTACTCCAAGTAATTTCCGAAACCCTCGACCCCCGCACCGTGGATATGGCTGCGTTCAGCTGCCGGCGTTCCTTCGGGAAGCGGCGTGATTGCCGTAAAAAGGGAACGGCAGCCCGTGCCATAGGGCCACACGTATTTAACCAGATTTTTCAAGGAGGGTAATGTTTTAAATGATCGAAATAAAAAAGCCGCGCATCGAATGCATTGAATCCCCGGCTGACATCGCATACGGCAAGTATGTGGTGGAACCGCTGGAACGCGGCTACGGTACAACCCTGGGTAACTCTCTTCGCAGAGTTCTGCTGTCTTCTCTTCCCGGCATTGCCTGCACCAGCATCAAGATCGCCGGTGTTCAGCATGAGTTTTCCACCATCCCCGGCGTGAAGGAAGATGTGACAGAGATCGTCCTCAATGTCAAGAGCATCATCGCCAAGCTTCACAGCACCGGCCCGAAGACCGTCTACATCGAGGCTTCCGGTGAAGGCGTTGTGACCGCCGGCGACATCAAGGCCGACGCGGAAGTGGAGATCCTGAATCCGAACCAGGTCATCGCGACCCTGTCGAAAGACGGAGCCCTGAACATGGAGCTCGTTCTCGACCACGGCAGAGGTTATGTCTCCGCCGACAAGAACAAGAATCCCGCCATGGCCATCGGAACGATCCCTGTGGACTCCATTTTCACCCCGGTTTTGAAAGTTAACTACAGTGTTGAAAATACCCGTGTCGGCAACCAGACCGACTTTGACAAGCTCACCATCGAAGTATGGACGGACAAGACCATGTCTGCCCGGGATGCGGTTTCCCTCGGTGCGAAGATCCTCTGCGATCACTTCACACTTTTCACCGATCTCTCCGATACGCTGACCGAAAGCTCAACGGTCGTGGAGACGGTGGAGCAGGAACCGAACAATCTGCTGAAGATGACGATCGAGGAGCTTGATCTCTCTGTCAGAAGCTTCAACTGCCTGAAGCGCGCCAACATCAACACGGTCGAAGACCTGGTGAGCAAGACGCAGGACGAGATGATCAAGGTCCGCAACCTCGGACGCAAGTCGCTGGAAGAGGTTGAGCATAAACTGAACCAGTTGGGACTTCACCTCGCGGACGAGGAAAATCAGTAAGGAGGAAATGCTATTATGCCTGGAACCAGAAAACTCGGCAAAGCGACCGCACCGCGCATGGCCATGCTCCGTCAGCAGGTGACCGACCTGCTCGACAAGGGCCGCATGGAGACCACCGTCTCCCGCGCGAAGGAGATCGCTCCTCTCGCCGAGAAAATGATATCTCTTGGCAAGGCAAAGGATCTGGCTTCCTATCGCCAGGCGCTTGCCTTCATCACGAGAGAAGATGTGGCCAAAAAGGTGTTTGACGAGCTCGCGCCCAAGTATGCCGACCGCAACGGCGGCTACACCCGTGTGACCCGCATCGGCACCCGCCGCGGCGACGCCGCCGAGATGGCCATCATCGAACTCGTATAATTCTATTCAATAATAACGGCTCTGTATATAGTACAGAGCCGTTTCCGTAGAAAAGAGATGCCTTCCAACCTGAAGGCACCTCTTTTTTACAGTATATAGTTTACATAACAAATGAAAATCCTGCATCCTGAATCCTAATGCCTGAAAAATCTCACAGCCGCTTCGAACATGCGGATATCGTAGTTGCCGGGGACGTTTTTGTAAAGTCCTGAGCCAATGCGCTCTGCGTGGCCCATCTTGCCGAAGACGCGGCCGTCCGGGGAGGTGATGCCTTCCACGGCAAAGGAGGAGCCATTGGGGTTGAAGTGAATGTCGGCGGTAGCTTCACCGTTGTGGTCCACGTACTGCGTTGCGATTTGGCCGTTGGCGGCAAGCTCACGGATTAGCACCTCATCAGCGAGGAAGCGGCCTTCACCATGCGAGATCGGTACGTTGAACACATCGCCGGGTTCCGTCAGCGCAAGCCAGGGGGACTTGTTGGAAACAACACGCGTCCGTACAATGCGGGACTGGTGACGCGCAATGGTGTTGAAGGTGAGCGTCGGCGCCTTTTCATCCGGATCTAGGATACAGCCGTAGGGTACAAGGCCGAGCTTGATCAGGGCCTGGAATCCGTTGCAGATGCCGCAGATGAGGCCTTCGCGCACATCGAGAAGCTCGGTGACAGCGTCTTTCACCTCAGCGTTGCGGAAGAAAGCGGTGATGAACTTGCCGGAACCATCCGGCTCGT
>JAEEGJ010025602.1_pt1 | contig 12063 bp, 10 predicted proteins | sample 8958761 | NCBI WGS metagenome assembly JAEEGJ01 (sample SAMN16246546, study PRJNA631951) | gut metagenome | biome: gut microbiome; feature: rumen; material: RS-attached | host: Bos | place: Iran: Karaj | collected 2018-10 | reverse complement strand
CGAATATTGATGCCTTTCAAGCGGGAGATGCCGCTCGCGCGAGGAGTTACACAATCCCGATGGGATTATGTTAATGTACGCGGATTCGGGGCACTGACGCTCGCGCCGGCACTGCGGCTCCCGGGCGATTATGGCCCCTGGGGGCGGTGGGGGATAAACCAGCACGGTGAGCTGGCAGTTGTGGAGCAAGCGCAGCGAGCGGAACAACTGACTGCTGACCGTGACCGCTTTTCCTTATATCTGCGGGGAGGGCGTCAGCAAGTTTGTGGGCGGCTTGTCCGGCCACAATCTTGCAGCGAAGGGCGGCATTGAAGGTTGCCTTTCCGGGCGGCTCGTCCGTCCCGGAAGGGCAAGTACCGCTTTCCTTATCGGCCCACATATCGACACCGTCCGTAATCGGCCTTTATCTTCCCATTGGCACTGCGTATTCTGCGTATTTCGCGCATTTTGCGCAATCCGAGCATCTCTATTACAAGAACCAGAGGTTAGTTTTGCCGAAAGCGGGGAGTTCTTCTTTGCGGAAGTGAGGAACTATCTCTGCGACCATCTCCGGGTATTTGATGGTGATGGGCAGATTCTGTTGCTTAACAGACTTCCAATACATCCGGCTGAACTTGTAGACCTGGTTAAGAAGGGCACGGGCTTCGTCCATGCGCAATTCTTTGTCCTCGGGGGTCGCGTTATTATAGACTTTCTTCAGTTTCAATTTGACTGGGAAGAGGAAATCGTATCTGCCGGGCTTCTCGTAGCGGGAGTTGTTGTACAGCAGGAATTCGTTGTATGAGAGGCGGACAATGGTGCCGCTCTTCGGCATCAAGCCGGGGTCGTCGGTGTCGAATCCAACGTAGTCGGAGGCCTCAGTCTTGTTGATGGTCACGATGTAGACGGGAATGGAGAACCCGAGTTTGTACAGCATGTCCGTAATCTTCGCGGAATCACGCTCCTTCATCGTCTTGTAGTAATGAATGATTACGCGACCCGGGTTGCCGCTCTCCACGACGAAATGTCCAAGCGCCTTGCGAATGTCGCCCACGAGGCTGTCGAGGTCATCGTCCCTGTAGCAGTCAAAGTTCTGGAAGACGCCTTCGTTGTTGAAGCAGAAGGCGCTGCCGATATACCGTTTGCCGATTCTCTCGGACTTGAACGCTCCCACGCCGATGATGACATCGTCATTCTTCTGCTTCGTCTGCAGTTGCCACGGGATGCCTCCAATCTTGCCGAGGATAGCCGTCTTGATGTTGGGCAGGTGGAACTGGAATGCGCTCTTGCCGGGGTTCTCGTTGTAGATGGCCTGAGACGTGACGCCTCTCTCCAGCAGCATCTCTTTCACCTTAAAGTAAATGTCGTGGCGTTCAGGATTCGGGTCATCCCGATCCACAGGGCTGATATAGAGTGCGACGTAGAATGCTTCGTCATCCAACACCTTCTTCTGTAGACCGGCACGTATGTCTTCCACCGCCGTGTCAACGGAACGGAAATAGATGCTTCCCTTCGGGTCTGTGTTGAACGGCTGCAGGATGTCTTCTGCGAGGGGCTTGTATTTCTGGAAATACTCTCCAGTGTTGGGATTGAAGGCTTTGCCGTCCTTCAGGATATAATAAAGCGAGCGACAGACATCTTTCTGGTCTTCCTGAGCGATGAAGAAGAAGCGGACATTCGTTCTTTCGGTGGCGCGGAAGGGGCCGAATCCTCCTCCGTTTCGATTGCCAAAGAGACCCGTGTAGGGATCGAAACTAATCTGGCTTCGTCCAAACAGCAGGACGTTGGAGCCTTGCGTGACCTCGGAGAGTTTGTCGTCAGGCACGGTGATAAAGTCGTCGCAAGTGATTCTCAGCACCATGGAATTGAACTCCTCCGTGAAAAGGTACTCCTGGGCGAACGCACGGATTCTCGGCAATGTGTCTGCATAGCGGTTCGGCACTTTCTCATAATGCTCGACAACTCCCAGTTCACGGGAGAGTTCCTTATTTACGACCGGATAGATGGTGGAGATGTCACGCTTCTGCTCCGGCGTGAGGTCTTTCACCTTCACCACCTCGTCACCGACGATTACCTTGTAGCGCTTCGCCTGGAGGTCAAGCGAAGACAGGGGAGTGTCATAGACGATGGAGTGGCCGTTGTAAGAAACGAGGAGTTCCCATCCGGAAGTAACGGTCTGGTCTTTGGGAACGACTGAGAATCGGAGGTACTGCGTACAGCCCTCCTGTTTCTGCTGTGTGTCCTCAATCCATACTTCGATATTGTCCACAAAGTCGTATCCGACTATGGCTCGTTGCCGGAAGTAATCGTAGAGTCGCTGCTTAAGGATGCTTTTGGTCAGATCCCGGTCCGCTCCGAGGCGGATACGAGCGGAGTACTTATCACCGTAACACTCACGAGCGTTGCTGGTGATGGAGAAATAGAGACGACGGGTGTCAGCAAGAGAGGGCTCTGCAGCCCACAGTTCAGGGCACTGGTCTTTGAAAAGACTTTTGATGTGTCCGTGTTCTTTTTTCTCTCTGTTCACCTCAAGGTCGATTGCGTCTGTGATAAAATCGACCGATAAAATGTTGATAATCATAATGTTTAATAAAATAAGTTAAACACTTGGTTCGAGCCTCCCGCGTGAGGAGACTCCGGCTTCTATATTGTTCCCCTTGCGGGGAGAATAACTACTTAACAAGTTGGCATAAGCGCCACCAGAATGACAAAGAACTATTCTACTGGTTAACACACAAATATAGCACTTTATTTCGGGAAGAACAATAAATGTAACCCATAGTGATGCTAATTATAGTATGTTGATAACTTTAGTTAGCATCCATAACTTTGTACAACTGAAAATCAAGCACGTACATAATGGAAAAAGAGGCTGTACTCATAGCGTTTGGACGAAAGGTCCAGGCACTTAGGAAAGAACGTAATTTGTCCCAAGAGCAACTTGCGGACATGGCAGGAGTTCATAGGACCTACATTGGCATGATCGAGCGAGCAGAAAAGAATATTACTCTCTGTAATATCGAGCGGATTGCAAAAGCATTAGAAGTGAATATTAAAGACTTGTTTTAAGATGGCTACTGTTATACCGGCTACAATTGTTGAAAACTCTCGTGCAGATTATCGACGCAAGTTGACAGAATTATTTCTAAATGAATCTAATGGCGTTGCAGGGGCTCCAAGCAAATATGAATATCAAGTAGAAACGGATAATGCCGGCAATACCATTTATCTGAAAAGACCTACGAATCTTAACAAGGGTTTTGATTTCGAGGTTCGTGTCTCAAACGTTAGATTTAAGCATGTTAGTAAAAAGGGAAGAGTCTCACATAGCAATAGGCCGTCTCACGCAAACATTTTAGAGGATTTAAGAGCGAAAAAGGCTGAAGACCCTGCGCAGTATGCAACCCTTCGTTCGCTGATAGATAGCATATTTAACTGTATTGAGGTTGCCCCACAACAATACGCCGGATTTACATTTCAGACTGGGTATCCGGTCGATATGATTTGCAAGTGCGTAAAATGGCTTTTTATTGAGCAAGACATTACTTATTGGAATTGGAGCGGACGGAATATGTTGTACAATGGCATAAGAGGCATTTAATCTTTTTCTTATGTATAATCCAAAGTATATTATTAACGGCCAGATGTGGCAATATCGTGGCCCCAAAGGTCCTGCAATTCATACATTCTTCACTTCAGACGGAACAGCAATTGCAATGTTCCAAGGATCAAGGGGAGTAAGACCGGATTTGGATTTCAAGGTAAAAATATTATTGCCAAACCCAGACTCAACACCTTTCCTCCTTCCTCATGACGAATGGGTGGTTGACTTGCTCATTAAAGCCCAGCACTATAAAGAAGAGGTTATTAGCATTATAGATTACTACCTCCAGTTTTATGAAGACTGTCACCCCTTTGCGTCTGTGGAGGAGAGGGCTGCATTTGAACCATCTACGGTTGCCCATATTGAAGAACAATTCAATAGAGTGTGCGTAACGGGGACAATGCCAATAGGAGGAATCGCCTTGATACTTGAATTGTTCTGCTTATGTGAAAAACAGAACCCTGACGCACATCAGTTTCGTCTTACACTTCTTTGGACGAAAGAATGTGTTGAAGGGACAAGAGACTTGAAGAATCTCTTGAATGTCGTAATTCGCCACAGAGAATATTAGAACGGAAGTTCGGGGCCATAGTAGACCTCGGGCTCACATAGAACACGGATGTCGCTATCCTGGAAGAGTTTGGCCTGTTTCTCCAACTTCTCCAGAATCTCTCCTCTACGATTGATACTATTCAGTTCCTCGCGACGGGCTTTGCTCATCTCGAGGAACTTTTCTTCCTGGTCTATGCCAAGGAAACGGCGGCCAAGGAGATTTGCGGCAATGCCTGTAGTACTGCTTCCGGTGAACGGGTCAAGTATCCACGCTCCGGGTTTAGTGGACGCCTGAATAATGCGGGAAAGGACGCACAGAGGCTTCTGAGTGGGATGTTTGCCGCATGATTTCTCCCACGGGGCAATCGCCGGCAATGTCCAGACATCACGCATCTGGGTGCCACCATTGATTTCTTTCATCAGCTCATAGTTGTAGTAATGAGCCACTTTCTGCTCCTTTCGAGCCCACAGGATATATTCCGCCGAATAGGTGAAGTATCGACAGGAAAGATTGGGTGGAGGATTAGTCTTCACCCATGTGATGCAGTTCAGTATCTTGAAGTCCAGTTCCGAAAGACAGCGGGCAACGGAGAAGATATTATGATACGTTCCACTAACCCAGATAGTGCCATCTGATTTCAGATGCTCACGGCAGGCGGCCAGCCATGTTTTGTCAAATTTGTAGTCTTCCTCAAACCCCTGAGACTTATCCCACTTGCCCTTATTCACAGAGACAGGAACTCCACTCTGTATGCTAATCCCGCCGTTGGAAAGATGATATGGCGGATCTGCGAAAATCATATCGAACTTGAATTCAAAGGAATTCAGCAGCTCGATACAATCTCCCTGCAGGAGCGTGAAGTTCTTGTCCTGTGACTTATAGTAGGCTGTGGGCATAGAGACTATACAAGTTTGGTGGCCACTACGCCGTCATCGAGGTCCATGATGTTGTAGAGATTGTCCAAGACATCAAAGGTCTCCTTGAGGTTGTTGCGGGCGGAACCCCAGCCGTGGCCATCGGTAATCCAGACGAACTTGAACTTAGGGTGGTTCTTTGTCTCCAGGGCGATGGTCTTGTAACTGCGGGCTGTCTCATTCAGCTTGGAACCACCGCTGGCGTAGAAGTTGGTCTCGATGCCGTAAATCATATTGGGGCGCTTGATGACGAAGTCAAAGCGCTTTTCTGTGCCGCCCTCGTTGGAGATGCAAGAAAGATCGATGCCCCACTTCTGCTCAATTTCGCTGATGTACATCTCCTTGAAGTAGGTTTCATCCTTCACGAGACCAGCCTTGACGAGATAACCTTCTACCAGGTCCTCCATCACGTGGCCACCGCGGTTCTTGCGGGCATTGGAGTCCAAGCCGGTTTCAACACCAGTAACGTAGTCCACCAGGTTGTGGATATGCTTCTGCTGCATCAGGTCAAAGAGGCCCGTTTCACGCATAAACACCACATACTCCTCAATGTGATAATTGGCACGACGGAAGTTCCAGACGTGCTCACCATCAAAGTCAACGGTAAGGATGTCGGACTCTCGCTTAGCCAACAGGATGGGTATGCACTTGAGAATTTCCGGATACCGTCTGTACAGCGCAACAAACTCCTTCTCGATGTCTGCGCATCCAATCAGGGAGTTCATGATGTTGAGTTCTACTTTGATGGTATCTACGTTCCGGTAAATCTTCTCAAAGTCAGTGTAATACTTATAGCCGGCTATGGCGGAGCGGAAGCCCGCCAACCAAGTGGTGAAATCTCTCATATTTATGCGTTGACAACGTTAGAAATCATCAGTTCAGAGATGGCTCCGCGACCTGAGGCGTCAGAATTTATCATTCGGGCGGCGGAGACTCTCTTGATGACGAAATGATTGTATATGGTATCGAAGAAATTCTCTTTCGGATTCACATCCATAGGGTCGGAATTGCTGGCAATGAACAGGGCTTTATCCATACTGATCTGGTCGCAGAAATCGCGAAGACGAATCTGCTCATCATCATTGAACCCTTCTTTCGCGTAAGATGTAAAGGAAGACGTCTCTGTGATAGGCTTGTAAGGAGGGTCGAAATAGAACAGCGTATCGGGACCGGCGTAGCGTCCAGTCTCAGCGAAATCGCCACAAAGGATTTCTACCTTCTGCAGAACCTCGGAGCAAGCCCGGAGGTTGTCGGCATCGCATATGCGGGGATTTGCATACTTGCCGTGGGGAACGTTGAATTCGCCCTTTGAGTTCACGCGATAAAGGCCGTTGAAGCAGGTGCGATTGAGGAAGATGAACAGGGCGGCAGTTTCTACTGGAGATGTCTTCTTGGTGTTGAACAGAGCCCTCTTTGTCATGAAGTAGTCCTTCCTGGCTTCTGCGTTTAGAGGGATATATTCAGTCTGGATGAAGCTCAACTTGGATATAAGCGCCTCAACGTCGGACTTAATAACACGATAAGTGCAGATAAGTTCCTCGTTGATGTCGTTGATGACAGCTTTTTCGATATTGGGATAAGCCTGAAGAATCCAGAACATCACGGCACCACCACCCACAAAAGGCTCTACATAAGTAACATGTTGGCGGGTAGCGAAATCGCGAGGTAGCGACTTCTTAACCTCGTCAAGCAGTTGTGTCTTCCCTCCAACCCATTTGATGAACGGACGGGCTTGTGTTGTATCTTCAAACAATCTCATAAGCACATCATATTTCTACAAAGTTACAAAAAATATCGGCAAGCAGGAAGTTTTTATCCGTTTATTGCTCTTTGAATCTGTAACTTACAGAATTACAATAAGATGAAAAAAGGCTTGGTAGCCCCCTTGCGGGGACTACCGAACCTTGGCATATTGACCGTGAGCGGTCCTCTCCAGACGCCCTTCGTCGCACCACTGCGAAATGGTGCGGTCTACCGAGCGAGGGTTGAGGCCCACGGACACGGCCACGTCAGAGTACGTCTTCCGGTCGAAGGTGTCCGGAAGGGCATCGTAGAAGCGCTGGTAAACCTTCGGCTTGTCACTGCGTTTCGCCTTGATTGCGACAGGGGTCTCCGGAAGCATTTTGTACACTCGCGCCATGTGAGCCACAAGGACTTCGCAGATGGCGGCCGCCGTCTGATAATCCTGGTCCAGGCACACGATGTCGCTCTCGAAGTCACCGTCCTCCGTCAGCCTCAAGGCGGACAGAATCATAGCGATACGATAGGTGATGAGACCGAGACGCCTGATGGAGGCGACGATGGCGTCACCATATTGGTTGTACAGCGCCATCTGGGAGTCGGAGAAGCGGCCGTCAAAGTCCTGCTCCTGCTCCTCGGTCAAGGAGAAACGAAGGTCCTTTCCGGCTTTGAGGATGTCGTACAGGTCCTTGACTCCGGCCCCGAGTTCCAGGAAGAAATCGTCCTGGGTGACCTCGTCCTTGTAGGCGAACGGGCTGAGCCAGACGAGTTCCGTCTGCAGGCAGTAGAACGCGAAGCGGCTGAACAGGCCGTTCTCGGCATCCGTGATGAGATTGAGAATCTGATTCGGGGTGCCGGTGAGCAGCGCGGACAGCTTGGGCTCCTTAATGAACACACGCTCGCGGTCCTTGCGTCTGGCGAACGAGATGTTTTCGTGGTGAAACGCCTTGCGGAAGCCGTCGGAATATTTGCCGTAGTCGGAGGCGAAGATGTTGGCGAGGGTGTCGCCTTCGCTTTCGAACATCATCCCGCTGCCACCGTTGTCATTCAGGATCTGATAGACCACCGTGGCGGAACTGTTGGCCGGGATGTAGTGCATCAGCATCGGAGGTTCCTCGGGGATTTCAAGAGCGGCCTTGTTCTTGGCGGACTTGTATTCCTGCATCTTCTTTTTGTACTCCTTTTCCTCCTCGTCGCATCGCTGATGCAGGTCATCGTCGATTGCCTCTGCGAGGTGGCGACAGAGCGTAAGACGCCCCTTGCCTGCGGAAGCACCGGCGGTGACGAACAGGAAGAAGTTGGGGTACACTCTCCGTCCGTGGTATACACCGGAGATGTGAGGAAGGCAGGAGGAAAGGACGCAAAGAGCACCGAGGATAAGCATATCGCAGTCTTCGTCCGAGGTGGACTGGGCCGCGATGGTATCGAGCGGTGCGGGGAGACGGTCTCTGACAGCCGGGGAGAAGACGGGGAGCGGTTCGTCCCCATCGTCATCCGGCGGTTTCTGCGCAGAATCCGCAGTTTCCGCAATATGCGCAGAAGGTGTGTCTGCGGATTTCGCGTTTTTTGCGGAAGTTGCGTATTCTCCCTGATGCGTCCGGAGCGAGATGCCCGCTTCCTGCGCCTTGTGGAAGAAGGTGTTGAGGGTCACGCCCGTTCCGTGCGCCCTGAGACACTTGTCGTACTGCTCGTCGGTTTTACGTTCGTCGTATTCCGGATGGAAGCGGCTTACGCGGTGGAAGTAGTCACGACCGTTCTCGCCGAATTCGTCGGCGAAGGCAAATCCGATGTCGCGCCAGTTGTCATAACCCGAGGTGATGTCTATGTGACCTGCTTCGAGTCGCTGCAGAACGATTTCGACATCATCGGCCCTGTCGCCGGTATTGACGACAGGGGATGAGGTCTTCCGTTCGCTCGCCGTGGGTGTCCTTGACGCCCAGGCGTGGGGATCAAATGGGATTTTCTCCATCGCTAACGGATTTCAGGGTTGAGATACGCTTCCGGGTCGAAGGGCAAAAAACACGCTCTGGACACGTCCTTGCCCGATTTGTCCGGCTCGATGCCGTAGGTCTGAACCAGGTAGTTGGAGACGGAACGGAAGTAGTCGGAGTGCGGCATCAACGCTACGTTGATTTTGACAATCCATTTGAGTCCGTCACCGCTGGGAGAGCGGAACATCAACTCGGTCTCGAAATACGGGTCGTCCAGGAGCATACGCTTGAGGGCGTCTATGTCCTTAACGTGGTCAAAGTCGAGGCAGAGGTAGCCGCTGTGTTCCACCAGATTGTCGTTGGCCCGTTCGCTGAACACGCCCGAGAACGTGCAGTATGCGAAGTGGGCCGCCTTGTACTTGCGCCTGGCGTCCTTGTCTTCGATGGAGCGGAGTTTCTCGGTTTCGGCCTGAGCGTAGTGACCGGTGACGTAGTTCCAGGCATCCAGCAGCGTGATGGACTTGTGAGGAGTCTTGTTCGTAACCGGAGCCTTGAAGAAGGAGAAGGAGGGGAGCGGCTTCACCGGGACCGCGTTGCGGTCGTAGGGACTGTAGCCGTCCTCAAGGTGGAGGTACAGGTCTTCGTTGATGGCGATGAGCAGATCCTGTCCGTCTTTCTTCCAGTACAGCTTGGCGAAGTCGAAGCAGTCGCCTTCGGGGATAGAGTCGAACTGGTCTTTGTGACGGGCGATTTCATCGGAGAGTTTCTGCTCCGGATGAATCTTTTCCGTCCAGACGTGGAGGGTCTCGCTGCCATCGGCAAACGGATTCCTGCAGATGCCGCAGTCGCGACCGGAGATTTTCATCACGGTCTCGCCCGGGTAGAACTGACGCAGAATGTGGGAATAGATTCCCGTGCCGTAGTGCGTCTTCGCGAGGATGGCTTCTCTACTTATCATAGCGCAGCCCTCCACGTTTAGCGTTGACGTAATCTACGGCCGCCTCCTGCATCTCGTCCTCGGTCTTGTGATAGCCGCCGGCAAGCCAGGCGTCAATCTCGGAACGGAGGAAACGGAGCCGCTTGCCATCTTTGTGATAAGGTACGCGCCTGAGCGTGACCCAGTCGTAGATGGTTTTGCGAGCGGGTTTGTCGGGATGGTAGGCCATCAGGCCTTCAACGTCCATCCACTCGTCGGGGGTGTTCCCCTTGGCGTCCTTGAGTTCAAGGACCAGGTTGACAAGGCGGTCAACCTTCTGTTCGAGAGATGCCACGATCTGGGGCATCTGCTCGAGTGTAATGTTGTTTTGTAACATAAATTATCAGCGGCTGCATAGACTCCGGAACGCGCCACTGAACCGTGAGCCGCCACTTGTTCGTTCAAATGACAGCCACGAAGGAAATAGGTGAATAGACGGTACTCCAGCAGTGAACGGGTCTCACCGCATTCTCTGTCTTTCACCGTTGTAAGACGCTGATAATCAGCTTATGAATTTATGTAAAAAAGAAGGACGGTGAGAGGATTTTGAACCCTTTCACCGTCCAGTGTTCGGTATGTGAGGAGATTATTCCCCGGTGACTCGTCTAACGTATTGATTGTATCCGCTGGGGGCCACGCTGAACTTCTTCTTCAGGACATCCCATGTCGGGTCGTCAGGGTTTGACAAACCACGATAGAGAAAGTCGATCCACTCGTTCTGTACGTTACGGTGGTAAATGTCACCGTGAATCAGATATATCGTGTAACGCAACCAGGTGACGCCTTTGGAAATGACAGGCACCCGCCGCGTGATGGCGGGACACTGTTTGTTTTTCACAAGGTCTTCCAAATAGGACTTCAGCAGGAGGTAGTCGGCTTCCGGCATTACACGTTCCTGTGTGTCGGGGTCAATTCCGTTGAGGAAGGCTATGCGTTTATGGACAAATGCCACCTTGTCTTTATCGGACGTAGCGAGGCCGACGGGCAACGGTTTCGGAGAACCAGATTTGTGCCCGGCATTCCTTTTCGAGACATAAATAGCGGCAGGGTCGCTCAAATACTGTTCGTTTTGCTTGTTGAGGAACACACATAATTGATATTTGATTGACTGCTCGCACTTGAAGCAATCATTTAGGTTATAGTCGCTTAGTTGTTCCTCAATGATGTTGGAGCGCTCCAGGGCGGTGTCTTCTTTCTCATATTCGGCCCTGAACGCTTCACGCTGAGCCTTCACGACAGGGGTGACGACCGTCTTCTCGATGAGCTGTTTCACGTCCGTCACGTGTGTACCCGCGGAAGCGATAAAGATGAAATTCTCCAATGCTGCCGCTACTATCAACAGGTCTGGACGTGATTCAACTTCTTCCGCATGGCCTTTCATTTCCGTGAGCACTTTGGACGCATCGCCCGGTTTATCATCGACGATACAGCGCTGCGCCCTGTGAACAAGTTCCGCGAGATTGAATTCACCGGGGAGGTCATAAGGCAGGAAACCATCGATGCCACGGTCAAACTCGAACTCGAAAGGCTGTATGTAGTCCGACTCTTTCAGAACGGGCTTGAACAGCAGTACCAGTTCGTAATACAGGTTGACGAGGCTGAACGTGAGGTAATCGTATATCGCCATCGGCTCCTTCGCGGAATTCATCCTTACGTCCAGCGGGACTTCTTTTCCGGGGAACATCTCGTCGCCGATAAGGATGGCCTCCCATGCCGCTTCGTTGGTCTTTCTGGAGAGTTCAGACAGCGTAGATTTAACCTCCTTACGCGTCTGGATATCATCTTTTACATCGCGGCTGTAATCCAGCAACTGATGCCGAATCCGCAGGCATTCAAGGTCTATCATCGCCTTGTAGAAGCGGCTGTAGTGCTTGTCTTCAATGGATATGTCCGGCATCTTTATGGGATACGGGTCTTCCACTATCGGAGTATATTTCCTCGCGGTACCGTCCAGCAGCTCATTGATGTCGGCTCCCTTTTCATATGAGAACCACGCTGGATCTGTGATGCCGGATATGGCCTTGAGATTCGCGATAATATCCTCCAAATTGTCCGGGCGCTTGTCAAGAATGGGAGCAATTGTCTTGTAGTGCGGAATCTCGGGCATCACGATAAGGCGATACTGTCCGCCAATTATCGAATTGAGAAGATTGAACTTAATCATTTGTCCTCCTTTATCTTAATGCGTTCAACTGCGTCTCTCTTGCTCTTGTCCACGATGTCGGCGTAGATCTGCGTTGTTCCGACGTTGGCGTGGGTGAGCAGGTGGGAGACGGTGTATATGTCGGTGCCTTCGTTGACTTGGAGGGTGGCGAAGGTGTGACGGAAGCAGTGGAAGGTGATGTGCTTGGTGATGCCAGCATCTT
>JAEEGJ010025599.1_pt1 | contig 12064 bp, 12 predicted proteins | sample 8958761 | NCBI WGS metagenome assembly JAEEGJ01 (sample SAMN16246546, study PRJNA631951) | gut metagenome | biome: gut microbiome; feature: rumen; material: RS-attached | host: Bos | place: Iran: Karaj | collected 2018-10 | reverse complement strand
TGCCGCCGCCCTCGCCGCTCACGAGCACCTGCGTGGTGGCCGTAGCCTCCGGGAACGGGTACTTGCCGTGCATCTCCTTGACGAAGTACTTGCGGAAGGGAATGAGGAACAGGATGCCGAGGAAACCGCCCAGCATCGAGCTCAGGAACATCTGCCAGAAATTGACGTCCAGGCCCAGGATGTAGATGGCCGGGAGCGTGAAGATGGCGCCCGCCACCACCACACCGGAGCAGGCTCCGATGCTCTGGATGATGACGTTCTGCCCCAGGCCGCCCTGCTTTTTCAGGGCGCCGGTCAGGCCGACGGCGATGATAGCGATCGGAATGGCCGCCTCAAACACCTGGCCGACCTTCAGCCCGAGGTAGGCCGCGGCGGCGGAAAAAAGGATGGTCATCAGCAAGCCCACCGTCACGCTGTAGGGCGTGACCTCAAAGGGCTTCTCGTTCGGACTCAGCAGGGGCTGGTAATTCTCCCCCGGTTTCAGCTCCCGGTGAGCGTTTTCCGGCAGGGACAGATTTTTGTTTTCGGGATTCATGGCGCGCTTTCTTTTTTTCGTAGCGTTCTATGTATTTCTGCAGCTTGGCTGCATCGGTTTTCGCCTGTTTGGCCAGGCGGGCGGCCTCCCGGGCCTCGCGTCTGGCTTTGCGCGCATCCTTGCGCGCCTGTTTCGCGGCCGCCTTGTCGGCGTCGCGCTGGTCCAGTTCGGCCCAGCGGGCGTCGCGCTTCGCAATGCGCATCGCCTTCCGCAGCTCCCGCTCCGACATATACGTCGTGTCGCGACTGGCAGGGAGATCCTTCACTCCGTTCAGGATGAGCGTAGAATCGATGGCAATGACTGTGGAATCAGGCACGGAATGCGCCAGGCTGTCTTGCTGAGCCTCGCGAAGCATCTCGTCACCGGATTGTCGGAGCGTGTCGGCCGGAGCGCTGGCCTGGCGGCGATTGCGGCGCTCCCGCGCGGCGTCAAGCGACTTGTACAGGTCGGACATGTGTCCTGGGAAATAGACGTCCGTATGGGGGAAAGCCGCATGCGGGCGGGCCTCGTAGGCCTCCCGCTCGGAGTCGCGGACCACCATCGCCGTCACGTCGAACTTATCCTTCGGGCGGAGCTCCGGCTGCCAGTTGAAACCGCGCAGCTTGTGCTCGGCGGCGGGAAGCTGCACGACCGGATAGGCATCGCTCTTGGGGTTGTCGAAATTGTAGACGTGGTCGACGTTGCCCTCCGCGTCGAAAGTCGCCATCATCATCTTGCTCTCCGTCCGGTTGACGGTGGCGATGGCGTCGTTCTCCTCCAGGTAAAGCAGGGCCGTGACGCCACCCAGGGCGTCGAAACGGCGCAGCGAGGTGGAGTCGCTGAAGTAGGCGATGATATCCGTACTCTTGATCTGGTCGAAGTAGCCGCCCGCCTCCTCCGTGTGGACGAAGGCGTTAGACAGGAGATTGGCGCGCTCCATCTTCTCATTGCGGAGCAGCACGAAGAGGCTGTCGGAGTTGTACTGGCGGTTCCCCTCGTTCCAGACGATGGGGTTCTTATACAGGCGGGCGATGGAGTCGAGGTCGCTGTAGCGCAGGGAGTCGCAGCGGACCTGCATGTCCTTGCGGAAAATCTTGATGTCCTTGTTGGCGAAGAGGAAGCCGATCTTGGTGCTGTCCGGGGGCGGCGGAAGGGTGTCCCGCTGGGCCGCAAGGGAATCGGCAGGGAACTTCAGTTCGGTCAGGACGACCGTCGTATCGGCCGGCGCTTCATCTTCCGACGCCTGGTTTCCGGAGCGAAGCGACGCAGGGGGTTCGGGGGGAACGCCCCCCGTATTTTGGGCCGAAGGCCTTTGAAGCGATGCGTTCTCACGCATCGCTTCTTCCCGTTTGTTCGCTGCCTCTTCGGCGGCGCGGCGGCGGTAGGCCGCAATCGGGTCTTCCAGCATCTCCGCCCGGCGTTTCTCCGCCAGCGCAATCTCTTCTTTGTCGATGTCACACTTCGGCTGCGTCCAGTAGACGAAGCGCTCCGCGCCCAGGTAGGTCGTGTCCGGCTGCGCGCCATCCTCGTCCCACAGGGCCACGGAGGCGTTCTCCTCCAGCGTCACGCGGGCCAGGGAATCCACGTACTGCAGCCGGTCGCCCAGCGCCGCGACACGGCGGCTCTGGTCCTGGACCTGCACACTTCCGAGCATCAGCAGGTCGTTCGGCGTGCGGTAGTAGTACAGGCTGTCGCTCCAGGACTCCTCGCTCTCGCCCAGGCCGTGGACGTGGTCGCGGAAGAAGAAGGTTTCCCGCCCGCGCTCGTACCAGCCGGAGCCCGCTGAGAGCATCCTGCCGTCCTTCCAGAAGTCGATTTCGGTCAGGAAATCAGCCCGCTCCGCACCGGAGTCGTAGCGCAACTTCTCCGTACGCACGAAGATGGAATCCGTGAACATGTTGACGTTGCCGCTGAAATTGAACATGTCCCGTGCGTTCTCGTAGGTGCCCTCGTCGCTCTCGATGATCTGCCCGTCGGAGCTGATCATCGACGCGCCGCCCGAGAAGACGGCCAGGCTGTCCTGCGTGTTATAGTCCAGGATATGCGTGCGGAGAACGTTGTCTTTCTGGTTGCGCAGCTCGACCACCCCGCCGCGGAACTGCGCGAGGCTTTCGTCGATCAGGTAGTCCAGCTTGCCGCTGGTCAGCTCGGACTCGCCCTGCGTGAGCCGGACGTTGCCGAAGCAGTTGATGATTTTCTCCTCCACGTGCCAGAGGGCCGTGTCGCAGGAGAGATAGGTGCCGTTATGCAGGAAGGTGGGGTCGATGGCCTTGCGCGCCATCCGGCCGTCCTTCTCCACCTGCTCCAGGGAAACGGCGTTGAGCAGGCGTACCAGCGAGTCCGTCTGCCCGGAAGCTTGCTGGGCAGACAGCGGCAGGGCTGCAAGCAGCAGGGCCGCGAAGAGAATCAGTCGTCTTTTCTGATTTTGGCGGACCATCCTTTCCGGGAGAACTCACAGTCCCCGAACAGGGGATCGATGATGATGTAGCTGCTCTCTATCTTGTCGTCCAGGAACTTCCTGATGGCCACGTTGACCTTCTCCTGCTGCACCTGGGCGAGCAGGTCGGTGTAGTCCGACTCGAAGGTGGCCGTGTGCGCGGGAACGATCTTGTCCAGGCGGACGATCTTGTAGACGAGGTTGCCGTCGCGGCCTTCATTGTCCAGCGAGGCGATCGGCTCGGAGATCTCGCCGATCTGCAGATCCTGGATGGCGGCGTAGTCCTGCGGCTTCAGCTGATCAATCTCGAAATAGGCGGAGCCGGTGTGCGGATCGGCCATCTGGCCGCCGTTGGTGCGGGTGGGCGCATCCTCGGAGTAGAAGCGCGCCGCGGCCTCGAAGGTGATGGTGCTGTCCAGGATGGCCGTGCGCAGGCTGTCCAGCCGCTGGAACGCCTTCTCCTGGTCCGCCAGCGTGTAGCTGGGGCGAATGAGGATGTGGCGGGCGTTGAACATGTCACCCTTCTTCTCCAGCACCTCGATGATATGGAAACCGTCCGGCGTCTCCACGATCTGGGAGATGGTGCCGGGCTTGAGCGACATGGCGGCGTCCGAGAAGGCCGGCCAGAAGATGGTCTTGGAGGCCATGCCCAGCTCGCCGCCCTTGCGGGCGCTGCCGGGATCCTCGGAATACAGGCGGGCCAGTGTGGCGAAACGCTCGCCGTTGATGATGCGCTCCCGGATGTTGAGCAGACGCTCCTTGACGGCGATGGCGGCCGCCTCCCGGTCGGGATAGATGCAGATCTGGCTCATCTGGTATTTGATCGGCACGACGGGCAGCGAGGCCACGTCGGCCGTGTCGAGGAACTGCTTGACATCGTAGGGCGTCAGGTCAGGCAGATTCTTGGCGATCTCGGACTGCTCCTGCTGCGCGAGCGTCTGCTCCTCGATCTGGGTGCGCCACTCCTGGCGCAGCTTGTAGATCGGCTTGCCGAGGTACTCGGCCAGCTCGTCCTCGCCGCCGGCACGGGTCGTCATCTCCGCCATATACTGGTCCAGCTGGGCGTTCACCTGGTCCGTACTGACCGTCAGGGAGTCGATGCGGGCCTGGGCGATGAGCAGCTTGGTCTGCATCATGTTCTCGAGGATATCGCAGCGGTTTGCGGGCACACCCTGGGCGCGCATGGCCTGCACCTGCGCCTCCACGTCCGACAGGGAAATCATCTCATTGCCCACGATGGCGACGGATTTATCGATGACGCCGCGGTAGCGCTGGGCGGAAGCGGCGATGCAAAGGCCCGCCAGGGCGAGCGTCGCTGCACATTTCAGGAGCTTATTCTTCATTCTTGTAAACTACAAAGGTTTTGCTTTCGAGCGCGTTTTCAAGCAAGTCCCGTTCCAAACTGTTCATCAGATCATGTTTTCTTGCGCTCATCAGGATATCGCGGATCTGCGGGGCACAGTAATCCAGCGGCGCGGGGCCGCTGCGGCGGATGTCGCGCACGTAGGCGAACATCAAGTCGGCGCGGTCCGTCGGCTCGTACCGGATCGTGTCTCCCCACAGCAGGGACAGCAGTTGCGTGTACTCCAGGCCGAAATACTTGGCCACTTCGTTGGCGTCCATCCAGGTGTCGGAACTGTCAAACCAGCGCAGCGCCGTGGACTTGGCGAGCGTGTCCGCCCGCTGCACGTCGTCGTACTCCTGCGAGGTCATCATCCGGAGGATGGCGTTGATGTTGGGCGAATCCTTCATCACGTCCACGAAACGCAGCTTGAGCACCGGTCGCTTGAGTTCAAAGTCGGACTTGTGCGCCTCGTAGTAGTTGCGGATCTGGTCGTCCGTGATCAGGGTGTCCAGGCGATCGTTGATATAACGCTGCTCGTAGCGGTATTTCAGCAGGGAACGGCGGAAATCCTCCAGTTCGGCGCTCACGTCGAGTTCCCCTTTCGAGAGCTCCCGCTCCGCCACGTCCAGGTAGAGCAGGTCCATCGCCCAGCTGTTGATGTACTGCTCCGCCAGGCGGGCGCTGTCCGCCGGGGAGACCAGGTTGGGGATGAAGCGCTCCACTTCCGATTTGTAGAGCTTGTTCTTGCCGACTTTCGCCACCACTTGATCGTCGTGTACCAGCGACGTGATGGTGTTGCAGGCCCCCAGCAGGACCGGCAGCAGCAACAGTATGAGGATCTTCCGCATAATTTGCAAATATAACAAAAAAAAGTCATTCCGGGCTTGACCCGGAATCTAGTTCTCCGCAGCGATCGCCTCGATCATGCTGTCGAGGATGGGCGTCGCCTGGTAGGACGAAGCCGTGCAGTTGTTGGTCAGCAACGAGAAGACGATGGTCTTCTTCGGATCGCCGTCGGAGGCGAGGATGTAGCCGCTGAAGCAGCGCACGCCGTTCATCGAGCCGCTCTTCATGTGGATGCGGTCCTTGAACTCCTGCGGCGCCTTGTCGAAGCGGTTCTCGAGCGTACCCTTCTCGCCGGGCACCGGGAGCGAATCGAAAAACGCGTTCCAGACGGGCAGGGCCATCATTTTCCGCAGGAAGCGAACGAAGAAGTCGGGCGAAACGTAGTTCTTGCGGGACAGGCCGCTGCCGTCGAACTGGCGGCAGGCGCCGTCCGGGCGGAGGCCCAGCTTGCGCAGGCCGGCATCGGACGCGTCATCCAGGTCGTCCTGGCGGGCGGTCTTGCCCAGGTGCATGGCGATGGTCTTCAGGAGCGCTTCCGCGTAGAAGTTGTCGCTCTCGCGGTTGGTGTCCGCGACAATGTCCGCGAGCGGGGCCGACCAGGCGCTGCCCGCGATGCGGATGCTGTCCACGGCAGGCGCCGGCGTACACGCTGCGCCGAGCTCCAGCGAGGTGCGGATCTCGCCCAGGTGCGTGATGTCGCCCCAGCCGCCGCTCACCTCAACGCCCTGCGTCCGGAGGAAGTTGTGGAAAAAATAGGCGCAGGTGAAGGCGCCGAAGGTGTTCGAGCACTCCAGGGTGTAGCCCCGGCGGTCGGCCGGGAAGGAACCCGCGATCTCGCCCACCGGGGCGAGCGTGGAGGACACGTAGTAGAGCGTGTTCGAGGAGCGGGCCGCACCGGTGACGGTGTGGTTCTCGTAGTGCATCCAGGGCGTCTCGGGATACTGGACGCGGTAGTTCACCGCGCTGCCGGATGCCCCAGGGGTGATATAGAAATTCTGCGCGTTCTCGAAGAAATTGAGGCCGCTCGGGCCGGCGCCGTAGTACGTGCCCAGGTCGTCGAACGTCCAGCCCAGGTTCTGCGGCGTGTGGTCGGTGAAGTAGCGCGGGTCGCCGAGGATGCGGCCTTCGATGCGGCGGATGCCGGCGTCGAAGAGCAGCTGCGCCCAGGTGCCGAAGGTCGCGCCAATCGCTTCCGTGCTCTCCGAACGGGAGCCCGTCGTCGGGTCGCCCCCGCCGAGGATGTAGACGTCCCCGTGCAGGGTGCCGTCCTCGATGGTGCCGGTATAGCCCAAACGCGTCTCAAAGCGGAAATTGGCGCCCAGCAGCTGCAGGGCCATGCCCGTGGTCAGGAGCTTCACGTTGGAGGCAGGCACAAGCTTCTGGCGGTGGTTGACGGCCACGACCGTGTCGCCGTCCGCGCGCACGGCCAGGACGCCCACGAGCGCGGAACGGAGCGGCTCCTTCGCGCAAATTTCGTCGATGGCCTTTTGCGCCTCGGTCCGGGGAATACCAGCAGTCGCGCTCCATGCCATGAGCAGGAGCGCGACTGATATCAGGGTTTTTGCAATCCTCATTTGACCGCTTTCTTCACGGCGGCGCTGAGCTTCTCGTAAAGCGCGTCCGTCTTGGAAAGCACTTCCTTGCGGAGCTCGTTGTAGTAAGCCTTCTTGCTGCCCTCGATCGGGCCGTTCACCTTGTCGCGGAGCTCGTTGTAGAGGTCGATGGCCTCTTCCATCAGCTCGCTGACGTTGGCGTCCGTAACTTTGGGATTGACGCAGGCGACCACGGAGCAATCCTCCACAAAGGCGCTCAGCACATACTCGATGTCCTTTTTGATGTCTCTAAGATTCATAGCGTTTCGTATTTAACGGTGCAAAGTTAGCAATTTTCTTTTAATTCTTCCGGTTTCTTGTGAAGGTCCTTGCGGAAGATGTTCAGGCGGCACAGCCAGGTGAAAGCGCGGTACACAAAGGGACGGAGCGCCTTGTCCGCCTCTTTCAGCTTTTCGCGGATGGGAATGCCCTGCGGGCAATGCTTCTCGCACTTCCCGCAGCCGATGCATTTGGTGGGGAAGGCGGGGTCGCGTGTGAAGGCGACGGTGACCGAATACTGGAAGCGGCCCGACCACTTCGATTCGCTGTACATCGCGTTGTAGCAGCGGAAGGCGGTGGGAATGTCGACGCCCTGCGGGCAGGGCATGCAGTACTGACAGCCGGTGCAGCCGACTTTTTCCTTCCGCTGAATCTCCTCTTTCACCTTTTCGAGGAGAGCGAAATCCCGCTCGGTAAAATCGCCTGCACGCGCTTCCGATGCGGTCCGGATGTTCTCCTCCACCATCTCCAGCGAGTTCATGCCCGAGAGGACGACGGTCACTTCCGGCTGGTTGTACAGCCAGCGGAACGCCCATTCCGCCGGCGTCCAGCCCCGCTCGTCGGCGGCAATGATCTTCTTGGCCTGCTCCGGGAGCAGATTCACCAGCTTGCCGCCACGCAGCGGCTCCATGATGACGACGGGAATCCCGCGCTCGGCGGCGGCCTTGAGGCCCACCACGCCGGCCTGCGTGTGTTCGTCCCGGTAGTTGTACTGGATCTGGCAGAAGTCCCAGTCATAGGCGGCCAGGATTTTCAGGAAATGGCCGGAGGTGCCGTGGTAGGAGAAGCCGAAGTTCCGGATGGCGCCGCTGCGCTTCTTTTCCTCTATCCACTCCACGATGCCCAGGCGCTTGAGTTTCTCCCACTGGGCGTAGTCGGCCATCTGGTGCAACAGGTAATAGTCGACATGGTCCGTGCGCAGGCGCTTGAGCTCTTCATTGAAGTAGCGGTCGAAGGCGGAGCCGCTTTGGACGAGGTACTGGGGAAGCTTGGTGGCGATGTTGACCTGGTCGCGGACACCGTTCCGCTCCAGGATGGTGCCGAGCGCCGCCTCACTGCCGGGGTAAATGTAGGCGGTGTCGAAATAGTTGACACCGGCCCGGATGGCCGTCATGATCTCGCGCTCGGTTTTCTCAAGATCGATGATGCCGGCCGTCTTGGTGAAGCGCATGCATCCGTACCCGAGAATCGAGAGCTTGTTCCCGTGCTTATCTGCTCTGTATTGCATAATTGCCCTGTTTGGTTACTAGTAATACCACGGACGCGTCGCGACGCTGCGGATGCCCTCGCCCTTATCCACGTGCCCCAGGATCCGGCGGACGGCCAGCGGCTCGCGGTCGTAGAAGTCCTCGCCGTCGGGCGTCAGGGAGCTGATGCGCACCACCATGGAAGAGTGGATGATCTTCTTGTCCCCGTAGTACATCGCCACGTGGGCAACCACCATTTTCTTTTTCGCCGTGGCGGGCGTGCCGTAGAAGAGCAGGTCGCCGGGCTGCATCTGGTCGAAATCGTACGGGACCTCCGCGCCGGTGTAGATCTGCTCGCGGGCGTTGCGCGGCAGGACGATGCCGCACTGGCGGTAGACGAACTGCGTGAAGCCGCTGCAGTCGAAGTGCTTGACGCTCGCGCCGCCCCACATGTAGGGCGTGCCGAGGAAGCGGCGGGCCGTCGCGATCAGGTTCTCGCGCGTGGCCTCGCGGGTGCCGACCCATTCGTCGAAATCCATCACCTCATAGGCGCGCACCCAGCCTTCCCGGCCGGAGGGCAGGAAGACCTGCACCCAGCCGCGGCGGGATTCCGTGCCCTTGCGGACCAGGTCGGTGAGCGTAAAATCGCCGATACGCGCCGCCACGGTGGACGGTTCCTCGAAGATGTGCGTGTATTCCACGCAGCAGACATACTTCGGCGCGGCGATCCAGGCGTCCTTGCCCGCCTCGTCCATGAAGGCGACGTTGAGTTCGGTCGTCCAGACATCCTTGTAGTCCGGGGCGTCGACCTGGCGCCAGTAGCGCTCTGCGCCCTTGACGCGCAGCACCGTGCCCATCAGGCACTGCGTCTCGTTGCCGGATTCGTAGTCCGGTTTCAGCCGCAGGAAGCAGGAAGAGGAATTGACGACCGCCCATTCGGGACCGTCGTATTTCTGCGCAAAGGCGGCGGGTACGGAAAGTACCAGCGCCGCCAGGAGAAGGATTGTCCGTTTCATACGGACAAATATAAGCAATTTCGGCTACTTGTTCATCTCTTTCGAGAGCAGTTCCTCGAAGTCTTTGCGGGGCATCTGGCCGTCGAGGCAGATGAAAGTCATCTCGTTGGCCTCAGCCGCGAGCATCACGAAGCCTTCGATGGTCCTGTCGTTGCCCAGGGTGTACATCCGGACCACCTCGCCGGAGTCCTTGGCCTCCATCAGGAGCTCATACTTGCCGGAATTGATGAAGCGCTCGGCGTCAGCGCGCAGGGAGCCGTTGACGGTCGCGTTCTCGCTGTTAAGGATATACAGGCCCGTGAGCGAACGGATGACCGGGGTGAGGTTGATGTTGTCCTCGCCGACTTCCAGGTTGGGAATCTGGCCGATCAGGCGGAACATGGCCGGGGAGACGTAGACGGCGGAGACGTTCTCCGCATCGGAGTATTTCTGGTAGATGCTCTTGCCGTTCTGGGCGAAGGCGGAAGCCGTGAGCAGCAGGGCTGCAAAAAGGATGATTATGCGTTTCATTTCTGGATCTTGTTAAGGGTGTTGTAAGGCATGCCGGCGGTCTCCTCCGCGTCGCGGACGATCTCCATGCCGACGGACATTTTGTCGGAAATGGTCTGGAAGGCCTTTTCCACTTCGGCGTAGGCCAGCAGCGGATCGTCGAAGGTGTCCTTCGGGCCGCGCTGCGGCAGCACGACCAGGGCTGCCGCAGCAGCCGCCACGGCCAGCGAGGCGTAGGGGATCCAGCGGGCGGGACGGGGCCGGGCGGCGTCCGCGAGTTCGCGGGCGGCCAGGGCCTGCCGCAGGCGGCGCTCCAACCCGTCAGGGACGGGGGCGGCGGTCTCCGCTGCTTTCTGCTCCAGCTCTTCGAGGCTGAGGTTTTCTATTTCTTCCAAGGTCTTCATATCACATTTCTTATTTTTCGGCGGGCCTGCGAAAGCAGGACGCGCAAGGTGAGTTGGTTCATTCCGGTACGCTCCGCAATCTCTTCATAGGAGAGCCCGTCCAGGGTCCGGAGCGTGAGCACTTCGCGTTGCCTGTCAGGCAGCGACTTGATGGCGTCCAGGACCTTGGCGAGACGCTCTTTCTCATCGACCGCCTCGTCCTGGCGGCCGGGCCATTCCGGCTCGGGCAGGACGGCGGGCGTCTCCATTTTCCGGCTGCGCCGGATGCGGTCCAGACAGAGGTTGCGCAGGAGCGTGATCCCGTAGCCCTTGGGGCTCCGGATGCCGTCCAGGACATCCCGGCGGTCCCACAGCTTGAGATAGAGCTCCTGTACGGCGTCTTCCGCCTCGGCGGCGTCCTCCAGGATGTACCAGGCCACCCGGTAGAACGTATCCGCAAGGCAGATATATTCCGTCTGGAAACGCGCGCTAGTCATCGGCCATTGCCTTTTGGAGGACTTCCAGCGACATCTTGCCGAAGAGGCAGATCAGCGTGCCGCCGTCCGGGACATAGATCACGAAATCCCGTACCGTGCCCGATGCGTCGTCCACGCTTCCGAACATCCGCATCTGGGAATCGCCTTCCTTCGCTTCCATCAGCAGCTCGCACCGCTGCAGCGCCCGGTCGACACGGCGGTCTATCCGGTAGCGGATGTCCGAAGGCGCGTCTTCGTATGACAGCACGGTCAGGCCCTTGAGCCCTTCGATCATTTTCAGGGCTTCCCGGGTGTCGGGATCCGTCATTCCGGCCGCGCTGACCACGCCCTTCAGGGCGCCGGTCGCCAGGCGGCCCAGCTTGATCACCTCTACGCCGTCGTAGTGGCGGAATTCAGAAATGATGGATGCGATCTCCGTCCGGGAAACGCTCTTCGCGGGCTCCGCGGCGAATGCGGCCAGGGGGACCAGCAGCGCAAAGAATATCAATACTTTTTTCATCATGGCAATTATAGGACGTGCCGCATTGAAAAATGTTAATCCGTTTTTGTAACAAAAAAACGACCTTTTCAGGCACAGAATCGGAAAAAAGCAATTCTGTAACAGAAAAAGGCCGAATCCAATCCCCAATGACCCGGCTTAAGCCGGATCCGGGAGGATGATGACCACGGTGCCCAGCTTGATGCGGGGCTTGAGGTCGAGGATGTCCTCGTTGCGCAGGCGGATGCAGCCTTCCGTGGCGCGGGTCCCGATGCTCTCCGGGAACGGGGTGCCGTGGATGCCGATGTCCCAGAAACCCGGGACGTCCAGACGCAGGAACCAGGGGCCGTAGGCGTCCTTGACGGGACCCTTGCCGTCCTTGAAATCGTGCGTGAGGCCCTTGGCGTTGAGCAATTCGTTGATCTTGAAGGTGCCTTCCGGGGTCTTGTGGTCGCCGCGGACCTTCTTGGGGCCGTAGTTGATGGCGCAGGAGATGCCGTACTCCTTGATGGGCTGTCCGGCTTCGTCCACGAGCGTGAGCTTGAACGCCTGCTTGTCGACGACGATGAACGGGGCGGAATCCACCTGGTCGAGGTATTTGGCAAAAGGAGCTTGCGCGCGGGCGCCCAGCGCCGGCAGCAGCGCCAGCAAGAGAATAAGGATTTTCTTCATAACACGGCAAATTTAAGCAAATCTGCTGACAACAAAAAATGAGCCGGCATCTTTCACAAGGTGCCGGCTCCGAGTCAAAAACCAAATTACCCTATAAAATCCGCTATTTAAGCGGCCAAGAGTCAGTACGGAAAGGATAGGCGGGCAGGCCCTCCGTGTTGTGGAGGTTGCCCGGCTTGAACGGGCCGTAGCCGTAGCGCACCGCTACGGGGTTGGGCACCTTGTCGGAAGTCAGGCGGACGGCATAGCCGCCGCCGAACATACCGCCGCCATTGCTGCGCGGGCCCTGGGCGCCGGGGGCGGGAGCCGCCGCGGGCGCGGGTGCCGGC
>JAEEGJ010025591.1_pt1 | contig 12067 bp, 2 predicted proteins | sample 8958761 | NCBI WGS metagenome assembly JAEEGJ01 (sample SAMN16246546, study PRJNA631951) | gut metagenome | biome: gut microbiome; feature: rumen; material: RS-attached | host: Bos | place: Iran: Karaj | collected 2018-10 | reverse complement strand
TGGAATGTTACAACCAGATGGGTCAACTCGTGCGCGTGTATGACAACGTTGTGAACAGCGTTGATCTCAAAACCCTCGCTGACGGTGTCTATACGCTTCGCATCACCGTTCCACAGGGTGTGACCATGCGCAAGGTGGTGAAGAAGTAATGGATAATGGATAATTGATAATTGATAATGGGAGTGGGGAAAAGACCCTGCTCCCATTTTTTTTACGGTTTACGATTTGCGATTTGCGATTGTCGATTGCCGATTATCGATTAGTGATTTACGAAATATTTTTCGTGTTTTTGCGGCCTTGAGATTCAGGGTGTTGATGCGCCCAAAATCAAATATATTTCCAAAAAATGAAAAAAAACAAATTATTTCTCCTTCTTCTCGTCCTCCTCGCCTTCGGGCAGACGGCTTGGGCACAATTCAGTGGCGGCGACGGCACCGCTAACAACCCGTATCAGATCAGCACAGAGGCCGACTGGATCGCGCTGTGCTCCAACGTGAACAACAGCACCAGCACTTACGAAGGCAACTTCTTCAAGCTGATGGCCGACATTACGGTGGAGGAAACATTCTCTACAGCGCCTACCAAGATGGTGGGCATAAGCGAGAACGTGAACTTCCGAGGCACCTTCGACGGCAACGGACACACCTTGACAGTCAACCTTGACGAATATTTCGAGTTCGCCGCTCCCTTCGCCTATACCCACGGTGCCACCATCAAGAACCTTATTACCACAGGAACTATCATCACCACCAAACAACATGCCGGCGGCGTGGTGGGACGCAATGGCACAGGCAAACTCACGCTGGAAAATGTGAAGAGCGACGTCACCATCAACTCGACCTACAACGGTTCCGCTGAACATGGCGGATTGGTGGGCTATGCCATCAACGTCGATCTCATCGGATGCGTTTTCGCGGGTAGTATCCTTGGCGAGAACAGCACCGGCTGCGGCGGATTGATAGGTTGGAAAACAGGCACAACGGGTTCAAGTGCCAATCTCACCGACTGCCTTTTTGCTCCTGCCAATATGACGGTTGGAAATACTAACGCCTACACTTTTGCCGGCCTCCCAAGTGATAGTATGGCAAACTTCACCAACTGCTACTATACCGAGCCCTTCGGCACCGAGCAGGGCAAGCAGGCCTACAGCATCACTTGCGCCAACAATGACATCACGCTGAATTTCGCGGGTGCCGCCACCGAAAACGAGGTCAGCGGCATCACCAGCTATGCCAACAATCACGGTTTTCTTTACAATGATGGCACCGGCAGCACCCTGATTGCTGGCACCGGTGACAACGTGAGTCTCAAGCTCACGGCTCCGGCTGGCTATTTTGTCAACAGCGCCACCTACACGCCCGCAGGCGGCACGGCAACAGAAATGACCTTTGCCAATGGTGGCTATTTCTTTACCATGCCCGATACCAATGTGGTCATCAATGCCGATGTAACTGTCTGCGGCAAAATCCTCGTGGACGAGGCCAACCCTGAATGGAGCGAGGACTTCGAGGATGACGCTGAAGCTGCAGGCTATGTTTATGATCCGTCGAACCCAGACCTTTGGACGAGAGTGACTCCTGCCTGCTGGGAGTATGAGATGTACACCAGCGCCAGCCAGAACCAGATCGGCGACCAGCTTGACACGATGCCCCAGGTGTATCGTGGGTTCAACAGCACGGAAGGCGGCCACTACTCCTTGCGCATGATGAACCGTTGTGTCTATGCAATGCCAGAGTTTGACGAGGAATATCCTATTGAAAACCTCACGATGACGCTCAAGCTGCGCCAGCCCAATTCACTCTATCGCCTGCAAGTGGGTGTGGTTGACGAACAGGGAGAGTTCACGGTTGTGAAGACCCTCAAGGGCAGTACAACAATAGAAACGAAGACGTTTAGTTTCGCAAACTGTCCAGTCAACGGTCGTATCGCGTTCCGCAACACGCTGGTTCCTGGCACGGGCATGAGCACCGACTATCTGGACTACAGTTACAACTACATCGACGACATCAATTTCGTTATCGGCGAAGAAGCCAAAGCAGAGGTGAATATTGCCGAAGCAATGGAATCTGAATTAGACATTGAGGTGTATCCGAACCCGACGAAAGACGTTGTCAATGTGCAATGTACAATGAACAATGTACAATGTTCGGGAATCGAAATTATTGACGTGTATGGCAAAATCATCACCACCGTAGGGACGCGATTTATCGCGTCCGCTGAATCCCCTGCGTCCGCTGAATCCCCTGCGTCCGCTGAATTCCCCGTGTCCGCCCAATACCCGACCCAAATCAATGTTTCGGGTCTGGCCGCCGGCATGTATTTCGTGCGCGTGACCACGGATAGGGGAGTGGTGACGAAACCGTTCGTGAAGCGGTAGTCTCCGCGGATCACACGGATCTCGCGTATAATGAACGGGTATCGGTTCTACAACCGGTACCCGTTTTTTATCGTCTTCGATGAATTATGCATTATGCATTATGCATTATGAATTAAAAACCGCGTCCTCGTTGTTCATAACTTCCCCCGTATTGTTAACATTTAGATTCTCAACAATCGGAGGTTGAAAAGTCGGTTTTGTTATATTTGCGCCGCATGTTTTGTTTTGTTTGTATTGACATGCAAATGATTGTAGGATAAATATTTATGTTCTAAAATTTATACAGTATGAAACAATTTTTACAATTAATCAGACCATTCCGCGAGATGCGGAAGATGGCGTTTTTCAGCTTCGTGCTGTTTGCGCTCATCGCCATCCCGATGGGGATGAGGGGACAGACAACCACACTAGTATCGGGTTCGGGCACTAGCGGTTATTCCATTCCAGACGGATGGACTTCTAGTGGAACTGTCGAAGGTGGATCATATCTTAAATTCGACGATGGTACAATTACTTCCCCCGAATTTGCGCCTCACAACGGGTTATCATTTACCTATTCGGTGGCGACTTTTGGTAGCGGGACGAATCATCCTTTGACAATTCGCATTCTGAATGCTTCAACAAATGCTGTTATTAGTGAGACGACAACAGCCACTCCCTCTTCTTCTTCTTATATAAACACAGGATCTCCTTTATCATTAGGCGATGTTGCCGTAGCTTTTAAGATTCAAATATATGGTCCTACGGGAAAGGGTGTACGTTTACGTAATTATTCTGTTACAGGAACTCCCTCTGGTGGTCAACAACTTACACCAAGCGACCTCGCTCTTGTTGATGCCCCCGTGGAGCTTGAATTCGACCTTTATGATAATGCTAATGCCCAAACAATCAGCTACACCACTTCAAGCACTGGTGCAGTTACAGTAAGCCAAAGTAATTATATCACCGCTACGGTAAATGCCAACAATACCATTACCGTGACTCCCGTTGCCGTGACCAATGGTCCTCAGACCATCACTGTCAACCAAGCTTCCGACAACACTTACGCTGCCGGTTCGGTTACCTTTACGGTTGATATTGAAGATAACAGTCCGAATGTGACATTTTTAGCGGGTACAGATGTGGGTTCAACTACTGCTAACAATTCTCCAGACCAAATGGTAAAGGATGGAGTGACCGTCAATAGCACAGATGCTGCTTTTGCCACAGCCCAATATCGTCTCTATCAAAATTCCACTACAACCATTTCAGTTGCTTCGGGAACTATTACAAATATTGTCTTCAATGGCCAATCAACGTCTTATCCCGTCAGCAAACTTTCTATATACGGAAACAACGGTAGCTATACTGATAATAATAACGTGGGTACTTGGACGGGTAATGCTGATGAAGTATCTTTCAGCGCCAGTGGTCAAGTCCGTCTTTCATCGATTGTAGTGACCGTTGAGACCAGTGGCACTCCTGATCCTACTATTTTAGCCAGCAATGTGGACATTACCTACAATGCCACTTCCGGCTCCATTGCCTACACCATCAACAACGAACCTTCACCCGCCGGTACGCTCACTGCTGCCGTCACAGAAGGCAACTGGCTCACTCTCGGTCAAGGCACTACCAGCCCGATTGATTTTACCTGTGCGGCTAATGAGAATACAACCGCGCGCACGGCTACGGTCACTCTTACCTATACTTATGGCACCGACCAAACTATCACATCTAACGTGACCATCACCCAAGCTGCCGCTCCTGTGATTTACACTACCATTCCCTCATTGTTCGAAGCCGCTACAAGCACCGAGACAAATGTTCTGGTTACTTTCAACAATTGGGTGGTATCTGGTGTTTCCACCAATGGCAAGAATGTGTTTGTCACCGACAATAGTGGCAATGGCTTTGTGATTTACAGTAACGAGGATATGAGGGATACTTATGCTGCTGGTAGCATACTTTCCGGCACAGCTGTTTCTTGCTCTTTGAAGAAGTACAATGGTTTTGCTGAGCTTCTTAACGTGAATGCAAATGACCTCACCATCGCAACAGGAGGCAATGTCACGGAAGCCAATGTTGCCATGGCCGATCTGTCGGGTGTCAACACCGGAGCCCTGCTGCATTACGATAGTTTGACATGCAGTATTAATAATAATAAGTATTATCTCTCGGACGGTACCACCACGCTCCAGCTTTACAACGCATTATATGCATTTGATTCTTTGGTGGTTGGGAAAACATACAATATCACGGGTGTGTATCAACAATACAACAGCACCAAGGAGATTCTTCCCCGAAGCGCTGCCGACATTGAGGAAGCGGTTGCCACCGAGCCTTCCGTTACCGTCACTCCCAACACAATCAATGCTCCTGCTGACGGTGCTGACGGCACGCTTGCATTAACTTACGAGAACATCACTGACTTTATTAGCTTCGATTACTATTTCTGCGATGCTGAAGGTAACCAACTCGATGTGGATCCTGACTGGATTTATGCAGAAATCAATGAGGAAGATGATACTTATACCTTGGATTATGTCATCGATGCCAACGACGGCGCAGCTCGTACGGCATACATCAAAGTTTATACCTTTGATGATGACTTGGAAGAAGTTTCTGCCATCGTCACGGTCAGTCAGGCAGCAGCAAGCGTTGTTCCCTCTGGTGGCAATTATGTCCGCATTACCTCCCTTGACCAATTGACGGATGGAAGCATTGTGGTTATTGCTGCCCGCTACGATGAAGATCATACCAATGGATATTATGCTATGCCAAGTGTGACCTCTGGCAAACCCAACGGCGTTGCTTTCATCTCTGAAACTTCAGGCGATAACGAGATCCTTCCTGCGGATATTACTACTTCTGAAGACACCTATTACTGGGTTGTCAACGTGACCAATGATGGTTACACATTTACGAATGTCGATGGTCAAATGATTGGTTATTCAAGCAGCACCAATTTCGCCACTGGTGGCAGTAACACAACATGGACTATTACTCGTGAAACGGCAATTGAACAAACAATGGTTGCTAACTACACCGGTTTTGTCATTAGAAACGGTAACACCAATACTAGAGCTTTTGCATTTAATGGTCAAGCGTTTGGTGCATACGCTACAAGCAATATGACAACAAGTGGCCAACCTGCCGGCTACAACTTCTACCTTGACTTCTTTATGCAAAGCGATGAGACTCCTGAATCATCCATTACTGTGAATCCCGACATGGTAGATGAAAATGCGACAGAACATGAGGGTACGTTGGCTCTCACTTACGAAAATTTGGAAATCAGCGACATGGAGGATTTCGGCATCCAATACTATGATGCCGAAGGCGAAGAAATTGACGAACCCGACTGGGTTGAAGTTACGGTGGCTGCACAAGACCCGCAAATAGGTGAAGGCTATGTGGTATCCTACTATATGATAAATAACGAAGGTGATGCCCGCACGGCTTATTTCAAGGTGTTCGCCTTGGGTAATGAGGACTATGTCTATTCCAACCTCGTCACTGTAGCCCAGGCGGCTCCCATCGCGGTGACTGTGACCATCACGGGTAATACCAACACAGTGGACTATGACGGAGAAGAACACAGTGTGAGCGGTTATACTGTGACGGCTATTGAGATTGACGGCGTTGCCACGGAACTTTACACGGAAAACGACTTCACGTTCAATGGCACGGCTTCAGCAGCGAGAACCGTGGCTGGTACGACATATATGGGTCTTACGTCCAATATGTTCACCAACACGAATGCGAATTTCAGCGTGACGTTCGATGTCACGGACGGCTACCTGACGATCGAGAAGGCCTCGATGACCGTTGCCGTTACGGGCCACACGGACACGGTGACGTACAACGGCAGCGAGCAGAGCGTGTCGGGCTACAGCCTGTCCTGCGAGAGCGAACTCTACAACGATACCCTTGTGAGCTACAGCGGCGAGACCGAGGTGACGGGCACGGCTGTGGGCACCTACCCGATGGGCCTGGAAGCCGAGCGGTTCAGCTACGGCAACAGCAACATCAACGTGGCGTTCAATATCGTCAACGACGGCGGTCTGGAGATCACCGCCAACACGACGGCGATTACCGTTATCCCCGGCAGCGGCAGCAGGGTCTATGACGGCACGCCCTTTACTATGACGGAGCACGATGACTTTACAGTGACGGGCGTTCCCGAAAGTTTCTCCTGGACCGCCACCGCCGACGGCACGGTGACGAATGTAATCCCCGGAGCGGGCGAGAAGGCCGTGAATGCGGTGACCTCGTTCCATATTTTCGATGCGGACGGCAATGATGTGACAGCTTATTTCACCAATATCACCTACCAGAGCGGCAACTTGGCGATTACACCAAAGTCGGTGGTCATCACCGTCAACGACGCCACGAAGACATACGGCGAGACCGACCCCGATTTCACCGGCACGGTGGTAGGCCTGGACAACCCCGATGCCCTCGCCTCGTTCTCCTACATCCGCACCAACGCGGACGTGGAGGATGTCGGAACATACGAAAACGTACTTTCCGCCTCTTACGTCCCCAACAACAACTACCATGTGGCCATCGACTCAGGCAACTTCACCATCTCCTGCCGCGATCTCTTGAACAAAATTGACAGTGTCTATTGGCCCGACAACATCACAGACCGGAACGAATGTTATTCCCCATCCAATACCGAAGTGCTGCCTTCCGCTGACAGCATCAAGAATTTGATACTGGCAAACAACGACACGCTGCAATCCACAGACTTCTTGGTAACGACAAAGGATTCGACGTTATCGGCCAACAACAACGATTGGATGTGGGTACGCACCTATTCCATCTCTATTTCCAACCCTAACTATTGCGACCAGGCAAGCAGGGTCATCTATGTGAGCGGCAGCGACCAATCGGCCCCCGAGCGGTCAAGTGCATGGCCAACCATTGACAGAGTTGACGTCTGTCTTAACAGTGTTGACCTCGACAACATAATTCCCGACAGTCAGACGCTCTTCGAGGATTGCAGCGGGTTGGCATCGGTCACCTACACGCAGGACACTGTCGGCGACGACAACGGCTGGACCATCCGCCGCATGTTTGTGGCCACGGATTCCTGCGCCAACACCCGCCTCGACACCCTCATAGTCTCCGGTCGCGACATGACACCCCCGGTCGCCGCCCAAGCCACCAACGACACGCTTTGGGGCGCATACGCCCAGTGCCTCTGCGACAGCATCCAGGTCATCCAGGACTTTGAGAATTTGAAGACTCTCTTCGGTATCAGCGATGCCTGTTCCGGCGAGGATGTCAGCTTAGTGAGTTCGTCGAAAACGCTGAAAACCGGCGAACACTGCGCCTACACGGTGATCATCGCCTATGTGGTGGCTGATGCCATCGGTAACCAGACGACCATCTATCATGCTCAGTTCATCCAAGACACGACAAAGCCCACCTTCGACATAGTCCCTCATGACACCACCCTGTGCGTTGACCCCGACGGCAACTACGAAAACACCGTCACCCGTGTCGCAGACGAAATAACGATTACGAATCTGCACGACAACTGCACGAAACTGCAGGAGAGTTTCAGTGTCCAAAGCTCGATGGACACTTCCCGCTTTGATTTTTATCATCCTCGGGGGTATAGAATAACTCAGGGCGATTCTGACAATGGGGTGCGACACTACAAGCAACTCTGGACCGTGATCGACTCCTGTGGCAACACCACCTACGATTCGATCTCCATCCACGTTCGTCCTTTGCCGAAAATCACTCGAATCATCAACAGCGAACAAACCGTCATCTACGGCGATGCCATCACGGAGGTGTGGATATATCATCAGTACTCCGACCTTTCCATAACGGGTTTGAACGGCATCGGATTGGACTCGCTCGGATGCTCTGTAGAACATAAAAAAGACCAGAATAATAATGAATATGACAGAGTGTATGGCGATCCTGAATTCGCCGTCTCTAACGCCACGTTTCTCGTTACGGCCACCAGCCACCAGGGATGGGGCTGCAGCATCGATGAAAGCACCTTCAGCATCACGGTGCAACTGAGACCTATCGTCATCACCGCCACCGATGCCACCAAGAAGTACGACGGCACCCCGCTGACCTCGACAGACTACACCTGTACGACGGACGAAGGCTCACTTGACGATGCCCTCGTCCATGAAGACGTTATTTCACGCTTGTCCTTCAGCGGCAGCCAGACCAATGTGGGTTCATGCGACAACACCCCCGACGGTGCGAAAATCACCGCCCCGAATGACACCACCATCGACAAGACCTCCAACTATTGGATTGACTACTACCCCGGGACGCTGACGGTGACGGCCAACGACACCGCCATCACGGTGAAGGCCGGCAGCGGCAGCAGGGTCTATGACGGCACGCCCTTTACTATGACGGAGCACGATGACTTTACAGTGACGGGCGTCCCCGAAGCCCTCACCTGGACAGCCACCGCCGACGGCACGGTGACGAATGTAATCCCCGGAGCGGGCGAGAAGGCCGTGAATGCGGTGACCTCGTTCCAAATCTTCGACGCCGACGGCCATGATGTGACGAGCTATTTCACCAACATCATCTACCAGAGCGGCACTTTGGCGATCACACCAAAGTCGGTGGTCATCACCGTCAACGACGCCACGAAGACATACGGCGAGACCGACCCATTGCTGACGGCCACCGTCAACGGACTTGAGGATGGCGATACCATCTCTTATAGTCTGTCTCGGGAAGAGGGCGAGAACGTAGGACAATACGTCATCAGCGTGGTGGGCGATACCCTCCAAGGCTACTACCAAGTCTCGTATCAACCCGGCATTCTGACGATAACTCCTGTACAGGATGAAGTTGTGGTGACCGTTGTGGGCAACAGCCAATCCAACGAGTACGACGGGCAAGCTCATACCATCATGGGTTATGAGATCACGAACATCAGCAACGAGCTGTACACGATGGATGACTTCGCGATGCCCGCCCAAGATGCGGCAGTAGCAACGGCGACGCGCACCTACGTGGGCACAACGACAATGGAACTGAATGCGGACGACTTCGCGAACATAAGCGCAAATTTCGACAGCGTGCGTTTCGATGTGACCCCAGGATATCAGAACATCACGATTGTCTGTGAGAAAATTGTCTTGGACGCGGAGAACACGGAATGGGTTGAGGACTTTGAGGATATCACTGACACCACGACTCTTTGGACATGGGTGACCCCATACTGTTGGACTGTTGCTGAACAGTACACTAACGCCAGCCTGAATGAGATCGGCGAGCAGATAGACACGATGCCTCAGGTGTATCGCGGCTTCAACACCACCCCTAATGGTCACTACAGCTTGCGCATGCACTTCAAGTCTTTGCTGGCTATGCCGGAGCTCGACGAGAACGTTGACCTTGGCAAGATTCGCCTGAGCATGTATGTGCGTCAGTCGTTTTGGCGTTACCAATTGCAGATCGGTGTCCTCACGGCTGACAGTACCTTCCATCCGGTGGCAGTGGTGAACAACCCCGACAAGACGAAGACCTATTTCGAGTGTGGATTCGAGTCTGTGAAGGATCTTCTGGGCGAGGGCCGTCGCATTGCGTTCAAGAACTTTGGCAGCAACGAGAACGACCCGTATGCTGTCAACTACATGGACGACATCACGCTGACGTACGTTAACGAGGAAAACTGTCTGTTGTCACCGGACACCACGATTACCTTTGAGGGCTTGACCAATATGAGTGGAGCCACGGGTGTGGAGCCGACATGCTGGGAAGTGATTACGCCGGATGTGGAACTTACGTCCACCACGAAACCTCAGCTGTATCGTGGGTTCAACAGCACCGAAGGCGGCCACTACTCACTGCGCATGATGAACCGTTGCGTTTATGCAATGCCAGAGTTTGACGAGGAATATCCTATTGAAAACCTCACGATGACGCTCAAGCTGCGCCAGCCCAATTCACTCTATCGTCTGCAAGTGGGTGTGGTAGATGAGCAAGGTACTTTCCATCTGGTGAAGACGCTCAAGAGCGGCACGACAATGGAAGCGAAGACGGTTAGTTTTGCAAACTATTCGGGCAGCGGTCGTATCGCGTTCCGCAACACGCTGGTTCCGGGCACAGGCATGAGAACCGACTATCTGGACTACAGCTACAACTATATTGACGACATCAACATCACCTTGACCGATGGAGCCAAGATAGACGCGGATGACGAGAACATCCTTGACTTCGATTTGGAGGAGATCGCTGTCTATCCGAACCCGACGACGGGCAACCTGTACATCGACGCCATAGGCATCCAGAAGGTGGAATGTTACAACCAGATGGGTCAACTCGTGCGCGTGTATGACAACGTTGTGAACAGCGTTGATCTCAAAACCCTCGCTGACGGTGTCTATATGCTTCGCATCACCGTTCCGCAGGGTGTGACCATGCGCAAGGTGGTGAAGAAGTAATGGATAATGGATAATTGATAATTGATAATTGATAATTGATAATGGGAGTGGGGGAATGACCCTGCTCCCATTTTTTTTACGATTTGCGATTTGCGATTTGCGATTGTCGATTGCCGATTGTCGATTAGTGATGTACGAAATATTTTTTCGTATTTTTGAGGCCTTGAGATTCAGGGTGTCGATGCGCCCAAAATCAAATATATTTCCAAAAAATGAAAAAAAAACAAACTATTTCTCCTATTTGGACAACAACAGCGAAGACTACAGCGCCCCGTTCCGTTATATCAGGAATGCCACCATCAAGAACCTGCATGTGGCGGGAAGCATCACCAAGATACCGAATAAGTATGCCGGTGGCCTCGTGGGAACCGCTTTCGGTACTTGTCATATCAGCCACTGCCGTTCGAGCGTTGAAATCGTTTGCGCCTCATGCGACCACTCCTGTGGCGGCTTTATAGGCGAACTCGGCACAAGTAGCGACCCGGATGACACCTACATCGACAACTGTCTCTTCGATGGCATATTACAGGGTTTAAGTTCCTATAGTTGGGGCGGTTTCATCGGTTGGGTTGAAGATGAGCCCGATGCCTACATCAGCAACTGCCTGTTCAAGCCGGCACAGGTTACTGTCACCAGCGATGGCAACAAGACTTTCGCCCGTGGTAGCGACATTCATATCAGCAACTGCTACTACACTTATCTCATGAATGATGCGCAAGGTGCCACAAATGCCAGCGGCATGAGTAAAACCGACCTTCGCGCTGCCCTCGGCGATGGCTGGGAAATTGTCACCGAAAACGGAAACGAGATGGTGGTACCCATTATTGCTCCCCGTGACCTCAACGGCGAAGGCACCACCGCATCGCCCTATCTCATTGCCACTGCCGAGGACTGGGAGGACCTCTCCATCAACGTCATACTGGGCGAGACCTACAGCGGCAAGCATTTCCTGATGACCGATGACATCAGTGTCACCACTATGGTGGGCACTTATTCTGGCTGGGATATTTACAAAACATTCAACGGTTCTTTCAATGGTGGCGGCCACACCCTTACCGTCAACTATACTACCGATGCTGAATTCTGCGGTCCTTTCCGCTACACCTACGGCGCCACCGTCAAGAATCTTATCACTACCGGAACCATCAACACTTCCAATAAACATGCCGGCGGCGAGGTGGGACGCAATGGCACAGGCAAACTCACGCTGGAAAATGTGAAGAGCGACGTCACCATCAACTCGACCTACAACGGTTCCGCT
>JAEEGJ010025590.1_pt1 | contig 12068 bp, 9 predicted proteins | sample 8958761 | NCBI WGS metagenome assembly JAEEGJ01 (sample SAMN16246546, study PRJNA631951) | gut metagenome | biome: gut microbiome; feature: rumen; material: RS-attached | host: Bos | place: Iran: Karaj | collected 2018-10 | reverse complement strand
TCTCAAAGTCGTGCGGGTTTCCGTCGTTCTTCTGGGGCACCATGTCGAGGTGGGCCTGAAGGATGACGCCCTTGCGGTTTTCCATGCCAGGAGTGGCAGGCTTGCGGATGATGACGTTGCCACAGTCGTCAACCATGGTCTCCAGTCCGTGGTCTTCGCCCCACTGTTTCATGAAGGCAATGACCTTAGCTTCTTTCTTCGAGGGACGCGGAATCTGCGTCAGGCTATGGAAGTTCTTCCAGATGCCATTGGGTTGTAATTCGTTGATTGTCATAGTGATTTATTTTTAGTTAAACGATTGTAAATCTGTTAGTTTCTTATATACGCCATTCAAGGCGATCAGCTCTTCATGTTTGCCGCGCTCGATGATGTGGCCTTTCTGCATCACGATGATCTCGTCCGCATGCTGGATGGTGGAGAGACGGTGCGCAATGACAATGGAAGTACGCTGGCTCATCACCTTGGACAAGGCGTCTTGCACCAGACGTTCTGATTCTGTATCGAGTGATGAGGTGGCTTCGTCTAGTATTAAAATAGGTGGGTTTTTAAGCACAGCACGAGCGATGCTCAGACGTTGGCGCTGACCACCAGAGAGGTTCATGCCACGGTCACCGATGCGGGTGTCGTAGCCTTGTTCCAGTTCCATGATGAACTCATGAGCGTTGGCGATTTTGGCGGCTTCGATGACCTTTTCTTTCGAGATGTTTTCCATTCCGAAGGCGATGTTGTTGAACACCGTATCGTTGAAGAGGATGGTCTCCTGAGACACCACGCCCATCAAACCACGCAGGTCGCCGATCTTGTAGTCGCGTATGTCGTGCCCGTCAATGCAAACTGAGCCTTCACCGACTTCATAGAAACGTGGCAACAGGTCGGCCATAGTCGACTTGCCGCCACCGCTTTCACCGACGAGAGCGACGAACTTGCCCTTCGGAATCTTCAAGTCGATGCCTTTCAGCACCTCGTCCTTGCCATAGCTGAAATGCACGTCCTTGTATTCGATGCTATCCTTGAATTCCTTGATTTCAATAGCGTTTTCCTTTTCTGTAATTACTTCTTCGGCGTCCAAAATCTCAAATACTCTTTCTGCCGAGGCAATGCCTTTCTGCACATTGTAATAACCATTCGAAAACGACTTGGCGGGAGAAATGATTTGTGAAAAGACGACGATGTAACTGATAAAACTGCCTGCGTCAATACCGCCGTTGCCACCGAGGATGAGTTTGCCGCCGAACCAAAGCACAAGGATGACCACCGCAGAGGAGAGGAACTCACTCATTGGCGAGCTCATGTCTCGCTTGCGATGGATGCCACGTAGCACCTTGGTATAGTCAGCGTTTTGTTCTTCAAACTTGTCTTCCGAATAACGAATGGCATTGAAAGCCTTGATGATACGCAGTCCTGAGATAGTCTCTTCCACGGTGGAGATAATGCCCGCCAGTTTGGTTTGACCTTCCTTCGACTCTTTCTTCAACATCTTGCCGACTTTGCCGATGAGCAGTCCAGCTAAAGGCAAGACAATCAGTACGAAAAGGGTGAGTTTAGGGCTGAGCGTTACCATAAAGAGGAAGAAGAACAAGATGGTCAACGGGTCTTTGATGAGCATTTCCAGGTAGTTCAAAATCGAGACCTCGACTTCTTGCACGTCAGTGGTGATGCGGGCTAAGGTGTCGCCTTTCTGCCGACTGTGATAGAAGGAGAGGGGCAGGATGAGGATCTTGTTGTAGACGTCACGGCGCAGGTCGTGGACGGCACCAACACGCACGTTAGCCATGAAATAGCAGGCGAAGAAACGCCCGAGGTTGCGGAAGAAGAATGCCACCAGCAGCAACAAGCACATGAATATCAGCGCATGGTATTTGCCTCCGTCAGCGATGAGGCTGCTCATGAACCAATTGAGATAGCCCATCAGGTAGTCGGACGTGAAAGCAAACTCGGGCTTGGCCACGACCTCCACCGCGCCTTCCTTGAAGAGCAAGGTAAGGAACGGTCCCACCAAGGCAAAGGAGAACAGCGAGAAGAAGATAGTGATCAAGTTGAACACTAGGTTCAGGACGATGCTGCCCCAATACGGCTTGATGTAGTTGAGGACGCGTGAGAAAGTCTTTTGCTTGGCCATAGGCTTCGGTTTACTCTTATTCAAACGCGGTTTCCGATCAATAATTGTATCCAGTGTAGTTCTCTGGGGTGATGGCCATCAACTCCATCTTGATTTCCTTGCTCACGGGCAGGCCTTTGATGAACTCGTCGATGGTTTCCTTGTCGATATGCTTGTTGGTGCGGGTGAGGCCTTTCAGCAGCTCGTAAGCACCTTCGATCTCTTCACGACGCAGGATCGTCTGGATGGCTTCAGCTACCACAGCGTAGTTCTGCTGCAGGTCTTGACGAATCTTGTCCTCGTTGAGCAACAGCTTGTCGAGGCCTTTCAGAAGCGACTTGACGGCAATCAGGGTATGAGCGATCGGCACGCCGATGTTACGGGTGACGGTGGAGTCGGTGAGGTCGCGTTGCAGGCGGCTGATGGGCAGCTTGGTGCTCAGGAAGGTGAGCACGGCGTTGGCCATACCGAGGTTGCCCTCAGCGTTCTCAAAGTCGATCGGGTTGACTTTGTGGGGCATTGCCGACGAGCCGACTTCTCCAGCTTTGATCTTTTGCTTGAAGTATTCCATGGATACGTACATCCAGATGTCGCGCGACAGGTCGATCAAGATGGTATTGATGCGACGTAAGGCATCGAAATAGGCTGCCATGTAGTCGTAATGCTCGATCTGGGTGGTGGTCTTCTGGCGTTTCAGCTTGAGGCTCTTCTCCACGAAGTTTTTGGCGAAAGCCGGCCAATCGATATCAGGATAAGCCACCTTATGGGCGTTCATGTTGCCTGTGGCACCGCCGAACTTGGCTGTAAACGGCACGCTGTTGAGCATCTTCAACTGGTCGTCGAGGCGCTCCACAAAGACGTAGATCTCCTTGCCGAGGTGGGTGGGGCTGGCGGGTTGACCATGGGTCTTGGCCAGCATCGGGATGTCTTTCCACTCCTTGGCCATGCCTTTCAACTTGTCGATGACCTCTTCAATGGCGGGCTTCACCACTAGCTTGTGGGCTTCCATCATGGAGAGTGGCACAGCGGTGTTGTTGATGTCCTGTGAAGTCAAGCCGAAATGCAGGAATTCCTTCCATTTGGAGAGTCCAAGTTCGTCGAATTGGCGTTTCAGGAAGTATTCCACCGCCTTCACATCGTGGTTGGTGGTCTTTTCGATCTCCTTGATTTCTTCAGCGTCTTCGGTCTGGAACTCCTCGTAGATGGCACGGAGGTCGTCATAATCGCCTTCGAAGTCCTCCAACTGGGGCAACGGGATCTCGCACAGAGCGATGAAGTATTCCACTTCGACCATCACGCGGTAACGGATGAGGGCGAATTCGGAGAAAAAGTCGTTTAGTTCTACGGTCTTAGATTGGTAACGGCCGTCAATAGGGGAAATGGCCTTAAGCATAACTATATTTATCCGTTAATGAGTTTATCATTTGAGCCCAACACATTCATGATCTTATGGATGTAGAGCTTTTTCATGTTATCGCGAGCTGGTCCCAAATACTTTCTTGGGTCGAACTCAGCGGGCTTCTCGGCTAAGGTCTTGCGGATGGCGGCGGTCATGGCGAGACGGCTGTCAGAGTCAATGTTGATCTTGCAGACGGCGCTCTTGGCGGCTTTGCGGAGCTGCTCCTCGGGGATACCTACAGCGGCTTTCAGGCAGCCACCGTTGGCGTTGATGGTGTCGACCTCTTCTTGTGGCACTGATGAGGAACCATGAAGCACGATGGGGAAGCCGGGGAGTTTCTTCTCGATAGCTTCGAGCACGTCGAAGGCCAATGGAGGAGGAACCAGACGACCAGTCTGAGGATCCACGGTGCATTGTTCAGGGGTGAACTTATAGGCGCCGTGTGAGGTGCCGATAGAGATGGCCAAGCTGTCCACGCCAGTCTTGGTGACGAAGTCGATGACTTCCTCAGGTTTGGTGTAGTGGCTTTCTTCGGAGGCTACTTCATCTTCTACGCCGGCCAACACACCGAGTTCGCCTTCTACGGTCACGTCATACTTGTGCGCGTATTCCACCACCTTTTTGGTGACGGCCACATTCTCGTCGTAAGGCAGGGCAGAGCCGTCGATCATCACGGATGAGAAGCCCATGTCGATGCACGACTTGCAGAGCTCGAAGCTGTCGCCGTGGTCGAGGTGGAGGACGATTTCAGGATGGGCGCAGCCCAGTTCCTTAGCGTATTCCACTGCTCCCTCTGCCATGTAACGCAGCAGGGTCTGGTTGGCGTAGTTGCGAGCGCCTTTCGACACTTGCAGGATGACGGGTGACTTGGTCTCCACTGCTGCCATGATGATGGCTTGCAGCTGTTCCATGTTATTGAAGTTGAATGCTGGGATGGCATAGCCGCCATCGACTGCCTTGGCAAACATCGCTCTGGTGTTCACGAGGCCTATTTCTTTGTAACTGATCATTTTATGTTTATTTTGTTGTTTAACTTTTATCTTTTATCTTTTATCTCTTAACTTTTATCTCACTGCGCAGTAAAGCTGAATGCTTGCGTTGATGCAGATGAGGTTCCACCGAGGTATATTCCGTGGAATTCTGTTGTGGGGTTGGTTGGCGCTTCATTACCATATTTTACATAATAGGTGCTACCGCTTGCCATGCCTGTTGCCGTGATGAGTGAGAGGCTACTGTTGCAGTTGGCTTCGAAACTGAAGGTTACCATATTAGTGCCGCCTGCGCCACTGGTGTTCGACAGGGTGTAGTATTTTCCTGCTTGGAAGTTATAAGTATTGGTGTAGAATACATACCCTTGTGCTGGGTTGGTGATGGTGCCTCCGCCGCCACCGCCACCGGGCCAGCCGCCGCCTTGCGAACCGCCTGCACTGATTCCGATGCCGGTACCAGTAATTCTGATGTAGTTGTTGTTGTCGCAGTCAAAGCCTTCCTCTGGATTGCCTTTGGTGGAATAGGCGAAAATAACGCCGTTGCCGATGGTGATGGCACCTGCTTGTCCTGCGTTCGAGTCGACAGCGTCGTTGCCGTTGCTGAAGCAAACGGTCACACCGTCGTTGAAGAATATCTTGCCTGACGAATTGATGCAGTCATCGTAGCATTTGAAGTAGTGCTGTCCACCTTCGATATTGATTTGTGTCTTAGATTCGAGACCTTCGCCGCCTGTGCCAGTGGTCGTAACCGTGGTGGTTCCGCTGTTGATGGTGAGCAGTCCTTGTGCCTTGATGGCTTTGGGATTGGCGTATTCGCCACCACCGCCACCGGGCCAGCCGCCACCGGAAGACACTGTGATGCGATTGCCAGTGGTTGTGACATCGAGAATCAAATCCTCGTTGTTACCGTTAGGAATGCCTAACTCGAGAGTGCCGTCAGCACTGATACCTTTGCCGCCTGAGCCCGTGCTTCTCAAGGTGTAGTTACCTCCTGAAATGACCATGTTGCCGTCGCTCTTGATACACGACGAGGTGTAGGCATCCTTGGTGTTGCCGGAAACGGTGTAGGCCGCTCCGTCACCTTGCGTAAGAATATCGAATGTGCCACCGCTGATGGTCATGTTGCCATCGGCGCTGATGCTCTTGCCACCATGGTTACTGGTAGGCAAAGTGATATTGAACGTACCGCCCGAGATGATGATGTCGGTGTCGCCCTTGATGGCGGTGCAATACGATGGCACATTCTGGCCATTAATGGTTTCCAAAACGGTACTACCCGATGAAACGATTGTGAAGTCGCCGTCGGTAATGGTGATGGTCTGGTTCGACTTGATGCCTTTTGACACATCACCTGAATGGTTCAGGATGAAGGTGCCACCGTTGATGGTGAGCTCTTTGTCAGCCTTGATGCACTTGGCATCATTACCAGTGATGTTAATGTCGATGGTGCCTCCATTGACGACTAAGGTGCTATCGATAGAGATGGCGTTGATGCTATCGCTGCTACTGGTAATCGTGATGTTGCCGCCGTAAATATAGGCATCCAACTCGCTGGTCAGGGCATCGTCGCCGCATGACAGCACGTTGATATTGCCGCCTTGAACGAGAAGGCCTTCGGTGTGAATGCCATCGGTGACCGAGCTCGCAACGACGATAGTTCCTGAAGTCATGTTGAGCTGTCCTTTTACCTTTGCGGCGTGTTGGACGAGGCCTGTCAAGGTAAGTGTGCCGTTGCCTTGAACGAGCAGGTCGTTGTTACACATCAGTGCGGCTTTTTTGTCGCTTTCCGCGCCATCGCAAAGTTGGTTCTCAGTGCCGTCGGCAAGCTTGAGGATGATGCCATCTTCGCAGGTCAAATCCATGGCTTTGCCAGTGGGATTGGTGAGACTAACTCCATTTAACACGATGGTCGGAGTGGCGGTGCTTTCAATCTCGAAACGTCCAGGCTCAGCTGTTCCTGACAGGCAATAAACGATGTTCGACGTGCCGATGGAGGAGATGGTGACTTTCGCACCACTGATCGTGACGAAGACGTTTGACGGGAATGGATTCTGCACGGTAGCGGTACTCCCGTTGTAGTTGACCATCACGGTGTCGCCAAGTTGAGATGGGTTCTGAAGGTCGAAGGTGATGCTGTCGAAAGCGGTGATGGGGAAGGAGTAAGTGTCGTTCGTCAGGTTGATGTTGAGCGAAGTCGGGTCGCTTCCCTGAAAACTCATGTTATTAATTCCGTTCACATTGCTCTGAAACATGACTTGTCCAGCCGTATGCAGGTTGATGTAGTAATCCTGTGCTTGAAGGCCAAGGCAACTGAACAAGATGGTCAAAAGGAATGCGATCTTTTTCATAGCTTCATCAGTTTTAAGGTTTGACCATCGATGTTGAGCAGATACATTCCTTCGGAAAGGTCACTGATGTCGAGCATCATGCCTTCGGAAGCCTCAAAAGCCTTGACCATCCGTCCGTCGAGCGTGTAGATGTGTCCTTGGCAGTTGCCTGAAAGGTTTTTGAGGATGACTTGGTTATGTGAAGGGTTGGGGAGGAGCTGTAGCTTTGATGCTGCGGTTTCCTCGGTACCAACCATTTCGGAGCAGACGATCTTACGGATATCGGAAAGTTGCAAAGTGACATTGGAGCCGTTTGCATTTTCAATGACAAGTCTTTCGCCGTTTTCAAAATGGAGTTGACTATCTTCGGTCAACTGATAAGTTTGTTCAGAACCATTGGTATTGGTGACGACAAGGGTGACGTTCTGCGCATTGGCTTGAAGCATGAAACCAGCCATAAAGCATAGCAACGTCAGGACCTTAATGATCTTTTTTTTCATTCGTCGGTGGGTTTAGTTGAAACGGCAAATATACGTTTTTTTATTATAAATCTGTCAGAATTATCTTACTTTTGCAGCTTTCTTTTTAAGAATCCAAATCAATGACACTCTATCAATTCAATATCTTTCTCATGGTTATGGCAGGCATCGCTGTGGTGGTGTTTGTAAGCCTTTTCTTTGTGGATGCGGGTTACGGCAAGTTCTATGATAAAAAGTGGGGTCCGGCCATCAATAACAAACTCGGTTGGGTGCTGATGGAGGCGCCTGTATTCTTCGCCATGCTGGTGCTGTGGCTGTGTTCGGATCGACGTGATGATTTGGTGCGAATGGCTTTCCTATTCTTGTTTGAACTGCATTACATCCAACGCTCGTTCGTGTTCCCATTCCGTCTTCGTGGAAACAGCGTGATGCCTCTTTCGATCATCCTGATGGGTGTGACGTTCAACGTGCTGAATGCCTTGATGCAGGGCGGCTGGATCTTTTATCTCTCGCCTGACGACTACTATGGTCCCGATTGGCTGACCACTCCGAAGTTCATCGGCGGTTTCTTGATTTTCCTTATTGGGATGTATATCAACATTCAGTCGGATGACATCATCCGCAATCTCCGAAAGGATGGCGACTCAGGTCATTATCTGCCAAAGGAAGGTATGTTCCGCTATGTCACATCGGCCAATTACTTTGGCGAGCTGGTGGAATGGATCGGCTTTGCCATCTTGACATGGTCATGGTCGGGTGCCGTGTTCGCCCTATGGACTTTCGCCAACTTGGCTCCAAGGGCATCGAGGATTTATGATCGATATAAAGTAGAGTTTGGTAATCAACTGGATACGAAAAAGACAAAACGGATGATCCCGTTTATTTGGTAAACTATGGAATCTAAGATATTCACTCCATGTCAGATCGGACCTGTCACCCTGCGCAACAGGGTGATTCGCTCTGCGGCTTTTGAGAACATGGCCTATGGCAACAGGCCTTCTGAGGATTTGTTCAACTACCACACGGCGGTAGCTCGTGGCGGCGTGGGTATGACCACGGTGGCGTATGCCGCTGTGAGTCAGTCGGGACTGTCGTTCAACGGCCAGCTGTGGATGCGTGAGGAAATTGTGCCCGAGCTGAAACGGCTTACCGACGCCATCCATGCCGAAGGTGCCAAGGCCTCCATTCAGTTGGGCCATTGCGGCAACATGACGCATCGTGCTACCTGTGGCTGCAAGCCAGTAGGTGCTTCAGGTGGCTTTAACCTTTATTCGCCGACTTTCGTTCGTAAGCTCCGCAAGGATGAGATCTATGGCTTGGTGAAGGACTTTGGTCATGCTGTGGAGTTGGCTCGTCAAGCGGGATTCGACTGCGTGGAGATCCATGCGGGACACGGCTACCTGATCAGCCAGTTCCTGTCGCCTTACACCAACCGTCGCCATGATGAGTTTGGTGGCAGCCTCGAAAACCGAATGCGTTTCATGCGTTTGGTCATTGAAGAGGTGATGCGTGTGGCGGCTGACGACATGGGCGTAGTGGTCAAGGTGAACATGCACGACGGCTTCAAAGGCGGCATGCAGCAAGAGGAATGTATCAAGGTGGCCCAGGAGTTGGAACGCCTTGGCGTGCATGCCTTGGTGCTGACAGCTGGCTTCGTCAGCAAGGCTCCGATGGAGGTGATGCGTGGCGCCATGCCTTTGAAGACCTTACGCCATTACATGGACTTGAAAAAATTCTGGTGGCTCAAGTGGGGCTTGGCTTTCGTAGGCCGGCTGATGATTCCCACCAGACCTTATAGTGAAGGCTATTTCCTGGAGGATGCCAAAGTGTTTCGAGCTAACTTGAAGTTACCGTTAATCTATGTGGGTGGCCTAATTTCGAAAGAAAAGATGGAGGAGGTGCTTGATGCTGGTTTTATGGGCTTGCAGGTGGCGCGCGCCTTGGTGCACGACACCGAGTTTGTGAACAAACTTCAGCGCGGCGAGATCACTCGCAGCGGCTGCAAGCACTCCAACTACTGCATCGGTCGCATGTACACCTTAGAGATGAAGTGTCACCACTGCGTGGAAAATCTGCCGGAGAAACTGCAAAAGGAAATTGACGAAGCGGAAAGGACATTGTGATATGAGAGCGTTGATCACGGGCGGAAGCTCTGGCATGGGACTAGAATATGCACGCCAGCTGGCGGCTAAAGGCCATGATTTGCTCTTAGTGAGCAACCAACAGGAAGAATTGGCCAAAACAGCTGAAGAAATCTCGCAATCTTATGGCGTCAAGGTGATTGGCCGTTATCAGGATCTTGCCAAAGAAACGGCAGCCGAGGAACTGTTTGGCTATTGCCAAGCGGAAAACCTGCAGATCGACATCCTGATCAACAATGCTGGCATGTTCTTTTTTGAGGAGCTCTCCACCGAAAACGAGGCCAAGGCGCTCACGATGATGCGTTTGCACATGTTTACCCCAACGAGGCTCTGCGTCTTGTTTGGCGAAGAGATGAAGAAACGTGGCAGTGGCTACATCCTCAATATGTCGTCCATGGCGGCCAAGCTGCCTTGTCCCGGTATCACCATCTATTCGGCCACCAAAGCCTATCTGAAGAGCTTCGGCAAGTCGTTATACTTCGAGATGCGTCCCTACGGCGTAGGCGTGACTACCGTTTGTCCTGCGGCCATCGCCACTCCGCTCTACAAACTGAAGCCATCGCTGCTGAAATTGGGCGTCAATATTGGCTTGATCGGCACCCCGCAATGGCTGGTTCGCCGTGCCCTGAGAAGGATGTTCCATCATCGTCGCGTCGTGAAGCCGGGTTTGATGAATTATTATTTGCCACCATTGATTGCCGTTTTGCCAAAAAGACTTGTTGATTTGCTATGGAGAAAATACAAATAATCTTACTGCTGCTGATTTCCCAGTTGGCTTTCGGTCAACACTACGAGGAAGTGCCGTTTGGTGACTTCGAGCAGTGGACGGTGCGATATGTCACTGAATCCAAAATCATTGGCGGTCAAGAGAAAGCTTTGTACGTCATAGGTCCGACGGACACAATTCATAGCAATGAGATTTATGACTATAAAAACACGATTTGGTCGACCTCTAATGCTTTTGCCAAGGTGATGGGTGTGGTGAAGACCAGCAACAATGTCACGCCCGATAAAGGCCCAACAGGGACGTGTGCCAAACTCGCCACAGAGTTTGCTTACTGCAAGGTGGCAGGGTTGGTGAATATCAAGGTGCTGGCGGCTGGATCCATCTATTGGGGTAAGATGCTGGAGCCCGTAACAGGTGTCAGCGATCCTTTCGCTTTCATCGACTGGGGCATCCCGTTTACGAAACGTCCTAACGCTTTGGTGCTCGATTATAAAGCCACTATCCCCAATACTGGCAAGTTGGTGAAAGGTACTACCACGCGTACCATCGAGTTTGATGGCTACGATCCCGCTGAAATTCTTTTCGTCCTTCAGTACCGTTGGGAGGATGAAAAAGGCAATGTCCACGCCAAAAGGGTAGGGACGGCGATTTACCATATCGATCAGTCATCCAATGGATGGAAAAAAGATTTTCGCGTTCCCGTCATTTATGGTGATGCTCGGGAATCAGCAGACTTCCAGCCCTATATGGATCTGCTTAGGGGCGATATGACGATGTATACCATCAATAGCAAGGGTAAGAAAAAGCCTATCCTCGAAGAGACCTGGGCTGACCCGGATTGTCCCGTTACCCATGCCATCATGTGGCTCACCTCAGGAAGTAGCGGCGCTTTCATCGGCGCCATAGGCAACGTGCTCTGGCTGGATGAGATCAGGTTGGAGTATTAATTGAGGTTGTGAAAAACAGACTGACTATGAAGAATAAATGATTCTTCATTGTGCTAAGATTACGTCATTGTCACCGCAGGGCATGAATTGCTCCATGACTAGTTATCGTATATGATTTTGAATCATAGGGATCGCCATCATTAAAAAAGAGTCGTACTTCAAGTCGTCGGGGTTGATGCGACGAAGATCTGCATAGGAGCATAAGTCGATATGAACAGGGTCTGAGGGGCTCTTTTTCAGTTGGCTTCGGTATTGTTTCTTTTCCTCGCCAAACAGGCGCCCGTCATGAATTCGCTCTTGTTGGTTCAACGGACGGAATCCCATAATGAGTTTCTCTACTACCCATCGGGCGTGTTCGCATTTTGACAGGGATTCGATGTTTTCCTCGTGGCAAAAAGCCGATTTTAAGTCGTAACAGTCTGCACAAAACACATTGGAAAGTCCGTTTTTCACGCTGATCTGATCCGTTTCCCATTTTGCTGGTTCAATCAAAGCAGGAATTGATCTTTTGGGCATTTTGTTCTGGAAAACGCGCAAAGCCATTCCATACCGATGGGGATCATGAATGTTCTCGGCGGGCAAATTGTCAATCAAGGAACCGATGGAATAGATGTAATTCGTCAACACGGCTCGGCGTGTATCAATACTGTAAACTTCATTCTCTTTCTTGGTTTGAAGGAAGGTCTCCAATTCTTTTTCCGACATGATGATGGTGTTTTGATTGGCGATATCCTGCCAATCATTCACAATTTGCAGCTCGATGTCAATATAGGAATCTAAATGAATCGGCGTTGCTCCAAATGCTGAATATTTGCAATACGTCAGGAGATTGCAAAGGTATTCCTCCTTGGCCAGTTCTTCGAGGATTTTTGGGTTTTTACTTACTAAGGTGATGATAGATCGGTTTTGACCTTTTGTCTCATCATAATTGGGGAAATGAGCCAACAATGCCGCTTGTCTG
>JAEEGJ010025584.1_pt1 | contig 12070 bp, 8 predicted proteins | sample 8958761 | NCBI WGS metagenome assembly JAEEGJ01 (sample SAMN16246546, study PRJNA631951) | gut metagenome | biome: gut microbiome; feature: rumen; material: RS-attached | host: Bos | place: Iran: Karaj | collected 2018-10 | reverse complement strand
AGGTAACCTCATGGCCACCGCCCTCTATCGTCACGACAAGACACAATTCTTCGACTTGCCCATTGACCGCACTTGTCTCTCTGGTATCCTCGGTGGCATGGCCGTTGCCAAGCTGTCTTCGCGGCACAATATACAGTTCACCCTCAATCCATTCTTCCAGACAAAGGCCATCCAGGGTCTCTACGACATTGATCCCTTCCTGCGACTCAATGCCACCCTCCGCTACACCTCCAAGAACGGTAAATGGAGTCTCGTGGCTAAGGGTGAAAATATCTTGAATGCTCACATCGACACCCGCTCCACGATAGCCAACCAAGACTACACCATGCGTGTCTGGATGCCTTACACCAACTATTCCCTCACCGCCATCTACCGCATCGGCAACTTCAAGGAGAAGAAAAAGAAGGAGGTGGATACGTCGCGAATGGGGTATTGAATAAAAAAGAAAGATGAAAAGACTCCTTTGCCTCATATATTTAGCAAGCATTGTCATCGTTGTGCATGCCCAACGCATCACACATTCCTATAACAATGTTTCTCTCGCCGATGCCCTCCGGCAACTCAGCGAGCAGCAGACCGGCTATACCATCATGTTTCTCTACAACGAACTGGAGGACTTCCACGTCACCACGACCATCAAACGCAAGACATTGCCCGAAGCCATCCGACAAATGATAGGATTCTATCCCATCCGCGTCACAACAAGCAATGACGAGGGCGGAAAGAAGATTTTCGTGGAATGCATGCAGAAAACAGACAACCGATACAAGGGCACCGTCGTTGACGAGCAAGGCCAACCCATAGCCTATGCCAACATCGCCCTGCTCTCGCCCAAGGATTCTACACTGATTACAGGCGGTGTGTCCAACGAAAGCGGCTATTTTGTCATCCCCTGTGAGCAGAAGCCTGTTCTTGCCCGGATTTCCTTCATCGGTTACAAGACCGTTTGCAAACAATGCAACAGCAAAGAACTTGGCACGATACGGATGCAGCCAGAGACACAAAAATTGGAAGGAGTTACTGTAAAAGGGTACCGACAGCTCTATACTTCAACAGAAAGAGGATTGCATATTACAATACAGGGTACTCCATTGGAGCAGTTTGGTTCTGTCACTGAAATGCTCACCCATTTGCCTCTGATGATGAGTAATGGTGAGATAGCAGGTCATGGCAAACCGGAAATATACATCAACAACAAGAAGGTGCGCGATGAGTCTGAATTAGACCGCTTGCGTGCCGATGAGATCTTATCCGCAGAGATCATCACAAACCCTGGTGCTGAATATGGCGCGGAAGTAACTTCTGTCATACGCCTCAAAACAATCCGCAAGGCGGGTGAGGGCTGGAGCGGCAACTTCTCCGCTGCCTATCGACAAGGAAAAGAGAACTATGCAAATAGCAATATCTCTCTGAACTATCGCACTCGCAATGATATGGACTTCTTCTGCGGCATCCACCTGACGCATAGCAACCAACTCATCAATGGTACATCCGAAGACCAGTTGCAAGCATCCTCAATTTGGGATTACAACCGAAATGGGGAATGGCTCTACCATTTCAATTATTTCTTTGGTGACCTTGGATGGAACTGGAACATCAACGAGCACCATTCCGTTGGTATAGACTACACACCGTTCAGTTATCTGGGCAAGAAGCCTGACCTCCGCAGTTTTGAAGAAATAACATGGCAGGACGGAAAGGTTGTTGAAGACGGAAAAGCAGAAACCTTTACAACGCGCAAGCCAAAGGTCAGCCATAGCGTCAACGCTTATTATGTTGGTGAATTTGGCAAATGGGGCATCGATTTCAGTGCCGACTATTACAGGGCTCCTGCCGTTACAGAGATGGAAGGCGGAACCATAGGTGAGCCAATTATCAGTAGTAGCAGCACTGCCATGAATGAACTATTAGCCGAGAAACTGGTCATCACAGCACCCATGCCCAAAGGCAAACTGACTTTTGGTGAAGAAGTGTCCGGGGTGGACAGAACCACGGACTTCACACAAAGCGGATACGCTGCGGACAACCACGTTCGCCAACAGACCACCACGTGGTCACTCTTCGCTGACTATTCCCTGTCACTCGGCAAGTTTGCTTTCACCACCAGCCTACGGTGGCAAAACGAACATAATCGCTATGACATTGATGGCAAGCGTAACGACGAGATGAGCCCCAACTACAGCACGTTCATACCCCGGGCATCTATTAGTTACCAGACGGAAAAATGGAAGCATAAGCTCTCACTATTCACTTCACATAACAATCCATCTTATAATTTGCTGTCATCTGACATTCACTATCGTAGCAAATACGAATACGACATGGGCAATCCGTTTTTAAAACCGCAGACATCATATCAACTCTCGTGGATGTCACAATGGAAGTGGATTTATGCCGAAGCATTTTACAAATTCGACAATAACACCATTCGGTCTTTCCAGTATGCTTACGACGATTTGAACCACCCAGGTGTCATGATGATGAGTTATGTCAACTCCCCCAAACGACAATACTACGGCATTGACTTCAACATCTCTCCGAAAATCGGCTTTTGGCAGATGAACTACTCCGCAAGTCTCTTTTTCGTTGAAGAAGACTTGGAGGCCATAGGCATCACCCACAAGTGGAATGGTCTCTGCACGGACTTCACGCTTGACAACATTTTCACTTTACCCCATTCTTGGATGCTGAATCTCAAAGGCAGTTTGACACCTTACCAGGAATCATGTTGTGCCCAAGTGAAAACCACAGGCTTTGTCAACCTACGTCTTAGCAAACAGTTCTTCCAAAATAAGAGCCTGAGCGTAGCCATCCTTGCCAACGACATTTTCCATACGCAATACACGGAGATGACAGCCTACAGCGGCATCAACATCCGCACACAGTTCCGTCAGTACAATGACTCCCGCCGTGTCGGCATCGACGTCTCTTGGAAATTCAACGCCACCCGCAGCCGCTACAAAGGCAGTCATGCCGGACAAAATGAACGTAACCGATTATAAACTCTCTCTTTAGGGCAGGTGTCAGTTTGAAACTGGCACTGCCCTCATTATAACCACGCTCCACTTGCGACTCCAAAAGTATCTCAGCAAATCTGTCAGTTCATTTTGTTTCATAATCAAATGTCAGTCAAATAAAGAAAGCCTTTCCTCTCTAAGCTTTCAGGGCATTTATGCCCCCACTGTCAAATTACAGTCAAATAAACTCTATCACAAAAAACAAGGCATTGCCTGTTATTTATTGTGCTCATTCACTATGAATAACGTCATTTAGCCTAAAGGAAGTTCCGATGGAGTTTGATGGTATGAGCTATGACAGATGCGAGAATTATGACATTTACCATATCATAGCCAAATCTGCTTAATAACTAAAAAAGTAGGTTAAAGAATCCAAATGCATGGTGGGGGTCAGGCAATAATTTGCAAGAATCATTGTCTATTATATAACTTGGAATGAGACAATACTCGATGATATGGAACAGAAATTCGGTGTAAACAGCATTGACTTGCAAGAGTTGTATGACTTCTGCGAACGGGAGGGTGAGACCGTCAGTTTTCAGAAAGGCGAGCGGATGGTGTGCGAAGGCGAACCATCGCAGTGGTTTGGCTTTGTAACACAGGGATGCTTCAAATATGTGACACAAGGCATCAGTGACGGAAAGGAACACATCACGTGGTTCTCTTTCGAGGGCGAGTATGTGGGCGACTATCCATCCTGCCTCAATGGCAACCCGTCGCAGTCAACGATAGAGGCGATGATGCCCAGTTGCGTGTTGAGGGTGAGTGGCGAACAACTGATGCAGCTGTTCAACCAGAATACGAAAACAATGGAACTGCGCTGTATCATCGGGGAACATCTGCTCAGCCAGGCACGTGCCCGTTATCTTGATTTCCATAATGCCACACCACGCGAACGTTACGACCTGTTGCTTAGCCGTTGTCCCGGCATCGTGGAACACCTGCCCTTGCATGCCATCGCCTCATTCCTGAAATTAACCCCACAACAATTGTCGCGAATCAGAAAATCTGTCACATTCAAAGATTGACAGCACATTCATAAAAATCGATAAAACTCTGAACATTTGTTCAGACTTTCACCCTCGGCATCCTCTTTTTGGGCATCGCTGAGGGCTTTTTGCTTGTTTTTACCTATTTTTGCTCATCTTTTTTACTTTACCTTTTTCGTTCTCATTAAAGTTATAACACAATAATTATCCCCAAAAAATGATTACCTTTGCACCATAAATCCAATGAGCAGTATGGCACAGAAAGACGATTTCTTCTTTGAGGCGAACAGTGTGGAGGATATCACCGAGGCTGACTACCAGCGGGCGATGCCCTACGTAGAGGCGGCACAAGCCTTCGCACAGACCACCTACCAGAGCATCTACATCATCGACTACCACAGGAAAAACTTCCTCTATGTGTCGGACAATCCGCTCTTCCTCTGTGGACACACCGCCGAGGAAGTTCGCGAAATGGGTTATGACTTCTATCTGAGTTACGTGCCCAAGGAGGAGGTGCCAATGCTCACAGAACTTAATCGCTCCGGTTTCCGTGCCTTCTATGACGAACCAGTGGAGAACCGCCGCCAGTGCATGATGTCCTACGACTTCCACATTGCCCACGGCAACCGCCTGTTGCTCATCAACCACAAGATCACTCCCCTTGCCATGACCACCAATGGAAGAGTGTGGCTTGCCCTCTGTACCGTTTCGCTCTCGCCACATAAAGAGGCAGGACATATTGAGTTCATTCAATTCCTTACTGGAGAGAAGCGTGAGTACTCTTTGGAGGGTCATCGTTGGAAGAACCGTGAGACCATCACTTTGAAGCCTAAAGAAAAACAGATTCTGACACTCTCGGCCCAAGGCTTCACGATGAAGGAGATTGCCGAGAAAATGTTCCACTCTGTTGACACTGTGAAATTCTATCGCCGCCAGATTTTCGAGAAACTCAACGTACAGAACATCACAGAAGCCCTATCACTTGCCACCAACTACGGCTTGGTCTGAGTAGCCCAACCTTATTTGAGTTTTTTCCATCCCCAAAAGCCAAAGTAAAATGAAATTGACAAGAGTATTATTGCTAATCCTGATTTCTGCTCTTTTATCTTGTAATGGGAACAGAAGCGCGAACATCATATCAGATACAGACTCTTTGGTTATGACCAACCCGAAACAGGTTTTGACCATCTTGGATTCCATAGAGAATACAAGTAATTTAGGAGAAAAAGAACGACTACATCTGGTCTGGAACCGAGCCTTGGCACACCAGGCTTTGGGAATGTCGATGGTCGAGGACGAACAGTTGCAAGAAGCAATAGCCTACTTTAGAGAAGAAAAAGAGAAACAGGCGGACAGTTATCTTTTGGAAGCATCTTATCTGAACTGGGCAGGCAAGGATGAGGATGCCATCAAGACAATAGAAAAAGGAATCGCAGCAATTTCAGACTCGGCGAAACGAGTCCAACTGTTGGCAGCAAAAGCAAGCATCTTTGAACACCAGCGGAAATACGGCCAAACTGTAAATGTGCTGAAAGAAATATTAAAGAGTGGTTTGACAAAGCGTGAACAGGCCATTTTCAACTATAAGATAGGACTGAACCTATCTCTGATGGGCGACAGCCAATCAGAACAATTCTATGAAAAAAGCATCCAACAAGCCATGGAGAACAGCGATACGGCCATGGCGTGTGAATTCATGCGCAACCATGCCGACTATTTGGCCAACAACGGCCAATACCGTCGTTCCAACGACATTTACCATCGTATAGGTCGTATTCTGCCACAAGTGGCAGAATTATCGGCCATTCAAATGGCCATGGCGGGCAACTACATCAATCTTCATCGTCTTGACTCCGCCCGAATATGCCACGACAAGGCTACCAAGAGTGAGACAGAATTGGATGCACAAGGCTTTACCGACATCGCACGAAAGGCTGAGTTGGAACAAGAGCGCGTCATACTTGACTATACTGATGGGAAAGCCGTGTCGTTTGTGGATTTTGCTCGCTATTGCGACTCTATCACGATGGACATGCAAATGAAAGAGAACACTTCCACTCGACGACTGGAAGCCAAGAACCGTCTGCAGACAGCCAATTACGAACTGAAACTCAACCAACAGCGGATGGGATGGTTGTTGTCGGTGGCTACGCTGCTGTTGATTGGCGGCGGCATAGGTGGCTGGCTATATCGCAGGAACAAAATCAAGCAATCGGCAGAGGCAGAGGACAGGATAGACACACTGGCACGAATGCTGGAAGAAGCACAGAAAACCATAGCAGAAGAAGAGTCCGACATGAAGTCCATATCGAACAATGCAGACGAGTTGGAGCGTCCCAAGTCAGACGATGATGCTTTCTTCAAGAAAATCCTATTGCAACAGTTGGGAATCATCCGACTGGTAGCCAGCACCCCAACCAATCAGAACCAGGCTCTTCTGAAACGCATTTCAGGCATCAGTGGTGGTGAGATACCTACTAACAGCCTACTTGTTTGGTCAGACCTCTATCCCGTCATTGACCGGCTATATGACAATTTCCATTCCCGGCTAATGGAGCAATATGGCGATGCACTCACAGAAAAAGAGGAGCAAATCTGCTGTCTGCTCTGTGCGGGATTCTCGACGAAGGAGATAGGTGTCATCACACAACAGTCTGACGCGACAATATACGTTCGCAAGACCTCTATCCGAAAGAAGATAGGAGCAGCAGAGGGGCAAGATATTGTAGCCTGCGTGAACGAACAGAGGTGAGAAAGATTGAAAATTGAAGATTATACTTTCTCCTGCCGACGAGTTGGTTGGATAAAGACCGAAACATGATGGATGAAGCGTGAATCAACGAGTTTAAGGATTGTTTAAGATTCCGAGAGCCATCATTAAGATTTTTGAGAAACGTAACCATTGATTTCCAATGCGTTACGTTTCTTGCATTAAGACTTTTTATTTGACGATTTAGTCGTTTTAAGGTGCATTTGCATGGTAATTTTGCACCGACAATAATCAAATAAAAAGCGTATGAAAAGAAAGTGGTTTTATATTATCGGTTGCATCGCCATAGTGATGCTCTGGGCGTATGCGAAAAGCGGACATATCAATATGCCTGGTCATGGTAACAGAGAAAACAAAAATCTTGAGGAAGCCGTCGTAAAGCATGCTGCTTCCCTGCATGCCGATGGCGGAATGGTTGAATTTGTCTGCAAGTACCTTTGTGAAGACTATAAAGAGAATGGTGAAGTACGTTTTTCTGCCAATGTCATTTATTATGTTGTTTCTGCGGATGGTACAAAAGAGAAACATACCGCCCATATTGTATGTAACGAAGACAAAGACAGAATCATCGAGTGGAAGGACATCACTAGTAAATGAACAATTCAACAAGCCCAATCTCTGATGAAATCCCTATGTTATCAACTTCTTTTGCTACCCAAATGGGTAATTTTTCGTACAAGTTTGTCAGAATTACCCATTTGGGTAGTGGATTTCTCTTTGAAACTTACATTCTTTGCATCGAAAAAAATATCAAACAAGTAAAAATGTCAAACGTAATAAGAACACTAGGATGATGAGAAAGATTGCATTCATATCCATAATGTGCCTCGTGGCGATAGCCTCGAATGCACAAGGTATCAATGGCAGGGTGATTGATGAGCAGGCTCAGCCTATGCCGTTTGCCAATGTCGTACTCGTCAATCGTACCGACTCCGCTTTCATTGCAGGAGCCGTAACGAAGGATGACGGAACATTCAGCATCGACACCTATAAGAAAGACGGTCTGCTGAAAGTGTCGAGCGTAGGGTATATGACGAAATATGTCGATGCTCGGCAGGGCAACATGGGTGACATCCAGATGCAGCCCGACACTCAGACGCTTGGCGAAGTGACGGTGAAAGGTCAGATGCCGACGCACAAGATGACCACCGAGGGCGTGCTGACCACGGTGGAGAACACGTTGCTGAGCAAGGCGGGCACGGCCAACGACGTGTTGCAACAACTGCCCGGCATACAGAAGAAGGCCGACGGTCTGGAGGTGTTCGGCAAGGGCACGCCGATCATCTACATCAACGGGCGGCAGATGCGCAACAAGGCCGAATTGGACCAGATGACGAGCGAGAGCATCAAGAGCGTGGAACTCATCACCAACCCCGGGGCGAAGTACGACGCGCAGGTGGAGTCGGTCATCCTCATCAAGACCCGCCGTCAGCAGGGCGAAGGTTGGAGCGGCGATGTGCAGAGCCACTACCGCCAGGGCTACAATCCCGACCTCGACCTCGGGCTGAACCTGAACTACCGCTACAAGGGTCTCGACGTGTTCGGCAGCGTGTGGTACAACGACAACCAATTACGCCATCGCGACCTCATCACGCTCAATGTCTCGGCCGACACACTCTGGCACATGGACGAGCACTCTAATTTCGACATACACAACCGTTCTATCTATTACACGGCAGGCGTGAATTATACGTTTGACGACCAGCACTCGATGGGTTTCCGCTATGAGACGAAGGGCTGGCTCAAACAGAAAACAACTGGCAGTTTCATCGCAGACGTCATCGCAGACGGGGTCTTCTACGACCACCTTGACAACGATCTCGAACAGGAAATCACCTCGAACATGCCGCACACACTAAACGGCTATTATAGCGGCAAGGTGGGCAAGACGTCGATTGACTTCAATACCGACTACATGTTTCACAAAGACCGCACGATGCAGTTCAATAACGAGGTGAGCCAGGAGCGCGTGAGTCGCACTGTGACCAGCACCAACACCGTACGCAACCAACTTTGGGCCTCGAAACTCGTACTGTCATGGCCGCTGTGGAAGGGCAACCTACAGGCTGGCACCGAATACGACCTGACCAACCGCAACGATGACTACGTGAACCCTGAACAGGTGGTGCCCACTTCGTCTACCGAACAGCGCGAGCGCAACTACATCTTCTTCGCCGAATACAGCCGTCCGCTGCCCTTCGGCCAGATGCGCCTCGGCGTGCGCAACGAGAACGTCAACACCAAATACTATTCGGAAGGCGTCTACCAGCCCGAACAAAGCCGCACGTACCACCATTTCTTCCCCACCGCCGCGCTGATGGCAAAGGTGGGCAAGGTGCAGTTGATGGTCAACTATGCCGTGAAGATTCAGCGCCCGTCTTACTGGATGTTGGGCAGCAATGTGAGTTATGCCAACCGCTTCACCTGGCAGAGCGGCAACCCGATGCTGCAGCCTACCATCCGCAATGAGATGGGGCTGATGGCCATGTACAAGTGGGTGCGCCTGGCCATCGACTACAAGCACACTACCGACGAGATTGTGAACGTGGCCGAAACCGTGCCGGGCAGCGAGGAAACGACCATCATCACATGCGCCAACGTGCGCCACTCCGACGGTCTGCGTGTCATGCTGACCCTCTCGCCGCGCTTCGGTTTGTACCAGCCGTCACTCACTGTCGGCGTGATAAAAGATTGGATCAAGATTCCATCACCCGCGGGTGACCTCAGTCCGAAGAATCCCATCGGCCTCATCCAGTCTGACAACAACTTCCAACTGTCACCGACCCTCACAGCCTCTGCCAATCTGCAAATCGTCACCAAAGGCGACCAGCAGAACATGACGCTCACCCGTGCCGGATACGTGGCCGACATCAGCGTGACCAAGACGTTCTTCAACAACCGCCTGTCGGTGAAACTCGGAGGCCGCAACCTGTTCGACACGCAGCAGCACATCAACATCCGCTACGGCCTTCGCACCCTCTATCAGGAAAACCATCGGGACTCTCGCAAACTGGAACTCGTCATCCGTTACAACTTCAATGCCACCAACTCGAAATACAAGGGAACGGGTGCCGGTCAAGATGAAAAGAGCCGTTTCTGAACCATGCATGCCAACATCCAATACATCAATCTCTCCTGGGCAGTGGTAGGTGTTTGCGAGAGCCGCGCCATGCCCTTGTGGAAAATCATCCCTGCCTGGTGCAAGGATATGGCCGATGGCATCCACCACTACATCGTGGGGTACTTGGCCTTCTGGCATGTTGCCTTCATTGACGAGAGTAGGCTTCTGCCCTGCCATGACGAAAATCTACGTGAGAAAGCACGCAGAAAGATAGACCGATATATTGCCGACCATCAACCTGTCGAGACGCTCCCTCGTTTCTACCTTGTCATGCTTCGTCAGCAGATAGCCCCGATGGAATCTGATGGCTTGAGCCGGGTGTATCAAATGTAATAACCCATATTATTCTGAACATTTGTTCAGACTTTCACCCCCTGCATCCTTTTCTGGGAATTCGACGGGGGGGGGTCGTATGACTTATTGTAATTTTGCATTTTCATTTATCATATATGTAACACGAAAGACAAACAAATTGCAAAAAAATAGATAATTCCATGCAGTCTTTTCGGTAAAAGTCGGACTATTAATATTGAGACATTATGCTCGCAATGGAGATTGTTCGATTGATAGAACGGTGCAGACAAGGGGACGCTGAAGCCCTCGGAGAACTGTATGAGGCATACGCCCATCGTATGAGAGGCGTATGCCGTCGGTATATCAGCGACAAGCAGACAGTTGAAGATGTGGTTCACGACGCTTTCGTGATTATCTTCACTTCGTTTGACAGACTTCGTGACCCACGGCGTGCTGAGTCCTGGATGATGGCCATCGTCAGGAATGTGGCATCAAAATGCAAGGACCATTTGAATGCATTGCCTACAATACCACTCGAAGAAACGGATGGTGCAGACCTCCTTGCTTCTGAAGATGACGGTGTGTGCCTGTCGTCCGAGGAAAAAGATGTGAGAGGCGTTCCTCTGTCCGAGGTGATAGGTTTGATAGACAAACTGCCGGAAGGCTATGGACAGGTGTTCCGCTTGTCAGTCTTTGAAGGCATGACACACAAGGAAATCGCTGCCTTGTTGAACATTGAGCCGCATTCGTCATCGTCGCAACTGACAAGGGCTAAAAAGATGTTGCGCAAGATGATGCAGCAATACTGGGCCTTGCTCTTGTTGCTACTTATTCCCCTTACATTCTATCTGTTCAAGAAAGCGTTTGATAGTGAGTATCCATCCTCTCCCGCCGTCATTGAAAAGAAACCTATTGTAGCGAAACCAAAATTGCAAACAGGAAAATCTCAGAAGAAGCAATCGCACAAGCCAGTGATCGTCTCCCAGCCGGCGCCTCTTGCGAACACGACAGGATCTGACACGCTGCAATCGGCTATGGCACAGGCTGCGGATTCTGTAGTGGCAGACACCCTTTCCAATATGATTGCACAAGAGAATGTCATCACTGACACAATCAAAAGCGAAGAACTGGCGGATACGGCTCAAACCATCCGAATGATAGAAATACCGCATGATGAAATCACGAACATCATTCCTGAGAGAACAACTACAGACCATACTCCGAAATGGTCTTTGGAACTGGCATACGCAGGGCAGCTCGACAAGTGGAATAGTTACAACCAGCCATATATTTACAAGCCCAAACCGTTGCCTGGTCAGTCAGACTCAGGCACGAGGCCTACGATTCCGAGCAGCGTCGACAATTGGAGCGACTATGCAGTTTATCTGGCCAACAACCCCGATGCTGCAAGTGAACAGACCCGCAGCGTCATCATGCGCATTGCGCTGAGCAATGCCGACCGTCCTGGCGATGACAAAATCCTTCGTACAAGCCATCACCAAATGCCGGTCACTTGGTCGTTGTCCGTTAAATACAAACTGGATCATCGTTGGGGACTTGAAACCGGTCTGAACTACTCAAAACTCAGTTCTGAGTTTGAGATGGGTGAGGACGGCAACAAGATTGAACAGCGACAGACGATACACTATCTTGGCATACCTGTGAAAGGATTATTCAACATATATGGCGGAAAAGCGTGGGGTCTTTACGGCAGCGCTGGCCTGGTGACGGAAATCCCTGTCTATGCACCCTTGTACTCCAACTATTACATGCATGGTCGGTATGAAGTCAGCGACAAGACTACCATCCGTGCCCCGTGGCAGTTCTCCACCACCTTCGGCCTCGGAATGCAATACCATCTGACTCCCCACATCGGCAT
>JAEEGJ010025581.1_pt1 | contig 12071 bp, 4 predicted proteins | sample 8958761 | NCBI WGS metagenome assembly JAEEGJ01 (sample SAMN16246546, study PRJNA631951) | gut metagenome | biome: gut microbiome; feature: rumen; material: RS-attached | host: Bos | place: Iran: Karaj | collected 2018-10 | reverse complement strand
TCCGGATGTAAAAGAAAGGCATCCTCCGGCTGCGATGATCTCGGAGGTATCAAATGTGACCAGGCGAGCGCCTGTTTCGTCGATGCTGTCGGTGATCGGAGTCAGCACGACTTTAGTGTCTTTTGGGTACATGCTGATCCGGTTCTGCGCACCACCATTAAAAGCATACACTGCAACAATGATGCATGCCACCGCCAGGAACAGGGTATAGATCCGGAGAATTCGTTTATCCATATCGACCTCGGTCATAATTTTCGCATAATATTACACTTAATATCATATCAACAAATTATTAAATACAGATTAACGAAATATGATATTTTTGAGCCCTAGGGACGGAGTCGAGGGCTCATTTTTGACCCCTAGGGACGGAGTCAGTGGCTCATTTTTGGTCCCTGGGGACGGAGGTTAGGGCTCATTTTGTAGACAAGGAGAAGAACAAGGATAGTCAGGATTGCGTAGCCGATGAGATATCCCGGGTTTCCCATGAATGAGGCAAGCCATGACAGCGGACTATTGGGAATTGGCCAGTTCACGAAGAAGTAGTTGCAGTTAAAGTGCTTGTCGAAGAGGTAGATTGGCGGTACGACAAGGCACAGAAACAGCAGGACCCAGTGGATATGACTGATGGACGGGGATATCTCTTTTGACATAAAAAGGAGTGCCGGATACAGCACCAGCAGGCCGTGCCAGAGGTAACTGTGAAGGTTTATGAAGTTCAGGACAGGGTAATAGATTGTCCAGTCTGCGAAGATCAGTGCGACGAGCGATGCCGGCATGATCAGGGCATATGCGACTTCGCCGAAGTAGGCTTTGGCCCATTTTAGGGGCAGAAACTCTCGTAAAAGAAATACGAAGATGCCGATACTGCAGACGTGGAGGGGAAGATACCCCAGGCCGAATTTATGTATGGAGAGGAGGAAAAGATCTTTTGCCACCTCCAGGACGAGCATGACAAGAGGAATGGCCTTGAGCGCTACTCTCTGCGCCTTGCCACTCTTCTTTCTGAGTGTGAATAATGCAATTGCTACCAGCGACAAAGTTACCGCGACGCTGATGAGATGGGCGGCTCCGAAGAGCGGATAGCCCATTTCCGGCGGTATATCATCCTGCTGCATCCAGAAGTATTCCATATTTCCATTATATTACTTCCAAGTCCGTCTTCACAGAAAAATGGTCCCATACCCCCGTCCCCAGGGCTCAGAAATGAGCCCTTGACTCCGTCCCTAGGGCTCAAAAAATGAGCCACTGACTCCGTCCCCAGGGCTCAGAAATGAGCCACTGACTCCGTCCCTAGGGCTCAAAAAAGCTCCCCACCGGGGTGGGGAGCTGGAAGGATTACCATCTGCCGAAGATGGATCTCTGTGCAATTAGTGCGCCTGTGGTTTCATCGAAGTGGTAGACCTTCAGGAGTATCCATACGATACCTCTCTGGACTTCACCTCCGATGGCGAAGTACTGAACTCCGTCAACTGTAAACCAGCCGGTGGTTGCTTTGCCGGTCTTCTCATCGAAGTGGTACAGGAGCTCCTGCCCTCTTACATTGATGGTCTTAAAGCCCTTGACCATTGCGTGGGTCTGAGGATCAAAGTAGTAGGTTGCCAGGAGTCCGATGAGGAATCCGTCATGAATTGTGTAATCAAGGTTTGCATAGTACTGAGCGCCGTCTACGTTAAACCAGCCTCTTACTGCCTTACCGTTTTCGCCGAAGTAGTAGGTCTTGCCCTTTACTGTCACAAATCCGGTCTGCATTACGCCGAGGTCATCGGCATCTTCGCTGAAGTAGTACAGGGTCAGGCGGTCAGTCATAAGACCTGTCTGTGCAACGCCCTTCTTCACATAGTAGGTTCCTTCTGCCTCAGTAACGAAGCCGTTTGCCAGCTTGTCACCGTTCTTGTAAAAGACCTTGTTGCCTTCGGAATCTACTTCGTAGTACGCATTTACATGTACGTTGATGAGCATCACTGCTTCGTTGTAAGCATCTGTCTCTGCTGCTGTAACTGTGATGATGGCATCACCTGTTGATACAAGGTTAAGTGTTCCATCCTCAGCTACTGTCACAACCTCTTCATTTGAAGAAGCATATGAAAGTGCTCCGTCGCCTGATGTTACTGCATCAAGTACATAGTTGTTTCTTGCAAGGCTTACATTGTAGCTTGTTGTTCCTGTGATCACCTGATCTTCCTTAGGTACAACAACCTCTTTCTCGCGAATGATGATCGCACCCATTCTGCTGGTTGTTGCAGAATCAAATGTAAATGTAAGCTGTCCGTCTGTAACTTCTACATCTGTAAGAACTGCCCAGTTGTATGTTCCTGCTGCGTTGGAAACGTTGTAGCTTACGCCCTCAACTGCTCCCTTTACATTGCTCTTGTATACTGAGTTTGAAAGAACTTCTACCTGATATGTACCGTTCTTTACATCAACCCAGAATTCCTGACCTGCAGGAAGTGCAAAGTCTGTGTAAACATTTGCGTCGAGCGCTCCATCAACGGTAAATCCTTCTGATCTGCCCTGAGTGAACTGCTCATCATCGCTAAAGCCCCAGCCCTTCTCTTCGGTGTAGAAAGATCCAAGATCTGAAAGCTTTGTTGTTCCGTTCTTAGGATTAACAACTACTTCTGTCCATCCATCAGCACTAACACCTGCTTTGATACCAAAGTCAAACTTGTAAAGTGCCTGGTAATCAACTGTAACTGTGAGGTTTGCAACAATTACGCTACCCTCGATGGTTCCTGTTGTCTTGTAGGTTCCTGCTGTACTTACATCAATTCCTGCAACATCCCATGCTACCGGAATATCCTTAACGCTTCCGCTCTTATATGTAGCGTTTACTGTAGCAGGAAGCTTACTTGCAGCATCAGCATCTCCGATAACAAGCTCTGTAAAGCTGTCTGCCACTGCCACTACATAGTCAGCAACAACATTTACTGTAAGTGTGATCTCAGCCTCTGCGTCGTTTTCAACAGTTCCTGCAATCTCATAAACACCGACAACTCCTGTATCAAGTGAAGCTGTATCCCATGTTACTGCCACATCCTTGCTTGTTCCGTTGAGGAATGTTGCTGTAACGAACTCAGGCAGTTTAGCTTCCTGTCCCTCAATTACTTCTACAGCATCAAGCTGTGCATAGCCTGTAGCCTTGTTTGGAACAACGGTTACTGTAACTTCTACAGGGTTTGAACCATATCCTCTTACATTTGCATAAGCTGTGTATGTACCAACGTTCTCGATATCAACCTCGTCTGCCTCGTAGCTAACCGATACAGTCTGGGTCTTGCCTTCAGAGTCTTTTACCTTAACTGTTCCTACATTGGCCTTGAGGAGATCTGCAACGCTCTGACCCTCTGCAAGTACTGTGTCCTCAACCAGCTGCTGGTTCTGAAGTGCCTGGAGCTGATCGGCATCAATTGATGCGATGGAAACAGTTGTAAGAACTGAAAGTGGAAGTGACTTGTAACTTGTCTTGCCATCAACTACCGCTGCAACTCTGTAGAGGTAGTTTGTATTTCCTTCAACAGTTTCGTCAACGAAACTAAATACTGTATCTGCTGAAACACCTGATCCGCTTGCAGAACCGCCCTGAGCACCACTCTGTGCAGCCTCATACTTTGCAAGTGCCTCATCATAGTTTGCTGTCTTAACTTCGAATCCTGTGAAGTACATTGCTGAGTAGCCGTTCTTGGTAACTGTGTTAACAAGGTTGAGCTTGCCATCTGTAACTTCTACAGTCTGTGTCTCTGAGTATGTGATCTTATCTGTATTGCCGTGTCTGAAGTCCGCAAACTCTACGCCTTCAGCTGTGAGCTTCTGGTAGGAAGCACCTGATCCGTTGTAGATGTACTGTGTTACTTCGTAGCTTCCGTTTGGAACATCAACTACAAATTCGCAGCTTCCGTTTGCGATCCATGCAAGAGCTGAGTCGTAGTAAAGATCGCTCTCTTCGCTCTCAAGTGCCGCATAGGTCTTATTTGAAATTGAAGATACATCGCTAAATCCGTAGCCGAGATCCTCGCTGTACTCTGTAGCTGCAGATACTGCTGTCCATCCGTCCTGAGTGTTTCCTGCGCCGAAGTCGAACTTGTAATCAACAGGCTTTGTAACTTCCGCCGCATCGCCCGAACCTGAACCTGAGCCATCCTCGCTCTTTGCCACCTGATCAAGCTCAGCAACATCCTTAGACGCGATCAGCTCATACTCGCCGGCATTTCCGTCATCGTCTGCCTTAGCTCTGTAGATCTCATATCCTGTGATCTCGTGTCCGTAAAGCGCACCGTCATTTGCAGGTGTGAACTGAACTTCAACAGATGAAGAACTAATCTCTCCTGCTAAAAGACCTGCTGTAATAAGTCCGTTTGATACAAGGAAGCTTGTGTGTGCAGGCTGGTTATATCCAACGTTCTGCCATGCAACGCCCTCTCTGTAAGCAAGGTCTGTTAAAAGACATGGAATCACATATTCAGTCTGAATAGTAGTCGAGTATACTCTGATCCTGCTGCTGTCTGCAGAACATCTTGCGATGATCTCTTCTCTCCAGTCGCCGAGGATATCTGCTACTAGTCCGAGATTTCCCTTGGTTCCGTTACTTGTAAGAACCTCACTTGACTCAAAGAGGTTTACGTTTGCGCCGTTCTCGTAATCCCACTTCTCAATGGTTGTTGTGAGAGGAGCATAAGCGCCTGAATCAAAGGTGTGATCCTGCATCTCTGCAAGGAGGTCGCCGTCCCAGTAAATTGAGAAGTTACTTGGTGGTGTTGCACCCTCATTGACGGTGATCATTGAACTTCCTGATGCGTCAGATGAGTCGTAGATTCCTGAAAGTGATGAGAATACGTTTGCTGTTCTTGTATCCCATGAAGGCTCGTCAGATCCTGTGTATGCAGGATTTGCGATTGACCAGTACTCTGCACCCTCGTATCTCGGGTCGATGTCTGATGCAACGCCACGGCCTGTATCTTTTCCTGTGTAGTAACCTGTGAGAACCTCACCTGTCTCTGCGTCGTGGATCTCTACATGGTATGCAGCATCATCATGCTCGTGCACATCCATTACTTCAAGTCCGGATCTGCTTGGAATCCAGTCACCTACGTGCTCTGCATCGCCGTGTCCAAGTCCTGTGCTGTAAAGAACCGATCCGTCATTGTCTACTGTAAGTGAACCATAGATGATCTCGTCGCATCCGTCGCCGTCAACATCATTAACAGCAAGTCCGTGGTTACCCTGTCCCTCATACTGTGCTCCGGCATTTAATGTGTCGAACTGCCAGTAAACACCGATTGACTGTGTGCCGTCATCAGCAGTTGAAAGGTAGTATGCTGTGAGGCAGGTTCTTGTGTAGTAACCTCTTGCGAATACTGCAAAAGGAGTTGTTCCGTTGAGATAAGCTGTTCCTGAAAGGAATCTGTCTACTCTGTTTCCGTAGCCATCGCCCCATGCAGATACAGAGCCTCTTCCGGGCAGGTACTCAACTGTGTCGATGATCGTTCCGTCTTCGCCGTTGAACATTGAGAAGTACTCAGGTCCGTCAAGAACGTATCCTGAAGAATTTCTGTAGTCGTTCTCAGTAGAAATTGTAGCTGTATCAAGCGCTGCCATGCTGCATGCGCCGACAAATCCTGTCTCATTAAGGTTAGCATCGTAAGTTGTTGTTCCGTCAGCAGTCTTAACAGCGATCTCTGCTGCTCCGTCTGCATCGTAGTCCCATACCTGGAACTGTGTATAATGCGCACCGGATCTGATGTTGATACCAAGATCGATCCTCCACATCAGAGTAGCGCTTCCAGTTGCAAAGTCGATGTCATAAGCATCGAGGAAGGTTGTTCCTGTGTAGCCTGATCCTGAATTGTCTTTTGCATTGCTAGGGTACCACTTAACGATGAGCTCAAGATCGCCATCGCCGTTGAGGTCGCCCACTGACATATCGTTAGCTGTGTAAGAAGCTGAGCTTCCGTCAGGCATTGTTTGGTCTGAAGGTCTGTTTAACTGGAACTCCTGATACTGGTTGTTCCATACAGCTGTTGAAACTGCTGAAAGTCCGAGTGAAGCATCATTTGAACCAACAACTGTGTAAGTATCGGATGCGCTTCCGCCCTCATCTACGCAGTTGGTAACCTTAAGGCCTTCTGCAATGGCTGCGCCATTTCTATATACGGTAAAAGAGCTTGTGACATTGCCGTTACCATCGAGGTCACCTGCAAATGCTCTCCAGCTAAGGTATACACCGCTTGTGATCTCATTGCCCTCAGCATCGGTTGCGCTGACCTTGGTCTCTGCGCCTGCGCCGCCTGCGAGATTGATGGCAACAAGTGCTCTTGATGAGTAGTGCTCAAGTCCGCCTGCCACCAGGTTTCCTGCAACAGGTGTGATGCAGCCGACTGACATCTCACTAAGTCCGCCTGCGTTGAGAGCTGCAACCTTGTAGTAATAATGAATATTTGTGTAAACTGTATCGTCTGTATAAACTGGGCTCTTGGTCTCGCCTATCTTCTCATAGCCCTTGAATGCCTTGTCGCTCTCAGGCTTCTGTGAACGGTAAACGATGTACTTGATAACGCCCTCTTCTGTGGCATTTGCATCCCACTTAAGGTCAACATAATGCTGAAGCTCAGTCTGTCCTGCCTCAGGGCTTGTGCATACAAGATTAAGAGGAGCTGAAGGAACTGCTACGCTCTCATCAAGCATTGACTGTGTAACCACGTTACTTGCAGGTGACTCTGTACCCTCTGAGTTTGTGCAGGTCATGTAGTAGCTGTATGTCTCGCCCAGGTCTGCTACCATTGCTCTGCAGTCAAGCTCGCTGTCAAGGAGCTCCTGTGCTGTGAAGGTCTTAGCTACGCTAAACTCTGCGTCGCTCTCTGACTTCTGATAAACTGTGTAGCTTACTGCATCATCAACTGTTCCGAAGGATAACAGGAAGTTTGCAGTTGTTGCAGTAAAGCTCAGCTCAGTAATTGTAAGGTTTGAAGGAGCTGTAAGAAGGCTTGTGATAGTCATACCGTTGATGTAGTTGTTTGTTCCGCCAACGGTGATGTTGAGCTGGCCATCAGTTACAGCCACTGTTCCTGTGCAGCTTGCGAGAGCCTGCTTGGTTGCTATTGAGCCAAAAGACACTCCTTCTGCATTGTAAGCTACTTTAATAGTGCTGGTTCCGGGAAGAAGGTCACATGCGTAAATTGTAACTTCGTAGGAACCGTTTGGAAGATCCACAGCAAATTCTCCGCCGCCAAGGTTGAAGTCGTCAGCCATAGCTGAAGAATCTTTGTTTCCGTTGCCATTTCTGTTTCTTCCGTTTCCTGGAGCTGTTATCCAGCCGTAGCCCTTAGCTGCATCATAGGCCTGATCCTGGTTAACGCCTGTCCATCCCTCCATTGTGGGAGAGTTATTGTAGTTAAAGTCGAACTTAAGGCCTGCTTCCTTGGTTGATACTGCGATCACATCGGAGAGCTCACCTGTTCCGAAGCTGTTCCATGCTGCTACAGCATAAACATAGGTGATTCCTGAGTTGCAACCTGAATCAGTATATTTTGTCTTTGTTGAAACCGAATACTTTGTTGCATTGCTGAAATCCACATCAGCAACTGTCTGTCCGTCCTCAAGCTCTGCGCGGTAAATGTAGTACATCTCTGCGCCGGTTGCCTGTGTCCATGACAGTGAAACGCTTGTTGATCCCACAGAAGTGCTCTCAAGGTCAAGAACCTTCTCGGGAGCCTCTGTTGAAGCATCTATTGAAACCAGCTCAGCAAGAGAATCGAGCTGATCATTAAAGCCAAGTGCGTAATCATTATCTTCCTCATTTGCGAAATCAAGAATTCCCTGAGCTACTGCCTGAGAGAACTTGAATGCGCCGTACCACTGAAGGTGAGTTGCATCGGAAGATCCGCCTGTATATGCACCCTCTGTGTAATCCCCTGCTTCTACTCCGCACAGGAAAAGAGATTTTGCACCCTCTGCACCGAAGTCCTCGCAGATGTCACCTGAACGTGCTGTCAGATCAATAAGAGGAATGTCGTGTTCATTGGCAAGTGAGATCATAACCTGACGGTATGCCTCGAAATTGCTTGACCATGTAACTGTTCCGTCGCCGTTATCTGTGTAGCTGTATCTTGCAACAGGTGTTACAAGTACAGGTGTTGCACCTCTCTGATAAGCTCCGTCAACGTACTGCATGATGTAATCGCCAAAGTCGCTGCTTGATACGTAACGGTTAGGTCTTGAGTAGGTGGCATCATTGTGTCCCCACTGGATAAAGAGGTAGTCGCCCTGTTTGATATCTTCAAGAATATCTTCCAGCTTACCCTCCTGGATAAAGCTGCTTGAAGAACGTCCGCCGATGGCTCTGTTCTCAACGATGACATTTGCTGTCTCATAAACCTGAGCCTGTGAGAAGTCAGCATCATCAGCTTCCCTCTCTTCAACAAACTCACCGAACCAGTCAGAGAATACCTGGCCCCATCCTGTCTGAGGATAGTAGTAAGCATCGTAGGTCTGAACTGTTGAATCGGAAGCGATGTAAAGAGTTGGCTTTGAGCCTGCTTCCTGTGTCTTAAGTCTTGTGATCTTAACCTCTGAAACATATACGTTATTTGTTCCTGCATCACTTATTGATGTTGCAGAACTTGCTGCCAGGAACTTGAGGTTCAGCTGTGAGTCAACCAGGTTTGTCTGGAAGGACACTGTTGCTGAAGATCCGCCGCCGACCGTGATTCCGCTCTCCTGTGTGATGTCCTCTGCCTCGAGGTATGCAGAATAGCTTGAATCTGTCGGGTTTGTAAGTGTAACCTCAACCTCGTAGTCCGCATTGTAGAGGTCTACGTTAAAGGTTGATGTGTTCTCATATGTGTAAACGCCGTAGCCTGTGCTCTCTGTCTCGGTCCAAACCTTGCTGGAGATTCCAAGATATGAACCTTCATCAGTCACATGGCTTGCGCTGTCTGTTGTTACGTTTGCAACTCTCGGATAGTAAACAGAACCTGACCAGCCCACCGGGTCTGTATCAAAGTCGACATCGCTAAATCCGTAGCCCGTCTCCTCTGAGTAAACGCTCTCTGATGAGATTCCGTTATCTGTTCCAAACAGGAAGTCAGCAACTACAGTATCTTCAACGAAGTTTTCATATCCGTCGTCGCCCTGCTCAACTGTAGCAGGTGTAGGTGCTGAGCCAAGAAGTCTTACTGCAGACTTCGCTTTTTCCTTAGCAAGGTCGTCATCTGTAGCTTCTGTACTAGCGGAGTCAGCAGCGTCTGCTTCTTCCTCTGTTTCTTCGTCTGTTTCTTCATCTGTCTCTTCCTCGCTGTCATCTTCTGCCGCTGCATCTTCGTTTGTGCTTCCCGAGCCTGCTGACGCTTCGTCAAAAGAGCTCTCGGATGAGCCATCAGCTGCTGCCGAGCTCTCTTCAGATGAGGCATCGCTTGCTGCATCAGAACTCTCTTCGGATGAATCCAACACAGAGCTCTCTAAAGCAGCTGTCTCTTCGGCCGCATAGGACTTAACAGTCGAATATGCAAATACGCTTGAAACTGTCAGTGAAATACTTGTCGCAAACGCAATTGCCCTGACGAGACCGTTTTTTCTCTGGTTCCCCATTTCGTTTTCCCTCCTCTAAGTCTGTCACACCCCTGCAGCGTTACTGCAAATTTACGAAATATACCTTTTCGCCCCGGACATTTCAGTAAATTATGACAAACTTTATTATATTTTGTTAAAGATTTTATAAATTATTCATATACGTGGCAATTCATTTACTTACCATCACTATGCAAATTCAACCTTTTTATCGCACAAAAAAAATGAGCCCTTGACTCCGTCCCTAGGGCTCAAAAAAATGAGCCCCTGACTCCGTCCCTGGGGCTCAAAAATACCCGGATAAGGGTATTTAAATTTTCAGTTTCTCTTCATTCTGCGGTCCTCGTGGGTCTTATAGAATTCCCGCTTGTCCACATACATGGCGTTGTCTGCCCTGTGGAATACATCAGAATATGTCCTGTCTATCTTAGGATCATAGGTCGCATATCCGATGGAAATCTTTTTGGCCAAAAGCTCTTTTACCTTAAGTATCTTCTCTGAAGGATCCGGATCATCCAAGATAGCCACGAATTCATCGCCGCCAACCCTATATATCCTGTTACCTCCGAATACCTGAAGGATCACTTTTGCCACTTCAATGATAAGCTTATCGCCCTGGTCATGGCCGAAGTCGTCGTTGATCATCTTGAGCTGATTGATATCAAACACAATTACCGAAAATACCAGCTCAGGATTACCGGCTATCTTGTCTTCAAGAATCTGCAGATACTCCATGTAGGAGTTTCTGTTATTTACTCCCGTAAGGACGTCAATGTAGGCGTGAGATCTGATGACCTCTATCTGGTTCGTCAGCCTCATCTGCATGATGACTATCTTCTCCTCAAGGAGTTTGACCGAATCATTCACGCTCTTATCCGAATCCATATCAGAGAGAGCAAAATATCCAAAGTCATCTTCGCTGGAATCAACCTCTTTTAGAAGAGTCTCAATGCCGTTTGAGATATCGTTCATCTTATCTACAAGGGCAATAAATAATTTGTTGTACTGCCCTGCGATCGTGACAGCCAAGAAAATGCTGACAATAAGCGCCGCGGAAATGAAGGCAACAATGATGTAAAAGAGCTGTCTGATCCTTTGATGATACCAGTCGGCACTAAAGTCTGCTGCCACAATTCCGGCCACATTGCCCTTTGAGTCAAACACAGGTGAATAGGAGCTGTAGAACTCGCCCCATTCATCCGCATAAGGAATTTCATCTACACCTGCTGTTCCCTTGCTGGCATTGTACAAAGCATCGGTATAAACAATAGGAGAGCCAAACTCACCCGGATCCTCAATGGTAGGGTCAACGCCAAAGACAAACTCTTTTTCACTGACCTGTATAATGCAGTAGATGTAAGAGAGCTCAATATTATCCTGGAAATACGTGAGGGTCTTCATGACGCTATTATATTCCGGAGAGCCATAGTCATCAGCCGTTATCTTCGCCAGCTCATCACCGTTTAGCATAGCTGCTGCCGTGTTGGATATATCCAGCATACGCTCGTTGATCTGCGTTCTGAGGGCATTTATTGCCACTCTGCTAAGGGCAAAACCAAAGATAACATTGAATATTACTAGTCCAATGCATATAAGGATCGTATATTTAGTTGCACGATCAAGTTTCTTCATGCAACTATTTTACTACTTTTCCGCTTATCATTGTAGAATAAACCGTAAGTTCTTGTTCAAGATCGTGAAGTCGTTCAATCTTACTATCTTCATTGTTTTCCCCTTTGCTTATGAATCAGAGATATTTTGCTCTTACAACCTTGGTGCCAAATGGGAAAAGAGCCAGTTTCGCAATTTTAAAGAACTGCTTTCCGAAAGGAATTCCCACAATTGTTATGCATAAAATGCATCCGAGAACCGCATTTGTGATCGCAAGCTCGATGCCGGAAAAGCATATCCACAGAATATTTAAGAGGCATGAAACTGCTCCGCCCTCATCCACGATCTCTTTTCCGAAAGGATTCAAAGAGATTGATGAAAGCTTAAAGCACTGGATACCCACGGGAATTCCGACTACGGTAATGCACCATAAAATCCCTGCAAGCCACCATCCTATTGCACTGAAAAGTCCTCCAAAGATTATCCATAAAATGTTTCCTAAAATTCTCATGATGTCCCTCCTGACAATTGCTTTTTTATCATTTTCAAATCATTATTGCGCTTATATGTATGCAATTCAATTAAAATGAAATAAAATTACGATTACAATCTTATTAACGATAAAAAATTGTTGTGGCTATAATCAAAAAACCGCAGTTCCGGGATGGAAAGGCTTCCGGAATTGCGGTTTTTATAAATTATCTGTAATCGGCTGATACATCTAAAAAGTCCCTGTCTCCATCGATATAATCCGCGTATGCTGTCTCTGCGTCTTTTCCACGGAAAACTTTGCAGAGTCCACACATATCGCAGTCTGCAATGCAGGGAAATCTCTCTTTTATATATGCTCTGCGCTCTTCTGCCGTAGAGTCTTTTATCTCGGGTGCACTTCTCATAGG
>JAEEGJ010025578.1_pt1 | contig 12073 bp, 9 predicted proteins | sample 8958761 | NCBI WGS metagenome assembly JAEEGJ01 (sample SAMN16246546, study PRJNA631951) | gut metagenome | biome: gut microbiome; feature: rumen; material: RS-attached | host: Bos | place: Iran: Karaj | collected 2018-10 | reverse complement strand
CCCATGCGCAATCCTTTGAACACTCTCGAAGGATAAGCGCAAGCACCGATGGAACCCGGTTTTCTCAAACGGTTGTGCTGACCGTGAGTTGCTTGTCCAACGCCATTGAAATGATGACGTTTCACTACGCCCTGGAAGCCTTTACCTTTGCTGATGCCGCTGACATCGACAAACTCACCTTCCATTAACACATCGACGGTAAGCGTTTCGCCCAAATGTTTTCTGTGGCCTTCTTCGAAACGCGTAAATTCGCGAACCAGTTTCTTGGGGGTCGTACCTGCCTTGGCAAAGTGACCTTGCATGGGCTTTGTGGTGTTTTTCATCTTCTTCTCATCGAAGCCCAACTGAATGGCGCTGTAGCCGTCTTTCTCTACTGTTCTGACTTGGGTAACCACACATGGGCCTGCCTTGATGACCGTAACGGGCACCATCTTTCCGGCATCGTCGTAGATGTGCGTCATCCCAATCTTTTTTCCTAGTAATCCTGACATGCTGTTTTAGCTTTTAATTGTTTGTACTAGATAGGTTTTAATTACAATTTGATTTCCACTTCCACACCGCTGGGGAGCTCCAGCTTCATCAGTGCGTCGATAGTCTGCGAAGTCGAATTGTAGATGTCGAGCAAACGCTTGTAGGTCGAAAGCTCGAATTGTTCTCTCGATTTCTTGTGGACGAAGGTCGAACGCAAGACCGTGTAGATCTTCTTGTTGGTCGGCAACGGAATGGGACCGCTGACGATAGCTCCAGTCGCCTTGATGGTTTTTACGATCCGCTCGGCTGACTTGTCAACCAAGTTGTGGTCGTGCGACTTTAATTTAATTCTAATTCTCTGGCTCACAATAATTATTATTTATTGAATTGTTTGCTTAAATGAATAATAGTCCTTTTGCCTTTTTTATCACCACATCGGCAAGGGCTTCCGGAACAGGCGCGTAGTGGCTCAATTCCATGTTGAAGTTGGCGCGGCCCGACGAAAGTGAACGCAGCGTAGTGATGTAACCGAACATCTCTGCTAACGGCACGTCGGCCTTGACCACCTGGAAACCGATGTTTGCAATGACTTCACGCAATATAGATCTCTTTTTGTTCAAATCGCCCGTGACATCACCTAAATATTCGTCAGGGCAATGAATTTCAACGCGCATGATAGGTTCCATCAATACGGCACCGGCTTTGAGGCCAGCCTCCTTGAAGGCGATGTGCGCTGCCGTCTCAAACGAGAGGGCGTCGCTATCGACCGGATGGAACGAACCATCAGTAAGGGTCACTTTGAGATTCTCGACAGGGAATCCTGCCAGTACGCCGTTGGTCAAGGCTCCTTTGAAGCCTTTCTCCGTGGCTTGGATGAACTCGCGAGGTATCGCGCCACCCTTCACTTCATCGACAAACTGCAATCCTTGCACACCTTCTTCTGCGGGACCCATTGTGAACTCGATATCGGCAAATCTACCCTTGCCACCGGTCTGTTTTTTATAGACTTCACGATGCTGAATTGTTTGAGTAAAGGCTTCCTTGTATGCGACCTGTGGGCGACCTGAGTTGACTTCGACGCCAAACTCTCTGCGTAAACGGTCCATAATAATATCAAGGTGTAATTCGCCCATACCTGACAAAATGGTCTGACCCGAATTCTCGTCGGTGTGTACGAAAAGCGTAGGATCCTCCTCAACCAACTTGGCCAAGGACTGATCAAGCTTGTCTAAATCTGCTGTGACTTTAGGCTCAATGGCGATGTTGACAACTGGCTCCGGGAACTTGATGTTTTCCAGAATCAGCGGCTTGTTCTCCACCGTCAGGGTGTCGCCCGTGCGAATCAGCTTGAAGCCGACCGCAGCACCAATGTCGCCCGCCGAAATCTCTTCCAACGGATTCTGCTTGTTGGCGTGCATCTGAACGATCTTGGCAATGCGCTCGCGCTTGCCCGTGGAGACGTTCAGCACGGTCTCACCCGATTTCAACGTTCCGGAATAGACACGGAAGAAACAGAGACGACCGACGAAAGGATCGGTGGCAATCTTGAACGCCAAGGCGCAGAAAGGCTCCTTGGGGTCGGCTTTGCGCACTTCCTCTTGTTCGGTCTTGGGGTTAATGCCCTTCACATGGTCGATGTCCAAGGGGCTGGGCAGGTAGTTGACGATGGCGTCAAGCAACGGCTGCACACCCTTGTTCTTGAACGACGAGCCGCAGAGCACGGGGCAAATGCGCAGGTCAAGGGTAGCCTTGCGGATTTGCGCGATGAGTTCCTCTTCCGTGATGCTGTCGGGGTCTTCCATGTACTTCTCAAACAGCGTTTCATCATCTTCGACGGCTCCCTCAATCAATTGAGTACGATACTCTTGCACCATATCCTTCATGTCTTCGGGAATCTCTATTTCGTCGAACACGGAACCGTTGTCCTGCTCTTCCCAAGCGTATGCCTTGTTTTTCAGCAAGTCGACGACACCGATGAAATCGTCTTCGGCGCCGATGGGCAACTGAATAGCAACAGGAGTGGCGCGGAGGCGTTCCTTAATCTGGTCGATGACCTTGAAGAAGTCGGCACCAGCGCGGTCCATCTTGTTGACATAGCATATACGCGGAACGTTGTATTTATTGGCCTGATGCCACACGGTTTCCGACTGAGGCTCCACCCCGCCGACAGCGCAGAAGATGGCGATGGCGCCATCCAACACACGCAACGAACGTTCCACCTCAACGGTGAAATCGACGTGGCCAGGCGTGTCGATGATGTTAATCTTATAGGCCTCATTATTAAGGTGCCAGAACACCGTAGTTGCAGCAGAAGTGATGGTGATGCCACGTTCCTGCTCCTGCACCATCCAATCCATGGTGGCAGCGCCGTCGTGAACCTCACCGATTTTATGGCTACGTCCTGTATAATAGAGGATACGCTCCGTCGTCGTCGTTTTACCGGCATCGATGTGTGCCATGATGCCGATATTGCGCGTGAGGCTGAGCGGGTTCATATTATCGTGGACGTTTTGCATAGTTGTCTCGTTCTTAAACGTTTAGAATCTGAAATGCGAGAATGCCTTGTTGGCATCTGCCATTCTGTGGATTTCTTCTTTTCTCTTGAATGCAGAACCTTCTTCCTTGTAAGCTGCCATGATTTCCGAAGCGAGCTTCAGAGCCATCGATTTCTCGTGACGTTTGCGGGCGTAGCCAATCAGGTTCTTCATACCGATGCTCTGCTTACGGGCAGGACGGATTTCTGAAGGAATCTGGAAGGTGGCACCACCAATACGACGGCTTCTTACTTCCACTTGAGGCGTAACGTTGGCCAAAGCCTTTTTCCAAACCTCAACTGGATTTTCGTTGAGCTTACTTTCAACGATGTCCATTGCTTCGTAGAAAATCTGATAAGCCAAATTCTTCTTGCCCTTGAGCATGATGTTGTTCACGAACTTCGTGACCTGCACATCGCCGTACTTCGGGTCGGGAAGGATAATTCTCTTCTTTGGTTTAGCTTTTCTCATGTCTTTAAGTCTTTTCTGTTTTGACTAATCGTTATTTCTTTGCGGCTGTTTGTTTGGGTCGTTTAGCACCGTACTTCGACCTGCGCTGGCGGCGGCCATCAACGCCCGAGGTGTCCAATGCACCGCGGATGATGTGGTAACGCACACCCGGCAAATCCTTGACACGACCTCCTCTGATCATCACAATGCTGTGTTCCTGCAGGTTGTGACCTTCACCCGGGATGTATGCGTTGACCTCCTTTTGGTTGGTCAGACGAACCCTAGCGACCTTACGCATGGCTGAGTTAGGCTTCTTGGGGGTTGTCGTGTACACACGCACACATACGCCACGGCGTTGCGGACATGAATCCAATGCAGGCGACTTGCTCTTGTCGATCAATTTCTGGCGCCCTTTGCGCACTAATTGTTGAATAGTCGGCATTTTTGATTTGTTAGGTTAATTGTTAGTTATTTAATCCGTTGATTAGGAATTATTTACAAACTCGTACCAAACTGGCCGAGGGCAGCACTTTCAAGATGTAGTCAGGGAAACATAATAAGCCTAGGACGGCTTAGAAGTCTATAAAACCCACTCCGTGACAATTTTTACGCTTGATTTTGGCGTCACTTCGTGTAGAAACCTATTACGTTTAACTTATCAGGTTCCTTAACTATATCATTTTCAAGGGCAAGCCCTCTTTCAATTCAGCGCGGCAAAAGTACAACATTTTTCAATACGCAGCGCACTTTTTTGAAAATTTTCGCGAAAATTGTTGATAAAAGTATTTATATTATTGTATTTCAATAATTTAAACCTGTTGAAAACTTAACACCATGCATAAAAAAGCGTCTTCTCCAACTTGATTTTGTCGAAAAAGACGCCTAAATATTACGAAATCGACCGTCTATAGATTTCTTTCCTACGCACATTTCCATACAGGAATGACATAAACGGTCGATTTCCAAGACCTATTTTAGTATTTCACGAAACGGTCTTCGCCGTTGCTCAAACCGAGCAATTCGCTGCGTCCGAAGAGGAGGAAGATCTTGTGGTCCCAGATGAGTTCCCAAAGGATGCGGCTCACGCGGACTTGTTCCTCGGGAGCGAGTTCCTCACTGGTGATAATCGTACCTTCGGGTTTCTTCACCTTATTCTCCTGAAAAGCAATCTGAATAATCTGGTAGCACAGATTGACGAAGGTGATGCCAGTAGTATGGTCACGGCTGTCCATCACCATATTGATTCTTTCTCTAAGTTCCTCGTTATTGTAGAGGAGATGAACGGGATTTGCGTCGTAATTCATAGCGGTTTTGTTTAGATTGATGGTGCAAATATAGGGATTTTCTTGAAACGCGCAAGTCGGTAACCAAAAAATCCGAACTTTTTTCACACCTTAATATTAATAGGTCGCTCCGATTTCGTAAATTTGCACCCAAATTTGAGCAAAATGGTTATCGAATTATTAGTGGTTTGGGTTCTCGGCGTAGTGGCGTTCTTTGTGCTATGGGCGGTTTTGCTCAAGGTCATCAAGAAGATTAGTGAAAAGAAAGAAAAGCAAGAGGCCAAAAGCGAAGAGAAAACTATCGAATCTTAAATCTTTGAATATTATATTTTTAAATCCTTGAATATGAAATACGACATCATCGTCATCGGCAGCGGCCCTGGGGGCTATGTGGCTGCCATCAGAGCATCGCAACTGGGTAAGAAAGTGGCCGTCATCGAGAAGGCTGAAGTGGGCGGCATCTGCCTCAACTGGGGCTGCATCCCTACCAAAGCCCTACTGAAAAGCGCACAGGTCTATACCTATATCAATCACGCCGAGAACTACGGCATCAAAGTGGAAGGCGAAGTAAAACCCGACATGGAAGCGGTCGTGGCACGCAGCCGCGGCGTGGCCGACACCATGAGCAAGGGGGTGCAATACCTCTTCAAGAAGAACAACGTGGAAGTCATCGCTGGCTATGGCAAACTGACCGCCGACAAACAAGTGGAAGTGACCGACGCCGAAGGGAATGTCACACTCTACGAGGCTGACGATATTATTTTGGCCACTGGCTCAAGAGTGCGTGAGTTGCCCGCCCTGCCCATCGACGGCAAAAAAATCATCGGCTACCGTCAAGCTTTGGTCTTGGACAAGCTGCCCGAAAGCATGGTTGTGGTTGGCTCTGGCGCCATCGGCTCAGAGTTTGCTTTCTTCTTTACCTCAATGGGCGTGAAGGTTACTCTCGTGGAGTTCCTGCCCAACGTGGTCCCGAACGAGGACGAGGAAGTCTCCAAGCAAGTGGAACGCGCCTTCAAGAAGCTGAAGATGACCGTGATGACCGATGCTTTGGTGACGCATGTTGATACCACTGGCGAGAAATGCGTATGCACCATTAGCACCAAGAAGGGCGAAAAAACCGTGGAGGCCGATATCGTGCTCTCCGCCGTCGGTGTGCAGACCAATATCGACAACCTCGGTCTTGAAGCGCTAGGCATCAGCACTGAACGTGGCAAAATCAATGTGGACGACTACTACCGTACCAATGTTCCTGGCATCTATGCCATCGGTGACATTGTACACGGTCCTGCTCTGGCCCACAAAGCCGACCACGAAGCCATCATCTGCGTGGAGAAGATTTGCGGCCTGAATCCCAAGCCGCTGAACTACGCCAACATCCCGGGCTGCACCTACACCACGCCTGAAATCGCCTCTGTAGGTTTGAGCGAGGCCAAGGCCATTGCAGCGGGTTATGAAGTGAAAATCGGCAAGTTCCCCTTCACGGCCTCGGGCAAAGCCACGGCTGCCGGCAACCGCGACGGCTTCATCAAAGTCGTCTTCGATGCCAAGACCGGCGATTGGCTCGGCTGCCACATGGTCGGCGACAACGTGACCGAAATGGTGGCCTCCGCTGTGCTCTGCCGTGAGTTGGGCGCCAAGGGTGAGGACATCATCCGCGCCGTATTCCCCCACCCCACCATGTCAGAAGGCATCATGGAGGCTGCTGCTGCGGCATACAACGAATGTGTTCACCTTTAATAGTTTGAAGTTGTTTAGTTGTTAAGTTGTTTAGTTAGGGTTGATGATATGGAGAACTTTGGAGATTTTATTAGAGCAAAATGTTTGGATTTTGCAGTTGAGATTATAAACATGTACAAGCATCTTTGTGAGGACAAAAAAGAATTTGTCTTATCCAAGCAATTGCTTCGATGCGGCACAAGTATTGGGGCCAATCTTGTTGAAGCACAAAACGGTATCAGTCACCGTGATTTTGTTGCCAAGATTTACATTTCGCTGAAAGAATGTGCCGAAACAAAGTATTGGCTTGAACTTCTGTCCAGAACCAACTACATCACACAGTCTGAATATGAAAGCATCATCGCGAACTGCAATGAGCTAAACAAAATCTTTAACAGCATGACCAAAACTTCCCGCAACGAATAACTTAACAACTAATCAACTAATCAACTAAACAACTAATGCAATGGAAATCATAGAAACCAAAATAAAAGACCTTTTAGTCATCAAGCCAGACGTGTTTTTGGACGAGCGCGGCTATTTCTTCGAGAGCTACAACCAAGCGCGTTTTGCGGAACATGGATTGGAGATGACTTTCGTGCAGGACAACGAGTCACAGTCGATGAAAGGCGTGCTGCGTGGACTGCATTTCCAAAAGCCGCCATTTGCGCAAGGCAAGTTAGTGCGTGTTGTGAAAGGCGCAGTATTTGACGTGGCCGTCGACTTGCGCAAAGACTCGCCAACTTATGGACAATGGGAGTCGGTGCTGCTGACCGAGGGCAACAAGTTCATGTATTGGATTCCGAAAGGCTTCGCGCACGGATTTGCCTGCCTCGAAGACCATTCCGTGTTCACCTACAAATGCACGAACGTCTACAACAAGGCCTCGGAAGGCAGCTTGCGCTGGAACGACCCAGACCTGAACATCAAATGGGACATCAAGAACCCGATCCTGTCGGAAAAGGACAAGGTGTCGCCGTTGTTCAGGGACTTTGTTACACCGTTTTGATTTTGCAACATGAAAAAAACTACGAATTACACGAATACAACTAATCGGTACGAATTGAATTCTGCAACTTCGTTGCAGATAGATACGAATATTTTAGTCGTGAAAATTCGTAAAAATCCGCAGCCTTGGCTATAAAACTCTTTCGACAGTATCCGTACAATTTGTGAAATTCGCAGTTAATCTTGAAATTTGAAATCTACAATATGAAAACAAGAAACCTTCTCCTCGCTTGCGGCATGGCTATTATATTAATAGGTGTGACCGCTGCCCTCACGATTGCGCTGGCGCAATCCAACGACGAGCAAATGGAATCCTACGAAGGCACGGAACGTGAATTCCTCTCCTTCGACCAAATCGACCACATCACCCACGACATCGAGTTGCCCGCAACGATGGACTTTTGCGGCGAAGAAGTGCCTTTGGACTTGTTCTATGTCCGCGAGCGTTTGGAACGCGAACTGATTGTCAATTCGTACAGGCATTCCGCCACCATCTTGTTGCTGAAACGCACCACGCGCTGGTTTCCCGTGATAGAGCCGCTGATGGAGAAATACGGCCTGCCCGAGGATTTCAAGTACCTCGCCATGATTGAGAGCGAACTCACCAACGCCGTGTCTCCCTCCAAAGCAGTGGGGTTTTGGCAATTCCTTGAAGGCACTGGAAAAGAGTACAATTTGGAAATCAACAAGGAGGTGGATATGCGCTACAATGTTGAAAAAGAGACCGTTGCGGCTTGTAAATACCTAAAGGCTTCTTACCGCAAGTTCGGTAGCTGGACAGCAGCGGCTGCGGCCTTCAACTGTGGCAATGGTCGCATCAGCAAGACGATGGAAGAACAGCGTGTGGATTCGTATTACGACATGCTTTTGCCCGAGGAGACGCAACGCTACGTGTTCCGCATCCTCGCCCTGAAACTCATCACCGAGGACCCCGAGAAATACGGTTACCAGATCGGCGACAACGGCTGGTACAGGCCTTACGAGACCAAGACCGTGACCGTCACAGAGTCGATTCCCGACCTGATGCAGTTTGCCTACGAACAAGGCACCAACTACAAGATGCTGAGGTATTTCAACCCTTGGTTGCGAGGCACTTCTCTGACCATTTCGGCGGGCAACAGCTATGAAATCAAGATTCCTACGGGAAAGTATGCTAAGACACACAAGGCGATGAGGAGTGGGAAATGAAATGATTTAATAAAGTAGGGCTGCCGCAATTCGCGACAGCCCTACAATCGTATTATGCAGGTTTTCAGCAACCCTGAGTAGCCCGTTCCAGCCGCTTCATGATCGAGAAGATGAACACGGCGGAGAGCAGACAGAGCACCACAAGCACACCCCAGACCATCCAGAGCGGCATTCCCGTGCCCCAGATGCGGGCGATGACGCTGGTGAGGTAGTTGCCGATGGCGGTCACGCAGAACCACATGCCCATCATCATGCCCTTGTACTTGGGCGGCGCCACCTTGGTGACAAAGGAGATGCCTATGGGGCTCAACAACAGTTCAGCAAAGGTCAGCACGAAATAGGTACTGATCAGCCAGTTGGGCGAGACCAAAGTACTGCTCACACCACCTTGTGCTTTCAGCTCGGCAGGGCTGGCCAAGGAGAAAGAACAAATCACCAAGATGAGGAATCCGAGTGCAGCGACAATCATGCCCAAGCCTATCTTACGCGGCGACGAAGGCTCCTTGCCTTTCTTCGCCAAGGCGCCAAAGACCGCCATTGAGACGGGTGTCAGCGCAACTACAAAGAACGGGTTGAATTGCTGGAACTGCTGCGGCAAAATGTTGATGGGGTCGGGCATACCAAGATACAAAGCTATAGCTCCCACCCACAAAGCGACCGTTACAATAGCGCAAATCGTTTTATTGCGTTTCGTTTCGGATTGGAAGATGCCAAACAATGTGTACACCGAGATGGCAATGAGCGTCAGCGACCAGATATTGAACCCAATGCGAGTAAAGCCCGTAGCGGAGCTTTGCGTGTAGTCGCGGGCAAAGTAGGTCAGGCAGAGGCCAGCCTGCTGGAACGACATCCAGAAGAAAATGACCACGGCAAAGACCATCACCAGCGCGGTGATGCGCTCGCGGGTCTGCTCCTTGGTGAGTTCCACCACGTTGACAGTGGTGCTTTCCATTGCCTTGGCCTGTTTGGTGTTCACATCAGCGTGCTTGAACCACTTGCGGCAGCTCAGATAGATAGCCATAGAGAGAATCAGCGAGAGGCAAGCCACACCAAAACCGTAGTTGTAGGCTCCCGACAAAGCATCGATGTAACTATTGGCGAAACCAGCCAAGTCGTTGATGTTACCACCTTGCTGCACCGCCAAAGCTTCAAAGGTCGCACGCGCTTCCTCCGTGATGGTGCCGTCAAGATATTGGTGCGCCAAGGAAGGAATCTGCGGCACATAACTGTAGCCCGCCTTGCCAAGGAACAAATCTGTAACCTTGGTGGCCGTGATAGGCGCGAACATGGAGCCGATATTGATGGCCATGTAGAACAAACTGAAGCCGTTGTCGCGGAAAGCGCTGTATTTGGCCTCGTCGTAAAGGTTGCCCACCATCACTTGCAGGTTGCCCTTGAATAGGCCCGTACCAATGGCGATGAGTGCCAAGGCAGAAAACATGGTGACTTTGGCCGTGGTAGTTGCCATCGGCACCGCCAGCAGCAGGTAGCCGAGGAACATGACCACGATGCCCGACTTCACCATCTTGCCGTAGCCGAAACGGTCGGCCAGCATACCGCCGATAAGGGGCATGAAATAGACGCATCCGAGGAAGATGCCGTAGATGTTGCCCGCCTGCGCCTCGTTGTAGCCGAACTTGGCTTGCAGGAAAAGCACGAAGATGGCCAGCATGGTATAGTAGCCGAAGCGTTCGCCCGTGTTGGCCAATGCGAGGGCGTAAAGCCCTTTGGGATGTCCTTTGAACATAGTTATCAGTTTTAATGAAAAAGGCTTGCTTCCGCAAGCCTTTTTCATGGTTTATTCAGTCACTCTTTCCAACCACTTTACCATGCCGAACATGACCGACATGGAAACAAGGCAGACAAGGAGGAACACGCCCCAGCACTTCCAGATGTCCCAAGCGTTGTACATGACAGGTCCAAGGAAGATAAAGAGGTTGCCGACAGCCGTGGCACCTAACCACAAGCCTTGGCAGAGACCCACCATGTGGCGTGGAGCCACCTTCGAGACGAAGGACAGGCCCAGCGGTGAGATGAACAACTCAGCCACGGTCAAAAAGAAATAGGTGATAATCATCACCCAAGGGCCAGCCTTGACAAGACTCAACTCAAGCATTTGTTGGGCGTTCAAAGCGCGGAAAGCGTCACCTGAAGGCCAATGGTGCGCGATGGAGAGCACCATCAGGAAGAGGTAGGCGCAACCTGCGATACCCATACCGAGGGCAATTTTGCGAGGTGTCGAAACGCCCTTGCCCTTGCGAGCCAAAGAGGCAAAGATGCCCATGACAAGCGGAGTGAGGATGATGACGAACAACGGATTCAGAGCCTGCCAAATTTCGGGTGCGATGCTTGACGAATCCACGAAATCGCGAGCGAAGAATGACAGCGATTGACCATTTTGGTGGAACGACAACCAGAAGAACACGGCAATGCCCAACACGGCAAACAAGGCAGCCATACGCTGCTTGATTTCTTTGGCCATAGCAGCCTTCTCTTCGGCGGTGTAGCCAGCCACCTCGGCGGCCACCTTCTTGGCAGGTTGCGGGAATTTGTTCTTCTGAGAGAAGAAGATGATTAGCGAAATCAGCATGGCGGCCACCGACACGAAGAACGAGAAGTGAACGCCTTGGTTGAAGGTCAGGATATAATCCGAACAGAAACGGGTTTGATCTGCCAACAAAGCTGGATCGGTAACCACCGCCTGCGACGTTTCTAAGAACTTCTGAGTAAGGTCAACAAACTGACCATCCTTATCTGTGAATTGCAGAGTGCCATTCAAGAAACGATGACAGAGTGCCGACATATCAGCGTTGTAAATGAAATTGTGTGCCCTCAGCCACCACTCACGCAGCATGGGAGCCACGAAAGGAGCTATCACACCACCAATGTTGATGAACACGTAGAAAATCTGGAAGCCGCTGTCGCGCTTGTCCTTGGCCACGGCCAAAGCCTCGGGGCCTTTCTTGGCAGCTTCCGCCTCGAAATTGTCGTACATCTGTCCGACGAGTGCCTGTAAGTTGCCTTTGAACAAGCCGTTACCAAAAGCGATGCAAAGCAAGGCAAAGCAAGTAAAGATAAGGATACCCAACCACTTTCCGTTGCCATCGACGATGATGCCATCAGTGCCCTTGCTGAACAACGGAATAGCCATGCCGACGTAACCAATGGCCATGATAATCAAGCCCCACTGAATGGTGCGGTGGTAGTTCTGCGTACGGTCGGCGATGATACCGCCCACCAAACTCAACACGTAAATGCCGAAGTAGAACACCGAGTAGATGATGCTGGCTTTGGCATCGGGCAACCCGAACTTCGACACGATGAACAAGGCAAGGATGGCGTTCATGATGTAGTAGCCGAAACGCTCGCCCATGTTACTTAAAGCGGCTGCAATCAAGCCTTTAGGATGTTCCTTCTTGGCCT
>JAEEGJ010025577.1_pt1 | contig 12073 bp, 11 predicted proteins | sample 8958761 | NCBI WGS metagenome assembly JAEEGJ01 (sample SAMN16246546, study PRJNA631951) | gut metagenome | biome: gut microbiome; feature: rumen; material: RS-attached | host: Bos | place: Iran: Karaj | collected 2018-10 | reverse complement strand
TCGGGCACCGCCCCGAGCAGCCGTTCAAAAACTGCGGGGTCATTCAGAGCCGAAATATCTGCCGTATTGACGAGCGTATCCATACCGCGCAATATAGCAATTTAGGCCTATTGCACGCCATACCGCAAAGATTTATATTTTACAACGCAAGAAGATCCTCGCCTACGCGAGGATGACATCATTGGAATTACAGCGAACATGGACATTAAAAAGACAAACGCGGCACGCATTCTCGACCGCCAGAAAATCAGTTACGAGCTCATCCCCTACAAGGTCGACGAGAACGACCTCGGCGCACAGCACGTTGCCGACAGCCTCGGCGAAGACATCAATCAGGTTTTCAAGACCATCCTCGTTCACGGCGACAAGATCGGCTACCTCGTGTGCGTTGTGCCGGGGAACCTCGAAGTAGATTTGAAGGGCGCCGCCAAGGTGAGCGGCAACAAGAAAATCGATACCGTCCCGCTCAAGGACTTGACACCGCTTACCGGCTACATCCGCGGCGGCTGCAGCCCGCTCGGGCTCAAGAAGAACTTTCCGATTTTCATTCACGAGACGGCGATGCAGTTCCCGTTCATCTACGTGAGTGCGGGCGAACGCGGCCTGCAACTGAAGGTTGCTCCCGCCGACCTCATAAAGGCGACACGCGCGACCGTCGGCGTGATTGCGAGAGTCCCGCCCGAAGTTCCCGTAGATTAAGAGGTTCCCATGCGCCACAAGATGTTCCGAGACTTTTTCAACATAACGGCAACAGCGATAATTGTCGCTACCGGGATTCTTGCGGCATGTTCCTCCGATTCGAGCAGTTCCGGCCCCGCAGAAGAACCGCCCGCGAGCAGCAGCGACAAGATTGCCACGAATTCTTCGAGTTCGCCTCGGCTCAGCTCAGCGAACTTATCATCCTCTTCAATAGATGTTTCCGTCTCCGCCGAAACATCCTCCAGCGAGAAGGCCACTGATAAGGTTGGTGAACCTGCCGAAGTGTACCTGTGGCACGACGAATTCGACTCAATCGACACCGCCACATGGACATTCGAGACAGGAGCAAGCGGCTGGGGCAACAACGAGTGGCAATACTACACCAGCCGCAGCGAGAATGCCTTCGTGCAAGACGGCATCCTCCACATCCGCGCGAACAAGGAAGATTACGAGGGCGCAAAATACACGTCGGCCCGCATGATTACCAAGGGCAAGTTCAGCTTCACCTACGGCACGGTAGAGGCCCGCATCGCGCTACCCGTAGGCAAGGGAATCTGGCCCGCATTTTGGATGCTAGGCGAAAACATTGACGCAGTCTCCTGGCCCGCCTGTGGCGAAATCGACATCATCGAGGCCGTAAACGACGAGAACGTCGTCTACGGCACCAACCACTGGCAAGCCGGAGGGAACCAAGCCGACTACGGCAACAATACCAGGGATTACTACGGAACGAACAAGGAACTCGACATCACGCAGTTCCACAACTACAAGATGGTCTGGAACGAAAAGCTCATTGCGATGTACGTCGACGATTTCAAGTACCAAGAAATCGCAATTGAGAACGCGAAGGACGGCCTGGAGGCATTCCACAAGCCGCAATTCTTCATATTGAACGTAGCCGTCGCAGGCAACTGGCCCGGATTCGAGGTAGACGATTCGCAGTTCCCGAACGAGATGCTCGTGGACTACATCCGCGTCTCGCAGCCGTAAAGCACGCAACCCCGCGTCTACTCGGTCCACTCGTAATCAGTGTCAATCACCGGGCATTTCCCCGCACCCGGGTCGCGGTCCGCATAAATACGATTCTCGAAGGGCATGCGGTCCATTTCACCACAGTAGATGAACACGAATCCAAATACCTGGCCCTGGGTACTCCTGCAATTGCTGTCGCGGATATCGAGAACCGTAAGCGTATCGCTTGCAACGCCCACAAGCATGTGCGCGATGGAGCCTTCCTGACCACGCACGTTGTACAGGAACGTTTCGCAGTTCGGGTCTTCTGCGGCCGCCTTCTGGGCCTGCGCGATAAGGCCCTTTGCCGATTCCGGGAACACGCTATTCAGGGCCTCGAGCCTGCCGCTCATCTTGTGCAGGCCGGGACTGTTCAGTTCCGTCGCAGCACCCTCAACCGGTTGAATTTCCGTATTCGAAGAATCATCCGGAGTCTGGGGCGGATTCAACGTACTGACGTGTTTCGCGGAATACACAACCGCAGAGGCAATGACCGCCTTGTCGAACTGCGCATCCGACACCCCGTAGAAACTTGCATAGTCTTCAAGCCCTGTCGGATTCATGGCGGGCTCACCGGGGCTAACGGAAGAAGAACTGCTTTTCGGTTCCGGCAGCATGGACTCACTCGGCTTTTCCGACGAACTGGATGCCGGTTCATTTTCCGACGAACTTGACAACGGCTTATCTAGTTCCGAACTGGACAGGCGCTCTTCCGGTTCCAAGCAGGAACTGGAAGATTCCAGGGCCAATTCGTTCGGTTCTACAGCGGTACCAGCAAGCTTGTCGGAATCGGAACAACCGCAAACAAGCGCAACAGCAAGAACCGCAAGCGCAGACAAAGTAAAATGCAGGCGAACCGCCGAGAATCTAAAAGCCTTATTCATCGTCATTCTCCTTGTCGCTGCAGGCAACGGCATCGCCTTCCTTGATGTTCTTCGTCAGCGGGAAAAGTTGCAGGTTCAGGCGGTAAACCTGCTCGATGTTCTTTTCTTCCGAAGCGAGCGCCACTATCCGGCGGAGGCATTCGTCAAGTTCCTTCACGATTCGCCCGTACAGTTCCCTGGATATGCCCATGGTAACGCCCGTGAAGTTGCGTTCATTCACGGGGAGTTCCAGCGCGGGTGTCGCGAGCTTGGACATCTGGCGGTGCATTCCGCGCAGGGCAAGCCTTGTGGCATCGGGCGTTCCGGTAATCGAACTTTCCGTCTGCAAGAAGTTCTCGTCTTCGGTCTTTTTCAGGAGTCCCGACTTCGTGAGGAAATCGAGCGACTCGCGCACCTCGGCGGCACTCACGTCGGCATAGAACTTCTTCGCCATCTCGCCCGGAGTCGCGCCCGGCATCTGCGGGGCAAGTTCGCGCACCACCGGGTTCTGCCACGTCTCATAAAACTTGAACAGGTCGCCTTCCAGCACGCGCACCTTGTGCACCTTCGCGATGGCGAGCATGTTGTTGTAGGCGGCGACCTTCTTCTCTTCGGATTCCACCTGGCCGTATTCCACCATCGCGCGGAAATATTCCATCTCGAACCCCACGAGGCCCATGGCAGCCCCCGTGCGTTCCACGCCAATCCTGCTGAGCTTGCTCTTGCCGTCGCAAACTACCTTCATGTACGAAGAAGAAGTGAAGCCCGCGATTTTCGAGAACTCACGCCACGAAAAGGCGGAGCAGCGCTTGCGCTCCTCGTAAAAATCCAGCATGTACTTGCGGAAATCGGAATATTCGACAATCGGTTTCATCACCCACAAATATACATTCCGCGGCCATCAAAAGCAAGCGTTTCATAGAACAAAATCAAAGTTTTTATTAAAATTTAGTCATTTTTAGCAAATTTTATCATAGTTTTACCACGTATTGAACATTTTGTTGCATATACGCACGGATGCACGACCCGCATTTTTCTACATTTGGCACCGACTGTTTCAAGGAGCACGCCATGTCTTTTGTCATCGACCTGAAGAACAAGGTTTTGCAAGGGTACGAAATCAACCGCGAAGAGGCCATCCAGCTGCTGGACGCCGACCTCAACGAACTCACGCAGGCGGCAAATGAGATCCGCGAGAAGTTCCACGGAAACGACTTTGACTTTTGCTCCATCGTGAACGCCCGCAGCGGGCGCTGCTCCGAAAACTGCAAGTATTGCGCACAAAGTAGTTACTACCACACGGGCGCCCCTGAATACAAACTGCTCAGCGCCGACGAGATCGTCGAGGACGCAAAAAAGAAGGAAGCCGCAGGTATCCCGCGATACTCCATCGTCACATCGGGACGTACGCTCTCGAACCGCGATGTCGAACAAATTAGCGAAGCCATCCGCAGGCTCAAAAAAGAGACCAAACTTTCCGTATGCCTTTCGGCAGGACTTTTGAACAGGGAACAGTTCGACAAGCTCAAGGAGGCGGGCCTCACCCGCTTCCACAACAACCTGGAAACCTACCGCAGGCACTTCCCCAACGTGTGCACCACGCACACCTACGACGACAAGATAGCCACCTTGCATAACGCGCTTGCCGCAGGGCTCGAAATCTGCAGTGGCGGCATCATGGGGCTCGGCGAGACGATGGAAGACCGCATCGACATGTGCCTCGACCTGCGCGGGCTCGGCGTGAAATCCACTCCGGTAAACGTACTGAACGCCATCCCCGGCACGCCCTACGAGAACCTCCCGAAACTCACGAACGACGAGTTCTGCCGCATCGTGGCAATCTACCGCTTCATCAACCCGAAGGCGTTTATCCGGCTTGCGGGCGGTCGCGGCGTACTGGGCGATGACGGCAAGCGCGCATTCCAGAGTGGTGCGAACGCGGCCATCACCGACGACATGCTCACTACCGCCGGTGTAAACAGCTGCAAGGACTTCGAACTCGTGAAGGGTCTCGGGTTCGAACCGCACGGATTCATCGGATAGGAAAGCCCAGCCCCCTAAAGAGAGCGCGTTTTAATTACATTTCGTAGCGATGGTTTCGCTTTCGAAAATCGCAGGCTTGATGTTCATCCCGATTTGTGCGGGGTTTGTGTGTTGCGCATTCCCCGAACGCACGGGTTACGACCGTAACATCGGCGACTACAAGCCGGTATCCACAGATGCGGGCGCGGCACAGGCAAGCAATACAAGCGAAGATGCGCCGGCAAAAAATGCGCAGGGAGACGCAAAGGCAGAACCCGCAAGAACTGCGGCAAGGAGCGATTCTAGCCAGCACAAGAACTCCGCGCAGAAAGTCCGCGACGCGGCGACCCGGAAAGAAGCGGCAAAGGCGGCGCCGAAACCCGAATCGAAAGGTTCGCTCGAAAAATACGCAAGCGGATGGATTGGCGCGAAATATGTGTATGGCGCCGCAAGCAAGAGCAAGACCGATTGTTCCGGGTTCGTGATGCAGGTTTACAAGGGTTACTTCAACATAGCGCTAGACCACAATGCAGCAAGCATGTACAAGGACAGCCGCGGGTCAAGCGTGAGCCGCGGGAGCCTGCGCGAAGGCGACCTGGTGTTCTTCGGGAGTTTCTGGAAAATCGACCACGTGGGCATCTACCTTTCGGGAGACAGGTTCATACATGCAAGTTCCAGCAAGGGCGTGATGATATCGCCCATGAACGACAAGTACTGGAGCCACAAGTACCAGGGCGGGAGAAGGTTTAGGTAATTGATGGTTGATAATACACACTGTTTTCTATCTTTCACACTATGAAGAAAATCGCATTTCAGGGCCGTCGCGGGGCCTACAGCGAAAGCGCCGCATATCACTTGTTCGGAAACGATATCGAAGTTGTCCCGATGGACACTTTCGAGCAGATTTTCCAGGGCATCGAGACCGGCGCCGTGGATGGTGGGGCTATCCCCATCGAGAACTCCACCGCAGGTTCCATCTACGACAACTACGACCTTCTGTACAAGTGGCGCCACCCTATCGTGGGCGAAGTCAAGCTTCAGATTTCGCATAGCCTGTGCGCGCTCCCCGGAACAAAGCTAGCAGACCTGAAGGAAGTGCTGAGCCACCCGCAGGGCCTTGCGCAATGCAGCCGATTCTTCGGGCGCAACCCGAAAATCAAGAGCACCGCGTTCTACGATACCGCAGGCAGTGCCGAAGAGGTTGCGAAGCGCGGCGATAAAACCGTAGGCGCGATTGCGAGCGCCTACGCCGGCAAGTTCTACGGCCTGGATATCTTGGCCGAAGGTATAGAGAACTTGCCGGGGGTGAACTTCACCCGGTTTTACGCCATCCAGAAGACGGCGAACCCGCTCCCGGAAGAAGGCACAATCAAGACAACGTTGTTGTTCATGCTGAGCGATTCCGGCAAGTCCGGCGCATTGCATGCCGCACTCGGGTGTTTCGCGAAGCGCGACCTGAACCTCACCCGCATCGAGAGCCGCCCGCATCCTGACCGCCCGTGGGAATACATATTCCACCTCTCCTTCGAGGGGAGCCCGAAGGACCCTGCCGTCATCGAGGCGCTCAAGGAACTGCAAAGCTACTGCGACTTCGTGTACCGTCTCGGGAGTTTCCGCGAAGGCACGACGGAGAAACTGAGTTATTAATTGATAATTGATGATGGATGATTGATAATTGGAGCAATTATGGCTTACGAACGTACTGACCGAAAATTCGACGAATACCGCAATCTCAAGATGACCACCGGCTTCATTTCGAGTGCCGACGGTTCTGTGCTCATCGAGATGGGGCGCACCCGCGTCATCTGCAATGCGACCCTCCTGCCGAAAGTTCCCGACTGGCTTGCCGGCCGCGGTACCGGATGGATTACTGCCGAATACAGCCTGCTCCCGCAGAGCACGGGCAAGCGCGTAGAACGCGAACGCAAGGGCGCGAGCGGCCGCACGCAAGAAATCCAGCGCCTGGTGGGCCGCTCGCTGCGCGGCGCAGCCGACCTTGCAGCACTTGGCGAGAACGCAATCGTGGTCGACTGCGACGTGATCGAAGCCGACGGTGGCACGCGTACCGCGAGCATCATCGGCGGCTTCGTGGCCCTTGCCATTGCCCTCAAGAAAATCAAGGAACGCCTCGGCATCACGCAGCAAATCCTCAAGCACGGCATCACCGCAATTTCCGTGGGAGTCGTCTCGGGCAAGCCGCTCTGCGACCTGTGCTACGTGGAAGATTCCGCCGCCGACGTCGACATGAACGTCGTGATGCAGGATGCGAAGAATTTCATTGAGGTGCAGGGCACGGGCGAACACGCGAGTTTCGACCGCAACATGCTCAACACGCTCCTCGACCTCGGCGAGAACGCGTGCAAGGACATCTTCAAAAAACAGATGGAACTGATTGGCGGCGAATTACCGTAAGATTTAGCGACCGCTCGTTCTAAACTTTCCAGTCGCAGAAATTCTTGAGCATGGCAAGCCCCACATCACCGCTCTTTTCCTGGTGGAACTGGCTTGCAATCAGGTTGTCCTTGCCGATGAGCCCCTGGAACGTCTGCGTGCCGTAAGTCGTTTCGGCAAACGCGTATTCCGCAGGTACTACCGGGTGGTACGAATGCACGTAGTAAAAATCGCAACCGCTGCGGATGCCCTTCATAATCGGGTGCTCGCGCGTGAAGTTCACCTGGTTCCAGCCCATGTGCGGAATCTTGAGGCCCGGTTCATCCTTGAATCGAACCGCCTTGCCGGGGATAAGCCCGAGGGTCTTGACGCCGCCGTCTTCCTCGCTCTCTTCGAGGATAATCTGGCAGCCGATGCAAATGCCGAGCACCGGGTTCCCCGCCTTCACCACAGTCTTGATGGCATCGCCGATACCCGTGCGGGTAAGCGTCTCCATCGCAGAGGCGGCGGCACCCACACCCGGGAAAATCAGGCGGGTCGCCTTCGCGATTTCGTCCGCATCGCGGCTAGACTTCGCGTCTACCCCGATACGGGCAAGCGCGTTCATCACGGATGTCAAGTTACCGGCGTTGTAGTCGACCACGATTACGGACATAGGGAATTCCTCTTGCTAAAGACCAAGCTCAAAGATAGAATTTTCGCAACGCAGGATGCCATCCTACTTTTCCAGAAAATCGAGCGCCTCGCCCGCAAGTTCCACGCAACGATTGCACGGAATGACCTTGTTCGGCCGGATTTCAGCGCACTTGGTAAAGTTCTGCGCGCCGCGCCTGAAAAAGTCCTCGATGGCATCGGCATGGTCGGGCTGCATCATCTTGGCCGCATAGAGCGCACCGCAGGCGCCGTTCGGGGCCTTGCCGCCACCGAAAGCACGGAACATCTCAGCCGCCTCAACGGCTTCCGCCTCGGACTTGCCCGTAGCGCGGGCATAACCGTAAGCCACCGACATCGCGCAGTTCCCGCGCTTGTCCGCATGGAATTTCTTCGAAACTTCAGAAATCTTCTCTGCCATATAGAACCTTATTTAACCCTGATGACCTTCGACGCAAGTAGCTTGTTGCCAGCCATGAGCCTTGCCACCATGGTTCCGCGGTGGAGGTTCTCGAGGTTCACACGGGCCTGGGCCCCTTCGAAACTCTGTGCCAGCAACTGGTTGCCGAGCAGGTCGAAGATTTTCAATGTCTTGGTACCCCGGGCGCTCGTCTGCATGTAGAGCGTGTTGCGGCTGAGCTGCATCTGGGTATCAAGTCTCTGTGCGACTCTCACAAAGCCGACGCGGTCGCTGGTGGTGTTGCCCGGGCCGTAACCCCACAGTAGCTTACCCTTGCCACGGACGACGATGTAGGGATTCTGAGGCGCTTCCTGAATATCGCCTTGATCCTTGTCCCAGTCAGGAGCGCCGTCGTAGGCGGGAGCATCCTTGCTGGCCTCGTGGGCGACAAAGCTCCAGCCTTCAGTTACCTTGACCTTGGCGGGAGTGCGAAGCGTTTCGCACGTATTACCCTCCTTAATACCGGAAGATACGCCTACGTCCATTCGGATTCTAGTTCCAAGTCCGATACTTCCGACATAAATGGGTTGTACCCATGTGTACGTCTTTTTCTCTTCGTTGTAGGTGTCTTCAACCTTTTGAGGCCCATGACTCCTCATATAGTTTCTTATTTCCGAATCGTTACTGCAAGCCTTGATGAATCCGGCCATATCGTAAGTTGCGCATAGGTCTTGATCGAATATGACCCCGCACGCATCCACATCTTCTTCGGTTGCGTCAAAGTAGATATAGGCCATAACGCTGTCAACGTCTTTTATGGTTTCATTGAAGATTTGAATGTTGAACATGTCCATGTCTGTCCACGTATAGTGATATGCCGTTGCATAGACCTCTTCAGAGAATGGATTGATTTCGCCGGTCTTGCAGTTGTCGCACTTCTTTTCGTAGTAGTCACTCCCGCCGTTGCTGACGATGGTGAGGGCCGACAGCAGCGTCGCAGAGGCGTCAAGGCAGGTTTCAGACAAATGATAATCTTCCCAACTCATTTTGCTTTCCGGAACCAACGAGCTTGAATCGCCAGGAACAGTCCCACCAAAAAGGGCTCCTACGGGGCAATTATACTTGTAGTTAAAACCCGGAGAGGTCTTGCCTTCGGGGTTAGAAGCACGGTGATGCGGGTGAGCGTCGTTCTTATCGCCAATGCCGTACACAAACGAAACGTCCCACGGATTCACGCCGAGCATGTAGTTCAGCTGGTTGATGCCGAGCTGGCGCATTTCACTTGCCTTGAGGCCCGTACTTGCCATAGCCGGGAGCGTGGCGCCCTGCTTTTCGATATCGGCGGCTACATCGGCGTATGCCAAAACTTCAAAGATGTTTCCCGCTTGATAACGGTTGAAATTCCATTTCTGGTCGGTAAGCATCGTGTACCAGATGGGGTTGTACTTTACCGTATTGCCTTTGAAGGCGATGCCACCTGCCGGAAGCACAACCGATTCGCTCCCGATGCTTCCGCTTACATCACTGAGGTTCGCAATCATGTCGGCAAGGCAGTCTTCAATGGCCGCGAGGCGTTCAGCTTCGGTAAGTCCATATTCAGATGTTGCCTTGGTCTTGTCGGCAAGAATCAACTTGTACAAAGCGTACAGCGCGAAACTATGGGCGTTAGCCCAGCTGGTGTTCTTTACGTTTTTGAGCATGCCACTCGCATCGGCAGCGAACCAACCGCCACCAAAGAAGCCTGCGCCGTCACGGATCTGTTGACTTGCGAACAATTCCGTCGTGCGGATCATGTCGTCGGCGTAATCTTTTTTGCCTGTAGCGTACAGGAGCGCTACCGAAGCGAGCGCCAAGTCGTCGGTAAACTCATTGTTGCCGTTATAGGCGGGAGAACTGAAGGTAGTCTTGTTGTTCTTGAAAGTCTTGCCTTGGGCCAAATCCTTGGCAAAGGCGTACATCTTTTCGGCAACCACCAAGCAACTGTCTGCAAATTTCTTGTCGTACTTGGCGTAGTCCTTGGAAAGAATGGCGAGACCCGCGGCAATGTCACTGGAAATGTTGGCGCCGAGTTCTCCGAGTCGCACAATTCTGGCTGCGGGACCACCACGGTCTGTGGCAACGGAAGAATTGTCTGTCGGGAGATAATCCTGAGCTTCGGGGCGTCCCCACCAGCCGTGATCACTGCCGAAGCTGCCCACAGAAACAGGCATGTCGTCAACGATGCCCTTGGCGAATTCGTACGCTTTCAAGAAGAAGTCAGCACCATGCTTGGCCTCGCGCAAGACATCGGGCACGCCATCGGTCTTGACAAATTCACCCTGGTTGTAATCGTAGTGGTCCACGTCTTTACCGGGGTTGGTGGCATGCATCACGGCAAGGGTCATGAAGGCGTACGCCATGGTCTGCGATTCCTTCAGGTGGTCACCACAGTCATACCAACCGCCTGCCAAAGAACCTGCCCTAGATGCGTCAAAGGAAGAGGTAGTATCTCCTGCCGTAGTAATCGCGCCACCGCCGTCTTTGGTATGGCTCGGTCCGTGGAACCAGGACTCGGAGTTACCGCTGCGCTGGATGCCGAAGAACTTGAGCGTGGCATCCTTTGCCATGGTGTAAACGTCGTCGCTCACAATGAAGGTGCTAGAGATTTCGTCACCGACCTTGATGCGCAGGCGCTTTTCGGTAGGTACGTTCTGCGGGATGTTTCCAACCTGGATAATGCCGGAAGGACCAGTGAATTCAACTTTGTAGCGCTGTTGATCATTTGTTGTTGCGTTTGTGCCGGCAACAATGGTCCAGTTGCTCGCCGTTTCGGTGGTGGTCGTGGTAAAGAGACCGGTCACCTTGGTGCTGAGCGACTTGCCGTCGGCGTCCACAATTTCAAAGTCCTTGGCGTTGCCCACATAATAGAACTGGCGGACCTTGTCGCTCTTGAGGTAGCCCGCCTGGTTCACACGGATCGGCGAAATCTTGGTGTTGAGGGCGTCGAGGTAGGCCTGGTCCAGGGTGTCGGGCATCATCGCCCCCGCCTTGAAGCTTGCGGGCGTTGCTTCCTTGGGGAGCATGCCGAACTTCTTGGTGACCGTCGTGTCAAAGTTTTCGAACACTTTCGCGTCCCAGCTCAAGGGCCAGGTCGGGCGAATCAGGTCGTATGGCGTGGTAGCGGCCATTGCCGTAGAGGCCGAAATGGCGGCCAGGGTAGAAATTGCGGTTAGTACCCCAAAATTCTTCATAATCTTCCTCCTTTTAGGATAAGTTATAATATAATATACCGCACTCCCATTTGCAAATATTTACACACAAAAGTTTGATAAAAGCGCCCATCTTCAGTAGCACACACCCAAAACAAGGCAAACGAAGCAAAATGAATCGTAAAAAAAGACCCTCGCGAACGAGAGTCCCAAAGGAGATCCCCGGTCAAGCCGGGGATGACATTCTTGCGATTACTTGTCGGTCAGCACTGCGACGCCCGGGAGGACTTTACCTTCCAGGAGTTCGAGGGAAGCACCACCACCCGTAGAGGTGTGGGTCACCTTCTTGTCGGCGCCGTACTTCTTGGCAGCCGTAGCGGTATCGCCACCACCGATCACGGTGATTGCGCCGGCAGCGGTAGCTTCGACGATAGCGTCGGCCATAGCCTTGGTAGCCTTTTCGAATGCTTCGAATTCGAACACGCCTGCAGGACCGTTCCAGACGATGGTCTTGGCGGACTTGATAGCGTTCACGAAGAGCTTGGTGGATTCAGCGCCCACATCAAGGCCCATCCAGCCAGCCGGAATGCCTTCGGCGTCAGAGACAGCCTTCGTGGCAGCGTCGGCAGCAAACTTGTCGGCAGCGATGTAGTCAACCGGGAGGATGATTTCCTTGCCGGCAGCCTTGGCCTTGGCCATCAGATCCGGAACGAGCTTGGCACCTTCTTCGTCAAACAGAGAAGAACCGATTTCGATGTTGTTCAGAACCTTCTTGAAGGTGAAAGCCATGCCACCGCCGATGATGATCTTGTCGGCCTTGTCGAGGAGGTTGTTGATGAGCTGGATCT
>JAEEGJ010025575.1_pt1 | contig 12073 bp, 14 predicted proteins | sample 8958761 | NCBI WGS metagenome assembly JAEEGJ01 (sample SAMN16246546, study PRJNA631951) | gut metagenome | biome: gut microbiome; feature: rumen; material: RS-attached | host: Bos | place: Iran: Karaj | collected 2018-10 | reverse complement strand
ATTCGTACATTTGAAAAGCTGTAGAAACGATGTATGGTATAGCTGACTTGGATAACTGCTACTGCTCATGCGAGAAAGTTTTCCGTCCTGATTTGGAGGGGAAACCGATTGTGGTATTGAGCAACAACGACGGTTGCGTAGTGGCTCGTTCCAATGAGGCTAAGAAGATGGGCATCAAGGAAGGTACACCGTATTTTCAGTTGGCAGAGTTATTCCCTGGACAGAAGATTGCCGTATTTTCTTCCAACTACGAACTCTACGGAGAGTTGACGGGCCGTGTGGTAAGCATCATCCGACAAGAAACACCTGCCTATTTCCGCTACTCGATTGATGAATGCTTCATGTATCTTGACGGCATTGAGTTGGATAGGTTGCAGACGTGGGGCGAGAACCTGCACAAGCGCGTGAAGCGAGAGGTGGGCTTGCCTATCAGCATCGGACTGGCTCCTAACAAGACTTTGGCAAAGATTGCCTCGAAACTCGCCAAGAAGTTCGAGGTGTATAAACACTGCTGCATGATTGATACGGACTACAAACGAGAAAAGGCACTCGAATGGTGTCCCGTCGAGGATGTCTGGGGCATCGGGCGACGGTATGCTGCCAAACTCCAGTCATTAGGCTGCAAGACTGCTCTCGACTTTGCCCGGCACCACAAGGATTGGGTTCGCCAGACCTTTAATAATATCAACATCGTCAGAACGTGGCAGGAACTGAACGGTGAGGATGCTGTGCCTAACGAGGAATTGGCAAAGAAGAAATCGATTTGCACCAGCCGCTCGTTCAACGGCATGATTAGCGACAAGGACACCCTGCGCACGCATATTGCCAACTATGCTGCCCGCTGTGCCGAGAAACTGAGAACTCAAAAAACAGTGGCCACCACCGTTGGCGTATTTGTCAATACCAATGCCTTCCGTGAAGACCTGGCACAATACTGGAACTTTCAGGAACTGCGCCTTGTCACCCCAACCAGTTCGACGATTCCCATTGTTCAGGCTGCTCACGATGTGCTTGACCGCATTTTCATTCAAGGCTATCAATACAAGAAAGCAGGTGTCATTGTGATGGGTATCTCACCAGACAGCCCTATCCAGCAAGACTTGTTCAACCTGAATGCTGAACAGATTCAGAAGATGCGCCGTCTCGATGAAGTGATAGACCGCATTAACCGCATGCACGGCTCTGAGACCATCGTTATCGGTGCCCAGCAATACACCCAGAAGAATGGTAAAGGTAAGGCAGAAGTGTTTGCTAATGCCATCAAGCACGATTTCAGGAGTAAGAATCCGACCACCCGTTGGAGTGACATTATAAAACTCCGCTGAAAATAGAAGGGATATGAAAAAGATAGCACTCATTACCATCAGCCTCCTATGTTCAATAGTAATTCAGGCACAGGGCGTTAAGGGCTTCGTCAACAAGCAACTACAGACTTATCCTCAGTTACGTTTGCTCGACCTGTATAAGTCGTGCTTTCAGGACTACATGGGGGCAGAGCATCTTGTGTCGGACAGACAAAGGGTGAAGGCTTATTTGGATGATGAGCTGAATACTACCAGCATAGATGACCTGATGCCCTGGAACTATGAGCCTTGCGGCATAGACAGCAATTATTATCGTGTCAGTATCAGAACGATCAAGGAGTCTGTTATATCAGAGGATTTGCTATTGGATGCCTTTATTCGTAGTGCAAACAGCAAGAAGCGTCCTACTGTAGATTCTTGGAGAGACCGATGGCACGTGATTATTGGCACAATTGACAAGATGCAACTTGAACTCCCTTATTATCAGCAGGACAAAGCTTTCATTGACAGCATCCTGTCAGTCGGCAGATATGCCATCAGCCATTCTCCAGAGTATCGTGAGGCATACCATCCACACTATAGGATAGTAGAACGTGGTATCTTCGAACGAGAGTTAAAACCATTGATAGAGCACAAGTATTTACAAAACAAAAACAATGATATGGATGACAAGAAACAAATAGAACAACTTTACAAGCAGATGTACCAAGCAATGATAGCCAAGGACATTGCAACTCTCAACACGATACTTGCAGAAGGTTCGGTTCTGATTCACATGACAGGAACCAAACAACCCAAGAAACAGTATCTGCATGAGATAGAGAATGGTACGCTGAACTACTACTCCGTTGAGGATGATGAGATTAGCATCACTGTGAATGGAACGACAGCGGAAATGACAGGTCGTAGCAGGGTCAATGCTGCTGTATATGGTGGTGGTCGTCATACATGGAGGCTACAGATGAAGTCCAAACTGGCTAAGAACGATGGCCGTTGGCAGTTTGTGGAATCCAAGGCATCAACATATTAATAAGGAAAGCGTTATGGAATACAAGGTTTTGAATAATGGCCTGCGGATGCCGATGGTTGGTCTGGGTGTCTATAATATCTCTGAGAGAGAAACCCAGCGAGTTGTTGAAGATGCCATATCGGTAGGCTATAGGAGCATAGATACGGCTGCTATGTACTACAACGAGAAAGGTGTGGGGGATGCAGTTCGGGCATGTGGCGTTCCTCGTGAAGAACTGTTCATCACGACAAAGATATGCGATTCCTGCTATACGAAGGAGGAAACCTTGCGTACAGTTGACCATTCCATGAAGCAGTTGGGGCTTGACTATGTGGACTTGATGCTGATTCACTGGCCTGTCGGCAATCCTACCGTCATGTGGCACACGCTCGAAGAACTCTATGAGCAAGGTGTATTCAAGGCTATTGGTGTATCAAACTTCTATCCAAACACCTTTCCGAAGATTGTGGATGATGCAAAGGTGATACCTGTCGTGAACCAGTGCGAGACCCATGTACTCTATCAGCAACGGAAGATGACGGAATACCTGAAGCCTTACAATGTAGCAATGGAAGCATGGAGCCCGTTGGCAGAAGGCAGAAATAGCATTTTCAAGAATAAAGCACTGGTTAGTATTGGCGAAAAACACGGTAAGACTTCTGCACAGGTAGCCTTGAAGTTCATGATTCAGAATGACATTATCATTATCCCCAAGACTACCCATAGGGAAAGGATGATTGAAAACATCAATCTCTTTGACTTTACACTGACAGATGACGACCTCCGTGAGATTCGCCTTCTTGATACAGGCAGGAATGTAACAGGCTGGCCTTCGGATGCACTTATATATAATCCTGAAAACAGATGAACTAATGGAAGACATAGAAAAGATTATCAGCGAGATGTCGATGAAGGATGCGAAGGTGCTATGCCGTGAAGTGATGTCTATCAACGACACAATGGATGTGTTGCGCAGCAAATGGGTAGTGGAGATTCTTTCCGCCATTCTTTACGGCAGTACGCGCTTCAAGGCCATTCAAACAGACGTTCACGGCATCAGCGAGAAAGTGCTGACAGAACGGCTCCGGCAGATGGCTGACGATCATCTGATAGAAAGAACTGAATGCTACGGCTATCCTCCACGGGTGGAATACCGGGTAACGGAGCACGGCAAACGGCTCTATGCCATCATATATCGAATGACGGAATGGGGCATGGAGCATCGGAGGCTGATGCTGGGATAAAGAGTCACTTACCTTTTTGACTGCAACAGAGCCTTTCGCATCTTGGTGCGACCAAGGGCAGAGATTTTATCCACACGGTCGTACTCGAAACTGCCGAAGCGGTTCATTGGAATATCCACCAGCACGTCGGGCTTGTAGTGTTGAATACTGAGGGCGGCAATCTGCTGTATCATCAGACAGCACATGCGCTGGGTGATGGTGAGATAGTTGACATCAAGGCCATCGGGCAGCAGTGAAGCGAGGATGCTCATGGGTAGCGAACGACTACGCTTGCGCCGAGCCTCAACGAGTTGCTTGATTTTCGGTTCGCCTCCCCAATAGGAGCCGCTGACATTCACGGCTACAAGCAGCTCGCCCGCCATCTCGCTGCTTTGCTTGAGTGGCAGGGGGTTGAGCACACCACCGTCAACGAGTATCATTCCGTCGCGCCTGATGGGGTTGAAGAACAGGGGAATTGAGATGGAGGCGCGAATTGCCTCATAGAGGCTGCCTTTGCGGAACACGACTTCACGTCCGCTCTCCCAATCGGTGGCTACTGCCTGATATTCGATAGGCAGGTCTTCTATATTGATGTCGGGAACGATTTCCTTTAGAGCATCTATCACTTTCTCGCCTTTTACCAGATGGTCGATACTCAGCGAAAGGTCTATCAGCGAGAGCATCTTCCTGCGGTCTATGGTCTGCATCCACTCCTTGAACTCAGCCAGACGCCCTGTAGCATACATACCGCCAATCAGTGCGCCCATGGAGCAGCCCGCAATGCTGCGAATCCGATAGCCCTGTTGCTCAAGTTCCTCAATGGCTCCGATATGAGCCAACCCACGAGCACCGCCACTCGACAATGCTAATGCTACGTTTTTCATCTTTTCTATGCTTTATATTTTGGCAGTTGAAACTGGTCGGGATGGCAAGCCATTGTCCCCCGATACATATCTGCCAGTTTGTGGTACACTTCATTCAGGTCTTGTAAGTCGCTGATGACTCCCTTCACTCCAGCCTCCCGATTGCCATAGTCCAAATATACAACAATGATAGGCGCCTGCGCTTTCACAGCCATATAGTAGAAACCGGGGTTCCATCGGTCGGTAGGTGCCAGTTGTCCTTCAGGACAAATCACCAAGTGCATCTTCTTCGAGCGGTTGAGCATGGCGGCTGCATCGTGTATGGCGTTATGCCCTTTGACGCCACCGACAGGGACGGCTCCAAGCAAGTGCATCACGATGCTCATAGGAAATCGGAATAGTTCTTTCTTGCTTAACAGCGTGTGTGGCACACGATATGAGCGCAACACGAGTTTGCCAATCACGGCATCCCAATACGAGGTATGAGGTGCGAAGACAGTAATGCTCCTGCTGATGTCGGGAAAATCACTGGCGACACGCCAGTGCAGCAGTCGGGTTAGGATGATATGCTCTATGCTCATAATGAATTGTATATTTGGGATGCAAAGATAGCGTAAGTTTTGCATATGCTGGTGTTCCACATCGTATCAGATTGTGCCAAAACTGCCACAATTTAGCAGGTAAAGGTTCTTTTTAAGCTACAAAAGCACTGATTTCAGCAAAGAATGAGTAACTTTGTAGGCGATTTCAGAACAAGCGAAAGATGAACAGCAAGACTATCCCGTCTTTGGAATTCTCGACACTCCGGCAATTTCTGTCGCACATCAGCTATGACGACGGCGATGTGGCCATCATTGACTGTCTGCAGTCACTGCCCGCAGTGAATGCTATCCGAATGGGGATCCATGTGGCTCTGCTTTGTGAGAAAGGCCAATTGCAATTGGACGTGAACGGTAAGCCGTCCGTCGTCTTTGAAGACGAGATACTTTTTTGTCCGGTTAGCGGCATCATCGACAATATTTCCGTCAGTCGCAACTTCGAATGCAAAATACTTTGTTTGACAGACAATATCCTGAAGAACTTTATTCTCGGCAACGCAAGATTTCTCAACAAGGCTGTATATGTGGAGAAAATCAACATCGTCCCGCTCGACCACAGTGCCAGACAGCGCTTTATGAACTTCTATAGCATCGCACGTCAGGAAATGCACGACACTACACATCCCTTTTATAAGGAGATGATGCAGTCGCTGGTGCAGGCTTTCCTGTTCTTCCTTTGTGGCATCGTCCAGAAGTTCCTGTCTTTAGAGGACTGTATTCATGCCAATTATGGTGAGACGCTATTTCAGCGATTCCTCGATTTGCTGGCCAAAGACCCCATCAAACGCCATTCAATAGACTACTATGCCGACAAACTCTGTATCACGCCCAAATATCTGACCATCATCTGTAACCGAATGAGCCAAAAGACAGCCTCCGATTGGGTAAGGGATTACACGCTCGACGAAATCCGCTATTACCTGCGCAATACCGACAATACCATCAAGGAGATTGCATCGATACTTGGTTTCTCCAGCGTGCAGTCCTTTGGGAAGTATGTCCGGCATTATATGGGTGTGTCTCCGAATGATTATCGGAAAAAGAATAGTTCTGAAATACATCAAGTACAACACAACTGCTGAAGCGTGTCATGGACGGAGCACGGCAAACGGCTCTATGCCATCATATATCGAATGACGGAATGGGGCATGGAGCATCGGAGGCTGATGCTGGGATAAATCTCACTTACCTGGAGGTAAGTAACGATGGTGGTCAGTGAAATTCATCGTACCTTTGCACCGTCAAAACAGAAGAAAGGTAATAGTAATGCATTTCACAGACCCCGTTTATCGCAATCCCTACTGGCCCACATGGCCGCTTATCCAGATAACGCAGGGCTGCACACATAACAGTTGCAAGTTCTGCACGATGTACAAGGAAGTACCCTTCCGAATGCAGCCGATGGAATGGCTGGAGCAGGACTTGAAGGAACTTCAGGCGATGGAGCCTCACGCCAAGACCATCCAACTGTTGTCAGCCAATCCCCTGGCATTGAGTTTTGACCGTTTGATGCCACGACTGGAACTCATCAAGAAGTACCTGCCCGAGTTGGAACACATGTACACCGCCACGCGCGTCTCTGACATCAAGAACAAGACCGTTGAGCAACTTCGCAAGCAGAAAGCTATTGGCGTGAACGAAATCTCGCTCGGCGTGGAGAGTGGCGATGACTGGACGTTGCGGCGCATCAACAAGGGCTATACCTCTGAGGACATCTTGGAGCAATGCCATAAGCTGGAAGAGGCCGGCATCCAATATTGGGTGACGTTCCTCAACGGTGTGGCAGGACGGGGGCATAGTCACGAGCATGCCGTTAACTCGGCCAAGATCTTCAACCAACTGAAGCCGATGCTCGTTGGCACAGGAGGCCTGACGCTCTTCCCCGGCACTCCACTGCTGGAGGAAGCTGAGCGTGGCGAGTTTACTCCATTGACGGAGAAGGAGATGCTTGAAGAACTGCGCACATTCGTTGAAAACCTCACCTGCGACTGCAAATTCATCACCCATCACACGATAGCGGCCAACCTCAGCGGCCCTGATTTCCTGAAGAGGAAGCCACTGATATTATCCACGCTGAACGACATCATCCGGCATGGCGACATGGATGCACTCGAAACCATCAGAACATACAAACGAACATTATAAATAATAAATAAGGAGAAAGTCATTATGGAATTCAAAGAAGTAGTCAACAAACGTCACTCAGTCAGGAACTTTAAGTCAGACGAGATTCCCGTCACGGTACTGCAGGACATCGTGCGCACGGCTCAGCGTTCACCGTCATGGGAGAACAGCCAGCCTTGGAACGTGTATATCGCCACAGGCGAAACCCTGAAGAAAATCAAGGAAATCTGGGCAGGGAAATATGAGGAAAAGGTCAAGGGTTCGCCCGACATGCCAACAGGTCACCGCACCAACTTCTCAGAACGCAGTCAGCAGAACATGAAAGACTTCATGGGCGCTGTGGCAGAGTATTCTGGTGATCCTGAAATCAAACATTTCCTGAAGATGAACGAGGTGCTTTTCAATGCTCCGGCATTGGTGTACCTCACGCTTGGAAAGGGACACACGGGCTGGCCTATATATGACCTCGGCGGCTTCGGTCTGGCACTGATGCTTGCTGCCAAGGATCAGGGCATAGACTCCATTCCTGCCTACGAGATTGTCAAGTTCCCCGCAGAGCTGCGTCCACTTCTCTCTGTCCCGGAAGATGAAGAGATTATCATGGGCATCGCGCTTGGCTATGCTGCCGCAGACAGTATCAATGATTTCAGTTCCACCCGTCTTCCGTTAGAGGAAGTGCTGACCATCAAGCAGTAAGGAGGACTGACAACATGCATTTTTCAAGCGGAATCAACTGCCCTCCATACGAATCGGCTGACGGGTACTTGCAGACTACTGAAGGGTGCTCTCACAACCACTGCCTTTTCTGTACTTACTTCAAGGACAAGAAATTCAAGAAATCGCCCATCGAGCAGATTGAAGCCGACATCAAGGAGATACCCCAGTATTTCGGGGCACCCAAGCGGATATTCCTTCAGGGTGCCGACGGCTTTGCGGCTGACTATGATGTGCTGATGAAAACGGCAGAGCTGCTGCACAAATACGTACCGTCGGTAGAGACCATCGGAGGCTATGCCCGTATCGACAACTTCTACGACAAGACCGAAGAGCAACTGCGCAACATGGCTGCTGTAGGCTACTCTAACCCCTATATCGGCGTGGAGTCTGGCGATGATGTGGTGCTGAAGCGTATCAACAAAGGCTATACGGCAGCCGAGGCCCGTGAGCAATTGGAGAAAATTGATGCCTCAGGGCTTCCCTACGTCGTCAACTTCCTCAACGGTGCTGGCGGACACGGTTACGGACTGACCAATGCCCAGCGTACGGCAGCACTCTACGATGGACTGCACATGACGATGGTGAACACTTCGATGCTGACCGTAGTGCCTGGCACACCATTGTATCGTTCCATTGAGAAAGGACTGTACACAGAATCGACAGAGAAGGAAAAGCTGGAGGAAATACACGAGTTGGTGCGCTGTCTGAACAACGATACCATCTTCATGAACGAACATGCCTCCAATCTGTTCCACGTTCAGTGCCGTCTGCCAGAGGCGAAAGAGGAATTGCTGGCATACATTCAGAAGTTCATGGAGAGCAGCGATGAAAAGGAGTTGCGCCAGTATCGTGAACGGGTGACGAGGGCATTCAGATAACGGCATCATACAATAATCACGGCTGAAATCACGTTTATAGGATATGGCAAAAGCATTATTTATCAACGGAAGTCCGCGAAAGAACGGCAATACGGCACAGCTGCTGAAGCGTGCCATGGATGGTGCCAGAGAGGCTGGTGCAGAAGTAGAACTGGTAAATCTCTATGACCGTAGTATGAACTATAAGGGCTGTATGTCGTGTTTTGCCTGCAAGATCAAGGGAGGTAAAAAGGGAGTATGCTCTTTCAAGGACGACCTACAGCCTATACTCCAAAAGGCGGTAGAGGCAGATGTGCTGGTGTGCGGCTCACCCAACTATTGCGGCTACCCATCTGCCGCCCTTCGTGCCTTTATGGAGCGCATGGAGTTTCCTGCCGTCAACTACTCCGACTACTCCAAGCCTGTCGTGTTGAAACGCATCTGTTCAGCTACCATCTATACGATGAACTGCCCTAACGAGGAAGTCTATCGCCAGATGAACTATCCTATACTCATGGACACTGCAGCCCAGCAACTCGGCGTATTCGGCCCCACGGAGATACTGTGTTCATACGATACCTATCAGTTCTCGAACTACGACCGCTACGATGCTGCCACGTTCAGCGAGGCGCACAAGGCCGAGGTACGCAACACGCAGTTCCCCATCGACCTCGAAAAGGCCTATGAGTTGGGCAAACGGCTGGTTAAAGATGCATCTGCCAAGCAATAAATCACTATTTCTAAATATTATTGATGAAACACCTGACAAGCATACAGTATATAGAACAGACTATAGCAGAAAACTTTCTGTGTCTATTCTATATCAAGGCTCCAGATTGCGGAGTCTGCAATGTCATGCTTGACAAAGTGGCGAGGTTGGCAGGTCAGTACCCGTCTCTGACTTCTTTCTATACTGACATTACTGAGGAGCCTTTGATTGCAGGTAGATTCCTAGTCTATTCAGGCCCTACGGTATTGCTTCTGATGGATGGCAAGGAAGTATATCGTGGATCTCAGTTCATTGACTTGGAAGAACTTGAATACAACATTAACCGATTGCTTAAGCTTTCAGAACAATGACAGACTTTGATACCATCTGGTGCACACAGGATGAAACGACGGAGCAGTGAGAGCCATCCGAGCTTGCTCGAAGATGGCCGAGTCGCGACGGAGTTCGAAAGTATTTCAAATCAGAACGGTGGTAAACGCTGTTCTGGGAGAATGTATCTGGGACCTGAGCTATAATGAGCGGCGGATGGCCATTGAACTGGAGTTGACCAATTATCTGGAGGAGGAAGATGCCGATATGCTTGTCAACCAATTTCCAGTTCCTGCAGACTATGACGGTGTAGGCTCGAAGGGAACAAAGTTCGTATTTTATATGTAAAAAGAAGGGAACTCCCATTTCTGAGAGCTCCCCCGTGTCCTTTTTGAAAGGCATATATAGAGGCAAAACGTACTCTTTATCTGCGTCCGAAATGACCTGCGTTGCTGTGTCCATGGCGTGGTGTGTTGCTGGCCAAGGTGTGGTTTGAAATACCGTGACGCTTGTCAACTTTCACAGGAGCCTTTGCGTGATGCGGAGCAGGTGCTGGTGCATGATGTACAGCGGGCTTTGTCACCTTGCGGTCTGCATAGAAGCGGACATCACGATGGTTGTTTCCACCCTTGTAGGTCACGAACACCGTTGGACGGTCATTGTAGAAATGGCCTCTGTTGTAGTGAGAGTACACTGCGAATGTCCAGCTACCGGCCTTCCAAGCCACAGGACGATAGAAGTGGGAGAGAGCCACATACTTATCGAACTGCCAGCTGTTCAGGACATAGCGGAGGTCAGCGTTACGGCGATCCCACCAGATGCCGAAGACATCACCATGACCGTTCAGGCTCATCAGGTAGTCGAGGTTGATCTCATAGACTGCCTCATACTGTGCAGCGGTGAGGTTGAGCTCGTAAGCCATCTTGTCAGAGAGGAAGAGGGCCTCGTTCTTTGCTGCATTATAGCTCATTGCTTTGGCCGAGATAGTCATGACCATCATCATTGCCAGGATCATCATTTTCTTCATATCTTCTATGTTGCTTTCCAAATAATTGGAAAATATTTATTGTTTATTAACTGTTTATTATCAAATAGTTACACTATTTCACGAGAGTACGATGTTTTTAGAAGAAGCTGTAGTTGTTAGCCCATCACGTTAATGACGGGTACTGAGTGACTACCGACAACAGGCCTACCAGACAAACTTCTATTAGTAGACACGGACTCTGTCCGCACCACAGTTTACTTCTTCAGAATATATAGTAAGACGCAACAATCTTAATCGAGAGGACACCAAACTTGTGGCACCTCAAATATGAACAGGAGTCGTCTTGTGAAGCTGTCTGATAATCTGTATGTCTTTATTTATCCCATTGGTATGGTTCATATGCCTTGTCGTTCTTCAGGACGGAGTAGATGATATTCGACATTCTCCGCGCCACCCTGACGATAGCCTTCTGCGGATTCGACCGCTGCTTGTGGTATGCGTAGCAGGCTCCAAGTCCCATATCCTTGTGTATGGCTACCCAGCAGGCCTCGATGATCATTGGACCGAGATACCTGTTGCCACGGAAGGTCTGCTCACCGTTGGATTTGTGCGGGCCGCTGTCATGACAGGTAGGCACAAGTCCCATAGCGTGGGCGAACGCCCTTTCGTTGGGGAACCGGTCCACGTCCCACACCTCAGTCAGTATGCACATCGATACGTGCTGGCCGATGCCAGGAATCGTCATGAGCAGTTCAAAGCGGTGTTTGTACCTCTCAGTCTGGCTGAGTTTTCGTAGTTCGCGGGTAGCCTCCAGCAGAGTCCCACGTATCACCTCTACCTGACGTATCAGCAGATCCTGTGACCGTCTTGTTGATGAGAGCAGCTTGACATCCTTCATCAGCCAAGTAATGAAGGCTCTCGACCAGTACTGGCTCGGCTTTGAATAGCACTCTGGTATTTCCACACCATTGCAATGTAGCATGTGTTTCACACGAGCCTTGTACCCAGAGAGCTGCTTCTGGATGGTCTTGCGGATACGGATGACAGCCCGGTCATCAATATTATCCTTCTCACGGATATAGACCGGACGCTTTATCTCACCGTTCTTTAAGGCACGGGCCAGTTTCTCAGCATCTATCCTGTCTGTCTTCATAACTTCCTCGTACTGCGTCGTCGGAACATCGGCTGCATGAGTGATGGTACACTCTATACCTAACTCCTTCAAAGCATAGTACGTGGCAAAGCCACTGAATCCTGATTCATACACCGCATGGTATTCACCATCGGGATAATGCTTCCTCAAAAAGTCAAAGAGCACTTTAGTGGAGGATTCCTGAGAATGACGCCTCA
>JAEEGJ010025574.1_pt1 | contig 12074 bp, 8 predicted proteins | sample 8958761 | NCBI WGS metagenome assembly JAEEGJ01 (sample SAMN16246546, study PRJNA631951) | gut metagenome | biome: gut microbiome; feature: rumen; material: RS-attached | host: Bos | place: Iran: Karaj | collected 2018-10 | reverse complement strand
ACCCGAAGGCTACCACATTGCCAAAGCCGACTGGTTCGACCGGATGATGCTCGACCCCGAATTCACCGGCCTTCTGCTGAAAAAGATTGATGCGATGATTGCCGATTCGGCCACCATTATGGCTCACATCGACTCTGTGGCCGCGCAACTGGCGCTCTCGGTTTCGGCCGACACGGTGAACTACTACACCAATCCTGGTTTCGATTTGAGCGACCCGACGGCAATGAGTTTCACTATGGAAGACCTTGAAGATATGGGTGTTGGCGGTTTCCCGATGCCGGAATTTGACACGACCGGCGGTTTCGGCGCATTCCCCTTCCCGATGCCTGGGATGGACTCGGCCGGCGGCTTTGGCGCATTCCCCTTCCCGATGCCGGGTATGGATTCGGCTGGCGGTTTTGGCGGTTTCCCCTTCCCGATACCGGGATTTGACTCGGCTAGCGGCTTCGGCGCGTTCCCCTTCCCGATGCCCGGGATGGATTCGGCTGGCGGCTTCGGCGCGTTCCCCTTCCCGATGCCCGGGATGGATTCGGCCGGCGGCTTCGGTGCGTTCCCCTTTCCGATGCCCGGGATGGATTCCACAATGTTCGGCGGATTTGACGCTAACTTCGGCTTTGGCAGCGCACAAACATCGCACCGCACCTACAGCGAAGAAGTGGTGTGGATTAAAGAGTTCGTTAGCAAACGGCTCGAATGGCTGAAATCGGATTTGGAAAAACGTAGAAAACAGTGAGTTTTTCGCACTGTCCCGATATTTATCGGGGACACAGAAAACACTGATTCCCTAACCATATATCCGTCCTGATAAGCGACCTTCAGGTCGCCCTGAAACACCATAACCGCACCCGACGCACCCGCGGTAGGGACGCAATGCTTGCGTCCTTCTTTTTTGCGCAGGCGGTACGGATTTTCACAGTTTCTCTCTCGCAGAGACACTGAGTGCACAGTTTTTTTTTGGCGAGAAATGCGGATTAAGCAGTTTTGTAACTAACCGATTCAAGCAGATTCTAATCCGAAAGAACTGAAAACGTGAAATATTCAGCAAAAAAAAGCGGCTTGCTACGGCCGCCTAAACAAGTTTCTGAAAAAAAATTCAATCTTCTTCTTCGTACATCTGCATTGCATAAAGGTGCATATCGTGGATTTCGTCGGCAAGCCATTGGGGCTCAATGATTTTTGCCTGACACGCCCGAGAAAGAATATATCCCGAAAAATCCATCGTGGGGCGCATATACAACTCGAAATCAGCATATTCTTCGGTTTCGGCAATCAGACGTTGCGAGTGGTGGACGGGCAGATTCTGCCAATAGTACCGCTCGGTGTTATAGGTGCGGACAACTATGCGCTGCGCTGGCGCGGGGTCGGCTATGACAATGCCGAAACACTCGCCGAAATATTCGGCGGCATCGAAATGGCTGTCAATCACAAAAGTATCGTCGGTGAGCGACAAATCGACAATCCTGTCCAACGAGAAAATTCGGAAATCGCCGTTACCCTTTCTGCCCAGCATATACCAGCGCTGGCGGTAGAGTTTCACGCAATATGGCGCCAACTGGTAACTGTTGGCTATTTCGGCGCCATATTTCCGATACTCGCACCTGACAAGCCTGCTCTCGCGCATTGCCTTGATAATCAACTGCAAATATTCGCCACCCGACGGTATATTCTCGAGCAGTATGCGTTTTTGCAGACTCATACTCTCGCTCAGGACGTTGCTCACAGTAAGTGTCGAGAGCATCCAATTCTGCACTGAGTTCTCATCTAAATCTTCTTCATTTTCAATATAATAACAATAACCATCAGTACGGTCGCAATTGATAATAAGACCGAAAATATCCTCAATGGCTATTCGGTGGCGGTTGAAGGTGCTGCGCGCCATCTCAACGCCGCTGCTCATCTCGGTGCGCACCCATTTTTGGTTTATCTCGCTGAACGATATGCGGCCCTCATTGTGAATGGTGTTTAAGAGCCATATATACTCTTTGAAAAGTGAAGGGGTGGTCATAATAACTTAAACGTAAAGTTAAAATGTAAATGTAACAAAAGCGTTGGAACTCTCAATTATTCAACGTGTCGGACTGAGGATTTTTTTCGTTGTCTAAACCCTTTTCAAAATTGTTAAATTCTTCCTGGACCAGTTTTTTGAGTTCATCTTTAGGCAGAAGCAACTGATAATCGGCCACGCCAATCGGTTTCCCCATATCCTCAAGAGCCAATTCCACCTCAACATTATCCTTTTCGGCACAAAGGATTATTCCAATCGACCTGTTTTCGCCTTCGCCGCGCTCCAACCTGTCGAGAAGCGACAAATAGTAATTCATTTTTCCAGCATACTCAGGTTTGAACTCGCCTATTTTCAAATCGATTGCAACCAAGCACCTCAATCCACGGTGAAAGAACAGCAAATCGACACGGCTCTCTTTCCCGTTGTATTCCAACGTGTGCTGATTGCCAATGAATGTAAAACCCTTGCCTAATTCCAGAAGAAACAATTTTATCTTCTCTACCAACCGTTGTTCCAACTCCAACTCGGCCAAAGGTGCGGTTGCTCCAAGAAACCCCAGGTTGTAATTGTCGCGGAACACCTCGTTGGCGTATGCCGCCTGCTCCGCAGGAAGTGTGGCCGCAAAATTATTATCGACCGATTTTGTTGGCAGTTGCTTCTTGTGCATCTCCATTTTGAGAGCGCTTATAAGCAAATCGCGATTCCAACCTTTCGACACTACCTGCTCTGCATAGAACAGAGTCTGCTCATCATTCAATTCCTTATTCAGAATCAATAAATTATGCGACCAGGGCAAAAGTGCTACGGAGCGTAGCACTTTTTCATTGCTGCAAGAATACCTCTCATAGAAGTTTTTCATATTCCATAATTGGCGTGGCGACATTCCCATTGTGGGATACCGCAGTTTCAAATCGGTCGAAAGGCGTCTAACTATTTGACTACCATAGCGGCTGTCCAACTTTTTCTCGTGCAAAAGTTGCCCGATTTTCCAATATGCCGTGTTGGTTATGGAATTGAGCGTTCGGGCCGCAGTGGTGCGGGTTTCGTCAATTACTGCTACAGCCCGTAGCAGTATTGTGCCATAATCGGCTTCTTCCATTTTAACGATTTCATCACCCATATTTTTTGTGGTGTTTTGTGTGTTTCACAAAGATACGCAAAAATCCATTCTACTTCACCGCATTCAAATTCTATAGCCTTGCGACTCTAAATGTTGAATCAATAAGGAATTTGACGAACACTTTTTGTGCAATATTTTTTATGTCCTGAAAAAAATCGCCACCTGTACCACGATTTGGGACAACAGCGGCTTTTCTTTGGGTATGTTGAATTTTAAATTTTAAAACTATGAACGATACCAGAAACAAACTTCAAAAGGTGGAACTCACCGAAGAGCAGCAAGACGCAGTGAACGCCATCTGCTCGTACAACAACTTTGCGCTTTTCAGCGAAGGCGCGAACAACGAAATGACAATCATTCTGAAGGCGCGGGCGGATATTCTTGAACGCGGGTTCCGTGATATTGCTCAATACCCGCCGATTCTTGAGATTATGACCAATGTCGTAATCGATATGCAGAATCAGCGGAAATGATTGAGTATAACTAAAAAAGGTGGCTTGGCCACCTTTTTTAGTTGGTCCCATTTTTTAGCAATTCTTTTCTACTACCCCACCTAAATGGTACTTAATCATAGTGTATGGCCAATAATCCTTTTCGTTTGGCATACCCTCGTATATTATGAATCCATCTTCTGTCCGCATAAATGAACTTGTGATTTTCTCGATTTTTACAAGCGCAGTGTTGCTGTTTTTGGTATAATCATCATAGAACCTAATGGCATCATATTTTTTTGCAATAACGGCCTCACCTTCTTGCTCATCACCATTAATAATGTAACTCTCATCATCAATTTCTGCTAACAAGCCGCTGTTTTCTGGCAGTAATTCCACATCAAACTCCTTTTTACGACCTTCTGCAATTTCTTTAAGTTCTTCTGGTTCAACAACTAAAATCAACGTTTTCATATTTTTTTCGTAGCCCGACATTACATCATCGGTGATTTCAATATTTGAGTCATCCACAAGCCAATTTAGATTCAGTCTGTCCGATATTTCAGTAAGTATAATTTGCATATACCCCGAACTATGAAGCAAAACGTAAAGGTTATCGCCAACCTCAGATTGTGCATATTTTGCACTACGCTGGTTTGATATTAACGGCTCATTCCCGCACTTCAAATTCAATGCTTTTACACGCTCTACACCAACTTCTTTGATTGCAGCCACAAATGTTTCTGCATCAGTTGCTTTTTCAAGTATAGTCCCATCAGCACGGCAAATGCGGAAACTCGATTTTTGTGGTGTTTCAGAATCTTCACTTATGCTTATTTCACTCGACGAAACTTCCAACGGCATAGTAGGATTATAATTCGCACCTTTCTTTCTATTTTCCTTTATAGTAAGCAGTTGCAAGTTCTCGAGTATGGTTTTGCCGCCATTCTCCCGTGGATTTATGTGGTCAATCTCAAAGGCGTTCGGATTCTTGCTTTTGAACTGACTTTTTGCACTGTAATAGAAACCATCAGCATCGGTGAATCTCTCGAATACTTTGTTTCTTAACCAATTGTAATATTCAAAATCGTGTTCACGGATTTCGACTAATGACATATCTTCAAACCGTCTGTCCTCAAATATCTCGTGTGGTTTTTCGGGTTGAATAATGTAGTCTTCAGGGTGCAGAATGCGCTCGATTGCCAATTCAATTTCTCGACGGAAATTTTTCTCCGAAAAATCGAAAAATGTTTGCCAGCCTTCGGCTTCCGATTTCCATTTGTTCCCTACATATTCAGCTTCGCCCTTCCTGTCTAAATTATTATCAATTATATAGTTGGCGATTGTTGCAATGTCATATTTTTCTCTGTCGGGGAATACAAAATACTTTGGCAGGTCGCCAGTAATGAAATAATAGCGCAGCAAGTCGTCTATATCTTCAGGGCGGAATGCAGGATATGGCTCAACATCAGAGAAATATTCATTTATGCAATCATCGCTATAGTTAATAATTTCGCTATCTCTTATATTTTCAGGTGCTTCGATTTCGTCACGGATGCTGTTGAATCGTTGTGGAATGTTGTCCATCAAACGATTATATGCGTTCTCTAAATTGTCATAAACCAAAATTTCGCACACCTTTTCGTATGGCTCGCCATTCTCTTTGTATGCAGGATAGCGGAATTGGTAAACGCCTTTCGGAATGCGTTTTATGAAATCGATGCTTTCTAGCAAAGCCTTCTTTTTAGGGTCGATTTTACGGTCGCTCAAAATAGCAAACTCCTCAATTTTGCTGATAGCAATAAGCCTGACAATGTACTTGCGGGTTTCGGAGTCAAGGTCGTTGAAATCGAGTTCGTCGATGTAGAGTTTTTCAGGATTAACCCACGCAATGTTTTCGTTCCATTGGTCGATGAAGGTTACAATGTAGGCGTCTTTGGTGCCGCCAGCCTTTTCTCCGCGCAAACCGCGCCCCATCATTTGTGTCATCATTATTTTTGATGAAGTTGGCCTTGTCAAGAACACTGATTGAACATCAGGGACATCGGTTCCTTCGGTCAGAATGTTCACGTTTATAAGCACATCAAGGTCGCCGCCTTTGCGGAAACGGGCTATTTTTTCAGGATTTTCTTTTGCACTGATATTGTGTAGACCCAATTTGTCTCTTACATCCGACATAACATAGTCCGAGCGTATGCCTTTCTCATTAAACAAAGCGTTGAGAGCCAAAGCATTGCTGACATTTACGGCAAATACTATGGTTTTACCATATTTTTCTTTGTTCTCAATATATCTATTGACAATCAAATTGTTACGTTCGGTATTGTCGGCTATCTTTTTTGCGACACCTTCACCGATACTTTCAATATCAAATCCCTCGTTAATCTTTTTAATTTGTTCTGCGTCAAGGTCTTGGGTTAAATCGATGTCGGTCTTTACTTCTTCAAACTTTGGCTCCGACAAAATGCCTTGACGAATAAGGCTGCGCAGGCTGATTTCGAAAACCATATCATCGGGGAAAATCTTGTGCAAATAGCCTTGCTCGTTGTCACGAGTACGAAAAGGTGTAGCCGTCAAACCTAGCATTCTGAATTTTGACACGCAATTCTCCAGATTGTCAATGAGTTTACGATAAGTTCTTGCACTTGCGTGGTGAGCCTCGTCAATAACAAAGAATATTTCGTTTGTATCTTTTAACCAATTCTCTTTCAAATGGTTGAATCCCGACTCGTTTAGACTGTCTTTGCTTGCAAACAAAATATCATCGGTCGATTTTATGTTTACGGGTTTGTCGTGGATGCCCGATATTATACGGTAGTTGAAACTCTCACGATTAGGGAACACATCGCTGTGCGCTAAAATCTCAGTAAAAGTGCGTTTGGCTTGCACAAGCAATTCGTGGCGGTGTGCAATCCACAACACTTTGATTCCTTTGTCGATAATGTTTTCTGAAATCCAGCGTGCCGCTGTCAAAGTTTTGCCACCGCCTGTTGGCAGTACAAGCAAGCCTTTGTAAGGATATTTGTGCGAATCGGCAATTTTTTTTGTCATTTGCACAAAAGCGTTTTCCTGGTGCGGATACAACTTAATTCCACTTTCACTTTTCGATACAAAAACAGTTCCTGCATTTTGTGTCTTTGCTGTTCTTGATTTTCTTTCTTCCATTTCCATAACCTGAAGTGTTTTTGGTGATTTTAGTTATTTAATTACTATTATTGATTGAATGCTACAATCAGGTTGGTTTGCAAATACCTTGTTGGGGCGGAACAAAAAGAAAGCGTGAAATTTCCCTTACCGACCCTCCGAGGTATTGGCCTAACCCATACAAGCAGATAAGTTCCATCCACGCAAAGCGTGGCATTTCTGAACTTATTCAATGCTTGTATCTCCTTCAAACGGCCAATTTTACGGAAAATCCTGAATAAATAGCGAATGCTACAATATTGTCTATCAATATGTTGTTTTAAATATTTCTTTCTATTGGTTCTTCGTGTTTTTAGTTCAACATTCAAATCACACCAACAGCCAATTCCGAGAGTCGCAAGGGACTTAAGAATTTTGCTATCGATAATCCAAAAATAGAAAGTTATAGACATAGTTGCAAATCGCTAAAAAATAAAAGAGTTTTTTCCTACCTATTTTTTACGTCCGCAAAAATCGTAAGCCAGCCTAATCATCAGAAGTTCGGAAAACTCACTGCCCGAATCGCCGACAACTAGCCCGTACACTGCTTCGTGGCTCTGCAATTCGACCCCGACACCCAAATTGAAGTGGCGGAACCGCACGCCTATCTCTGGTGCAACGTAGGCTCCCGTTATGTCGCCATCGGTAATGCCCATTTTGAAATTCAGGTATGGCGAGATTGGTTTTTCAATCATATCAAGTCGGGCATCGGCATACAGGGTGGCCGAGACGAACGAGTAATCATCGTTTTTATAAAGAAGTGAGCCGAAGTTCAACTGCGCACCACCGCCCACAAACCATTTCGGGTTGATTTGATAGCCGTGAGTGCTGCCGACACTGTACGACTCCCAATCGTTGGCGTTCCCTACGTAATAAACAAAGCCTGAACCTCGGTAGCCCGTGGTCGGAAAGGCTGATTTTTCTTGTGCGAATGTGCTTGCTGCGGCAAGCATCAGAATTGAAACGAATAACTTTTTCATTGCTTTACTTTTTTTATTGTTAATACTCCGAAAAGTTTGTTGCGCAACTGTCTTTTCGTCAGCAAATAAAAGTGCCACTTGTCCCAAAACGTGAGACAAGTGGCGCTTTTTAGCAAAATGAGTTATTTTTATACATAATTTATCCGTTTTGTGCCCCAAAACGCACCGTAGGTGCGTAAGATTGGTAGAAAAACGCATTAAATAGAACAAGCGTGCCGTAGGTACGCAACACAATTTAATGTTGCGTACCTACGGCACGCTATTTTGCGGGGTAACGTGCCTTCTACCAATCTGTTGTCGCTAACGGGACATTTTTCCGATAACCCCCGACAGCGTCAGTAGAGAAAACCGAAGGCGTAGAGCGGAATTCGGTTGCCTGCGGCGTATTCAACGTTGTCGGCAACCACAAAGGCGTTGGGCTGGCCCGCAATCTGGCTGCCGTCTTTCGATTTTCCGCCAACTTCGAGCGTGTATTTGCCATCGACAAGGAAATCGGCCTGCGAAGTGGCGTACTCAACTCGGTGCTGCTGCCGCAACTGATTGACAATGAATGCTTCGCGCATTGTTCCGCTGTTCATCTCGCCCACCGAGAGCGCCGCCATCAGGTTGGTGTTCTCAAGATAAATCTTGTCGGGCTTCTGCATTTTCTTCACATTCTGAACGTCGGAATAGAGAAGATTGAGCAGGTGGGCGCGGCTAAGATACTGCAAATAAGCGAGTAAGGTACCGCGCGTTGTCTCGGCCATAGTGGCAAGTTTGGCAATGTCGACCTGCATCGGGCACTCCGAAGCCAACACAAACATCAGCGCCTTGATTTTGCGGATACTCGCCACATCGACGCCGCAGAGCAGCGGCAGTTCAATGTCGATTATCATATTCACAATGTTCTCGACCCGCTGGTGGTAATCGTCTTCGCCGCTGGCCGCAAACGGATAGTATCCGCTGCGCAGATAATCAGCAAAATAGGCCATCGGGCGCACCTGGGCCACAACCGCGTTGCACAGGTCGTTGGGGGCGGCAAGCAGGGAGTCGAGCGCAATGCGGTCGAACTTCAGATTGTGCCGCAGTTGCAGATACTCGCGAAACGACAGGCCGTGCATATCGTAGGCAATGCAGCGGCGCGAAAGGTCGGCATCGGCGTTCAGAATCTGCAGCAGCGACGACCCGCTGAACACGAATCGCATTTCGGGATACTCGTCGTAGGCGTTTTTCAGTTCAATGCTCCAATTGGCGTATTTGTGCACTTCGTCGATAAACAGGCACTCGCCGCCGTTCATATAGAAATCGGCCACAAGGTCGCTCAGCGTGTGGCGGCTGAAATACAGGCTGTCAAGGCTGACATAGAGCGCCCGCTTGACGTTGCCGCCGTATGCCAACTTTATACGCTGAAGCATAAGCGTTGTTTTTCCAACGCCGCGCGCTCCGCGGATTGCAATTAGTCGGTTGTTCCAATGAACGTCGTCCATTGTGCTGCGCACGAATTTCACCGACGTGTTCTTGAGCAATCTTTGGCACCGTTGCAGTATCGTGTTCATAATCTTTATGTTTTACCCGCCACAAAGGTAATAATTCGTTTTGAATAAAAAACGATTTTGGTAATATTTTGTTTTCCATACAAAACATATTAAATCAAAAAGTGTTTTCTATACAAAACACATTTAGCAGAAAAGCGTTTTCCGCAGAAAACACTTTTGAGCAAATTTTGTTCGACACGAAAAACGCTTTTACGATTGGCATAGCGGAATTCTGCCGCGAAAAACGGCATTCGCGGAAAGCGCTATCCGTTCACCACGTTCACAGGGCGGCCTTCGGCGAAAGCCTTCAGGTTGGCGAGAGCAATGCTCATCAGGCGTTGGCGGGCTTCGAAGGTGGCCCACGCAATGTGCGGCGTGATTTGGCAGTTGCGGGCGGTGAGCAGCGGATTGTCGGCGGCGGGCGGCTCGGTGGATAGCACATCGACGGCTGCGGCGGCAATGCGGCGGCTGTTGAGAGCGTCGGCAAGGGCCCGCTCATCAACAAGCGGGCCGCGACCTGTGTTTATCAGTATGGCCGACGGCTTCATCTGCGCAAGCACGGCGGCGTTTATCAGGTGGCGGGTGTTGTCGGAAAGCGGACAGTGCAGGCTTACAATGTCGCTTTGCGTCCACAAATCGCTGTACGACACGCTTTTAATGCCGTCGGGCAAGTTCTTTTTGGTTGTCACGGCAAACACCTTCATCCCGAAAGCCAGCGCAATGCGCGCCGTGGCCATTCCCGTGTTGCCGAGCCCCACAAGGCCAATGGTTTTGCCAGCCAACTCAACCTGCGGACGGTCCCAAAAGCAGAAATCGACGCTGCCCGACCAGGCGCCGCCACGCACAAGTTGCGAGTGGTGCTCGACCGAGTTGGTAATGTTAAGTATGTGAGCGAAAACCATTTGCGCCACCGACGCGGTGCTGTAGGCGGGAATGTTGGTAACCACAATTCCGCGGCTTGCGGCATACTGCAAATCGACAACGTTGTAGCCCGTGGCCAGCACGCCAACATATTTAAGATTAGGCATTTGTGACATATTTTCAGCATTCAAAACCGTTTTGTTTGTGAGCAACGCATCGGCGTCATTCGAACGTTCAACAGTGAGCGCGGCCGGCGTGCGATCGTAAACCGTAATCGGACCAATCGGCTCAAAGCCAGACCAATCAAGGTCGCCAGGGTTCAGGCAATAGCCATCGAGAACAACTATTTTCATCTTTTTCAGCAAATTTTGACTTCAAAGATGGCGATTTTCGGCAACAGCCGTGCACAAAGAATGGCGATTATTGACCGAAAACGCTTATTTTTGGCCAAACAATCGACATAATGAAGCATTCATCTTTAATCGTAACTGCTTTTGCAGCAATAATTTTCACGGCTTGTGCTAACGGATTCAACACCACTCCATCGGGACTTGAATACAAAATCATCACCGCCAACACCAACGCGCCGCAACCCGCCGTGGGCGACATTGTGGCCATCCGCCTGACGTGCCGCAACCAGCAAGGGCAGACGGTTGACGAAACTCCGCTTTTCAAGATGCAATTGAATACGATTCCAATCTGGCAACCGTCGGTTGAAGAAGGCCTGCTGATGATGCACAAGGGCGACAGCGCCGACTTCCGCCTGCAAGCGCGGTTCTACGGCAACAACCGGATGCTGACCAACGACAGTCTGCTGACAGTTTCGGTAAAGATGGTCGACGTGATTAGCCGCGAAGAGTTTGAGCGCGACCGCGAAGACGCACGCATAGCCGGCGAGCGCGAAGAAGACCAACTCCTCAACGAGTATCTTCAGAAAAACAACATCGACATTGAACCAACAATGAGCGGCATGTATTATATTGAAACCGAGAAAGGTACAGGGCCCGCTCCGATTCCCGGCAAGATGGTTGCCATCCACTACGAAGGCTATTTTCTGAACGGCCAAACGTTCGATTCATCGTATGGTCGGCGCGAACCGCTGAAATTCAAACTTGGCGCCGGAGATGTGATTCAGGGACTTGAAGAAGGTGTGGCCCGGATGCGGCGCGGAGGTCGCGCAACGCTCATCATTCCTTCACCCCTCGCCTACGGCGACCAGCAGGTTGGCCCCATTCCGCCGTTTGCAACTCTCATTTTCGAAGTGTGGCTGGTGGGGACGGAAGAATAATTTCGGAAAGATTTCTGAAAACAAAATGTGCCCGATTTTAAACCGAGCACATAATTGTTTTAAAATTTACACTCCTATCCGACTTCACCCTACTTTCCCCACTCCTCTGGTGCGTGCCGCCATTTTTTCAGTGCGGAAAGTTGGTCGTCGGCAATATAGCCGATTTCGAGAGCGTGCTCAAGCAGAGCGTCGTAGTTGCTCAGGGTGTCGAGATTGCAGTTGGCACCGGCAAAAGCATCAACGGCGCGTTTGAAGCCGTAGGTGAAGATGGCGTAAAGGCCCAGAACATCGGCACCAGCCGCACGCAGAGCCTCAACGGCAGCCAGACTGCTTCCGCCTGTCGACACCAAATCCTCAACAACCACAACCTTCTGACCAGCCTGCAGATTGCCCTCAACGCGGTTGCACATTCCGTGAGTCTTGGCATCGCTGCGGACGTACACAAACGGCAGCCCCATAGCCTCGGCCACCAGCACACCGTGGGCGATGGCACCCGTGGCAACACCGGCAATCACCTCAGCCTCAGGGTATTTCTGACGGATGAGAGTTACAAACGAATCGCGGATATACGCGCGTACCTCAGGGTACGACAGCGTGGCGCGGTTATCGCAATAGATTGGCGATTTCAGTCCCGAAGCCCACGTGAACGGACTTGACGGCGACAGTTTAATTGCTTTTATTTGCAACAAATA
>JAEEGJ010025573.1_pt1 | contig 12075 bp, 10 predicted proteins | sample 8958761 | NCBI WGS metagenome assembly JAEEGJ01 (sample SAMN16246546, study PRJNA631951) | gut metagenome | biome: gut microbiome; feature: rumen; material: RS-attached | host: Bos | place: Iran: Karaj | collected 2018-10 | reverse complement strand
GGCGGAGGCTCGCAGCCATTCCAGTTCGTCAAAGTCTACGTGGCTCATGTCATGATAAACAGCCTCGCCCGTCTCTACATCCGTGCAGACAATGGTAAACAGCATAGGGTTCTTCTCGAACGTCTCCGTGTCGAAGAGGTCGTATTCGTAAGGTACCACATGATAGCCGAACTGGGCGTTGAAGTAGTCGCCGCTGGTAATCAGCGACTTCACACCGCTATACCGCGAATCCTTGGCAAAGCGCGTATTATAACGGATGGCGCGTCCAATCTGTCGTGACTTGTAGTTACAGCCGAAGGCAGCCCCTGCCGACACACCGATGAGGCCATCGGGCCAGATGTCGTGCTCCATCATGACATCCGTAATGCCTGCCGTCCATAAGCCGCGCATGGCTCCACCTTCTAATACAAGTCCGTTTTTCATAGTCAAAATAGTAGGCTTCGAGCCGCCATAGAGGGCAATGCTCGAAGCTGAACTACGCTTTATTGGTTATACTCCTGCCAAGACTTGATCTTGATGTCTTCCTGCCCGATGGCGGTGAAGGCCTCGATGAAGGCTTTGGCCAGACGTACGTTGGTCATCAGAGGAATGTTGTGGTCGATGGCACCACGACGGATGCGGTAGCCGTTGGTCAGCTCACGCTTGGTGTGGTTCTTAGGCACGTTGATGATGAGGTCAAACTGGTGGGCAGCAATCATGTCCATCACGTTGTTGTCGCCCTCTTCGTCAGGCCACTTCACCAGGCTGGCCTTCACGCCGTTCTCGTTAAGGAACTTGGCTGTGCCGCCGGTGGCATAAACCTCGTAGCCCTTCTTCACCAGCTCGCGGGCGGGCTCCAGCAGATCTACCTTACCCTTGACACCACCCGAGGAGATGAGCACGCTCTTCTTCGGCAGCTTGTAGCCAGTGGCTATCAGGGCATTGAGCAGGGCCTCATGGACATCGTCGCCCAGACAGCCCACCTCACCGGTAGAGCTCATATCGACACCCAGCACGGGGTCGGCATTCTGCAGACGGGCAAACGAGAACTGGGAAGCCTTCACACCGATGCGGTCAATGTCAAACTCTGACTTGTCCGGGCGAGAGTAGGGGGCATCCAGCATAATCTTGGTGGCCGTCTCAATGAAGTTGCGCTTCAGAATCTTGCTGACGAAGGGGAAGGAGCGTGAGGCACGTAGGTTACACTCAATGACTTTTACGTCGCTCTTCTTGGCCAGGAACTGAATGTTGAAGGGACCGCTGATGTTGAGCTCACGGGCTATCTTTCGCGAAATCTTCTTTATCTGGCGGATGGTCGAGAAGTAGATGTTCTGGGCAGGGAACAACATGGTGGCATCACCTGAGTGAACACCGGCATACTCCACGTGCTCAGAGATGGCGTACTCCACAATCTCGCCCTTGTCGGCCACGGCATCAAACTCAATCTCCTTGGTCTCCTGCATGAACTGGCTGACCACCACAGGATATTCCTTCGACACCTCAGTGGCCATGTTCAGGAAGCGGTGCAGCTCCTCGTCGTCATAGCACACATTCATGGCAGCACCTGACAGCACATAGGAAGGACGCACCAAGACAGGATAGCCCACCTCGCTGACAAACTCCTTGATATCCTCAAACGAGGTCAGCGCACGCCAGGCCGGCTGGTCAATGCCCAGCTTGTCGAGCATGGCCGAGAACTTGTCGCGGTTCTCTGCACGGTCAATATCCACAGGACTGGTACCCAGGACGGGCACACCCTGACGATAGAGCTTCATGGCGAGGTTATTGGGAATCTGACCGCCCACACTCACAATGACACCACGCGGAGTCTCCAGGTCAATGACGTCGAGCACGCGCTCCAGACTGAGCTCGTCAAAGTACAGTCGGTCACACATATCGTAGTCGGTGGAGACGGTCTCGGGGTTGTAGTTAATCATGATGGACTTGTAGCCCAGCTTGCGTGCCGTGTTGATGGCATTCACCGAACACCAGTCAAACTCCACACTTGAACCAATGCGATAAGCGCCTGATCCTAAGACTACTACCGATTTTTCGTTCTTGTAATAGTCAATGTCGTGCTTGGCCTGATAAGACTTGCCGTCAGGCTGTCCGAAGGCTGGGGTATGGGTGTAGGTGAAGTAGAGGTAGTTGGTGAGTTCAGGATGCTCGGAAGCCACCGTGTTGATGCGCTTCACTGAGGGCAGGATGCCTTTCTCCTTACGATAATGGCGCACCTGCAGGTTCTCCTTCTCCATGTTACCCTCGGTGGGTTTCAGCACGAAGCGTGCTATCTGGAAGTCGGAGAATCCGGCCTGCTTCACCTCCAGGAGCAACTCGTCGGGCAGATCCTCCAGCTTGTTGTACTGCTGCAGCTGGTGCTTCAGGTCAACAATGTGCTTCAGGCGCTCCAGGAACCAAACGTCAATCTTGGTCAGTTCCTCAATGCGCTCTACCGAGTAGCCTTCCTCCAGGGCCTGGGCAATGGCAAATATACGCAGGTCTGTGGGGTGGGAGAGTTCCTCCTCCAGGTTGTCGAACTTGGTATGGTCGTTGCCCACAAAGCCGTGCATGCCCTGTCCAATCATGCGCAGTCCCTTCTGAATCATCTCCTCAAAGGAACGACCGATGGACATGATTTCACCCACCGACTTCATGCTGGAACCAATGAGGCGGCTTACACCGGCAAATTTCGTCAGGTCCCAACGGGGAATCTTGCAAATCATGTAGTCCAGCTGAGGAGCCACATAGGCAGAGTTGGGAGTTCCCATCTCGCCAATCTGGTCCAGCGTATAGCCCAGAGCAATCTTGGCAGCTACAAAGGCGAGGGGATAGCCCGTTGCCTTGGAAGCCAGGGCACTGGAACGTGACAGTCGGGCGTTAATCTCAATGATGCGGTAGTCGTTGGTCTGGGCGTTGAAGGCAAACTGTATGTTACATTCTCCGACGATATTCAGGTGGCGCACACACTTGATGGTGAGGTCCTGCAGCATCTTGACCTGTTCAGGGGTCAGCGAGCAGGTAGGAGCCACCACGATGCTCTCGCCAGTATGGATGCCTAAGGGGTCGAAGTTCTCCATCGAAGCCACCGTGAAACAATGGTCGTTGGCATCCCTAATGCACTCAAACTCAATCTCTTTCCAGCCTTTCAGCGACTCCTCGACAAGTATCTGGGGAGCAAACGTGAAGGCACTTTCAGCCAGTTCCTTGAAGGCTTCCTCGTCAGGGCAGATACCGCTGCCAAGACCACCTAAGGCATAAGCAGAGCGAATCATGATGGGGAAACCAATGCTGCGGGCAGCCTTCAGTGCGTCGTCCATGTTCTCAACGGCATGACTGACAGGCACTTTCAGACTCACCTCAGCCAGTTTCTTGACAAACAGGTCGCGGTCTTCGGTGTTCATTATGGCCTCGACGCTTGTTCCCAGCACCTCGACACCATACTTTTGCAGCGTGCCGTTGGTGTAGAGTTCCGTACCACAGTTCAGGGCAGTCTGTCCACCAAAAGCCAGCAAAATACCGTCAGGGCGTTCCTTCTTGATGATTTCCGTCACGAAATGAGTAGTTACCGGCTGGAAATAGACCTTGTCGGCAATTCCTTCAGAAGTCTGAATGGTTGCGATGTTTGGGTTGACTAAAACTGAGGAGATTCCTTCTTCACGTAGCGCTTTGAGAGCTTGTGAACCTGAGTAGTCAAATTCTCCGGCTTGGCCGATTTTCAGGGCACCGGATCCTAAGACAAGAACTTTCTTAAGTTGCTTTTTCATTATGTCTAATATTTGTTGTAGAAAATTCTGGCTGCAAAAGTAATCATTTTTTTTCAGTTATCATCTTAATCCTTCCATTTTTTTTCAGATAATACCTATTTCTTATTTTATAATACCTATTTAATATATAAACATCCATGATAAATAATCGTTATTTATCATAATGTTGATTATAAAATATAAGGAAAAAGAACTTCTTACTCTAATTCCTAACTGCATTTACCAGCCGTAGTTGTTCCAGCCAATAGTCCAGTACCATTGCATCTGGTGGTAAGTGGAATTATAGTTGCGGCTATAATCGTAGCGATCATAGAAAGTACGCGGAATATACATTGACATTCCTCCGTACTTCTGTTCATTAGCTTGGAAATAGGAAAAGTTAATGTGGCCGTTGGTTATCCATGAAGAAGCAAACCGCTTATAGACAATAGCCTTGTCAAAGGCCTGTTTCCACTGGTTGTAATCATCAGCTGCGGCATTCTGCAACAGGAAGTCATTCATGTCATAAAGCGAGCACAAATTCTTTACCCTTACTCCGTCATAATACATGAGTCCAGTCAGGTCCAGTTCCTTTTCGGCTGTAGGCTCCAGCGTCTGAAGGATAATCTTTGTGGCATTGGCCAGCTGATCCATCTCGCTGAGCTTGATAACAGACAATGGCAGACAACTGCCTGTCTGGTCGGCATATAAATTGATGATATCCTTATAGGCAGAGATTCCTGAAGCAAACAGCGGAGCCGTAATCTGATCGTATGGAGCACCTTCTGCCGGAATCTCAGCCGGAGAAGCTATCAGATAGTCAGTCACATTGCGCAGTTCATAGGCGGTCTCAGCGTTGGCCATGTTACAGCAGTCGCAGAAGATGTAGTCAAACCTGAAGCTCAGGCTTTTCAGCATCTTGGCCAGAGAGGGAATGTTGAGCCATTTGCCCACATTGTCAGCACGTGAACTGTTGTTACCAGTATCACGGCCATAGGCACGGCGCACACCGCCTCCCTTTGTGGTATATTCCACCGTATCGTTCTCGATGATCCAGCCGGTGGCATGTCCCCAAAGCACCAGACCATAGCTCTTGGCAGGATAATCCTTGGCGATGCTCTCCAGGATTTCCTTCATCTTGGCGGGGTCGCTGCTGTAGAAATCCTCCTGGAACTCCTTGAGGAGCTTCCGCTGACCTTTCTCAAACTTCCAGATGGTCGGCCTGGCTTTTTCTGCCTTGTCCACGAAGACAATGTAATTCTGGGAATCGGTGAGTTTCTTGGAGCCGGCAATCATCTCCGTCGTATCAATTTCGGCGAAGGGCGTTGACAGGTTATTTTCCGCTGCCATATAGACAATTACGGTTCTGTCAGCAGGTCCTGTGGGCTTTGACGGTTCATCATTGTTACAGGACACGAACATCAGCAATATACTAACTAAGGATAATAAATACTTCATCTTTGATAATTTTTGCTGCAAAGATAATCATTTTTCAGTTATAATCACTATCTTTGCACCAAAATTTGAAAAAGAAACATCATTATGGCTATTATAAAGTGCCCGGAATGTGGTCATCAGGTAAGCGACCACGCTAAGACTTGCCCCAGTTGTGGCATTGATATCGCAGGAAATATTGTACGTTGTCCCGAGTGTGGCGAGCTGACGTTTGCCTTCAACGACGTTTGCCCTAACTGTCAGGAGGTTCTGCCCCAGGAAGACGCAGAAGTGAAGATTCATCGTCTCAGCAATGAGCGTCCGGAAAGACACGAGATACACGGTGTGATGGACACCAGGCGTTCTGCCGACAATACGGAGACTGTCCAGAAGAAACGCCACCCTGTTGCCATTGCGTTTGTGGTGGCGCTGGTAGCCTCGTTGGCGGTGGTGTTCTTAGGCATTTACCTGATGAACAAGATGGACCAGCAGAACGAGACAGATGCCTATGAACGGGCCATCATCAGCGGCGAGCCGCTCATCCTTCAGGACTATCTGCTTCGTTATCAGCAGGCTCCCAAAGAGCGTCGTGACAGCGTGGAGAGTATTCTTGCCCGTCTGCAGAAGATTGAGCTGGACTGGCAGAATGCCCGCGACAGCAAGAGCAAGGCCAAGATCCAGGCATTCGTTGACCAGTATCCTCAGAACAAACATGTTAAGGAAGCCCGTCTCACCATCGACTCCCTGGACTGGGTTACGGCTACTGAGAAGAACACCATTGAGTCGTACGAGGCTTATCTGAAGACCTATGCCAATCAGGGTGAACACTCTGACGAGGCTACGTTCAAGATTGAGGACATCAAGGCACGCAAGGCTGCTGAGGAGAAAGCCCGTCAGGACAGCATTGCCGCTGCCGAAGCCAAGCTGAAAGCTGAACAGGCCAAGCCCGTGGAAAACAAAAAGCCTGCTGAGAACAAGAAACCTGCAGAGACGAAGAAACCCGCTGATAATAAGAAGCCAGCGGCTCCGGCTCCAGCTAAGAAACCCGCTGAGACCAAGAAGCCTGAAGCGAAGAAAAAATAATCACTTTCTTGATATTATTAAACATTTATCTCCAATCCGTCGTGAGCTAACTGGATGTGCGGAGGCAACATAGCGTTGACTTCCGCATGCAGACCTATTTCATGACTGGGGTGAATGAGCCAGGTCTGGCGTGCCCCTACCCTCTCCGCAAACTTCACGGCATCATCCAACAACTGATGGGAATGATGTGGCCTTCCCTGGCGCAGGGCGTTGACGATAAGGGTGTCAGGTGATTGGTGAGTGGTGAGTGGAGAATTATCTTCCCCCATAATGTAGGGAAGTTCTGCATCATCCATGGTCTTCATATCGGTAATATAGATAATGGGTGATGGGTGTTTGGTGAGTGGTGAGTGGTGTGTGAAGCGGAAGCCGAGGATGGGCAGCTTGCCATGCATCACCTGGAAAGGCATGATGCTGATATCGCCAATCTGGAAGGGCTTGTGAGGATGAATCTCATTCAGCTGAATGGCAGGCACTCCAGGATAGCGGTTTTCTGCAAAGCAGTAAGGCAGCATTTGGAGTAGTCCCTTGCAGGCATCGGGGTCAGCATAGACGTTAATCTCTCCAAACTGACAGTAAGGACGCAAGTCGTCCATGCCTCCCATGTGGTCATAGTGGGCATGCGTCACCAGCACCCCGTCAATCTTCCGGAAAGGCTGTGGCAGTATCTGCTGACGGAAGTCTGGTCCGCAGTCAATGAGCAGGCGGGTGCTCTCCGTCTCCAATAGCGCTGAGCAGCGCAGCCGTTTGTCGTGAGGGTCTTTGCTTTGGCACACCTCACACTGGCAGCCAATGGTCGGCACCCCGCATGATGTTCCCGTTCCAAGAAATGTCAGTCTCACTTTCTTACCTTTTTTACTTTTTTACTTTTTTACCTTTAAATAATGTTCACCTCAGGGAATAACTCAATATCAAACTTTTCTTTCACGTCTCGTTGTATCTGACGGCAGAGGGCTACGATTTCCTCACCGGTCGCCCCTCCCCTATTCACCAGCACCAAGGCCTGTTTGTCGTGAACACCGGCACGTCCCAACGACTTGCCCTTCCATCCGCACTGGTCAATCAGCCATCCGGCGGGAATCTTCTCGTGTTCCTTATCTATATAATAATGAGGCATCAAGTCATATTTAGCAGCCAGTTTCTCATACTTGGCACGCGAGACGATGGGGTTCATGAAGAAACTGCCGGCATTGCCCTGCACCTTGGGGTCGGGTAACTTGGCACTTCGTATATCTATGATGACTTGACGCAGTTGCTCAGGGGTCGGTTCCGTGATGTTTCTGCGTTCCAGTTCACTACGGATATTGCCATAGTCCAGATGGGGTTGGAACTCCTTTGACAAGCGGTAGGTCACAAACGTAATGAGGTATTTGTTTTTCCACTCCTGCTTGAAACGGCTCTGACGATATCCATAACCACACGCCTCAGCCTTGATGGTTTTGAGCTCACCGGTAGCTATCTCTACAGCCTCAATGGTATCAATCAGTTGGCAGACCTCCACTCCGTAAGCCCCAATGTTCTGTACGGCGCTGGCTCCCACGTCTCCTGGGATATGCGACAAGTTCTCCGCACCATATAGCTGGTGTGACACACACCAATCCACTACGTCGTCGAATACCTCACCGCTGCCGCAAGTGATTTCTGTATGATGCAGGCTGATGCCCTTGATGTCAGAGCGCACCACGATGCCCTCAAAGTCCTTCGTTAGCAACAAGTTGCTGCCACCACCAATGATGATAAAGGGTTTTTGTTCACACCGCAGGATATGGGCTACTTCCTTGGCATCTTCCGCGCTACCGTATTCCAGATAGCGGCTGCAACAGGCATCAATGCCAAACGTGTTATGCTGTAACAGGCTGTAATTCCTAATATTTTTCATCACTCAACAAATATCGCTCAACTCTCCGCTCGGCTTTGCCGCTTCGCTCTGCGAAGAACCCTCAACTAAGTAATCATTTTCACCAGCCGCCACTTTCCACCGCTGTTCTTGAACGTCAGCTGCACCTCAAAGCCATTGGCAATGCCACGCAGCACGAAGATGCGCTGGTTGCCTTCCGCAGGCTCGTTGCCATAGACCATATTATAGATCATGTCTGACGGCAGTTCAGGAGCAAAAGCAGGCCAGGTGTCCTTCGTAATGACACCCTCCATCTGGGCAAAGTCATCGTCAGGGTCAGGACCTACAAAGTCCACCGTCGGGCTCAGGCTCTCCACCTGAAAGAGCGAGTCGGTGGCAAACTTCTCATAGAAAGTAAGGAACGAGGCATTCTGGGAGTCGTCAATGTCGGTCAGCTGCACGCGCTGCATCATCCACAGGCCGTTGACCCGTTCAAAGACATACTGCTTGATGAACTTCTTTTTCAGGTAGATACGTTCAATGGTCACCAGGTTCACCGAGGTGTCGTTGCAGAGTTCCTTTTGTTTCTCGTTGTTGAAAATCAGCGTGTAGTAGCCTTGCTGCATGAAGAAGTGGTCGGTGGTCCAATCGTTTTTCTGCATCACCTCTTTCTGTTCGCCCTTCAATACCTGCAAGGGGAAATGGATGCGGGACAGCTGAACCTTCTTGCTGGCAGCAAAATTGAAGATGAAGTCGTCAAACAACTCGTCAGCCGCCTTGGGCATAGGCGTCTCAGCTATCAGTTCCTCCAAAGTGTCTGACGGAACAGAATCCGTAGTGCCCGTAGAGTCTCCCACAACATCATCCCCTGATGTCTGACGGTTCCCTTTACAAGCGAAACACATCATAGCGACGGCAAAAAAGAGCCATACTAACTTCTTCATTTCGACATTCGAATAACAATTGTCTCTCAATTTTGGTGCAAAGTTACGAAAAAAATCATAATTCTTAATTCATAATTCATAATTTTTATGGGCGGCAGCAAATTTTTCACTTTTCGCTATTCACTTTTCACTAAAAAATAGTACCTTTGCAGCAAATTTTTCAGATTATGATACTCGACAAGATAGAACAATTACTGAACGAAGTACAGCATTTAGATGCTAAAAACGCAGCTGACATTGAAACCCTGCGACTGAAATATCTTAGTAAGAAAGGTGAAATCAATGCCCTGATGGCTGATTTCCGCAATGTGCCGGCTGAGGACAAGAAGGCCGTTGGCATGAAAATCAACGAACTCAAGCAGACTGCTTTTGACCGCATCAATGCCCTAAAGGAGCAGATTGAAGCTCTGGGAGGCTCAGGCGAAGAGCAGAACATTGACCTCACCCGCACCCCCTACCCCATCCAGCTTGGCACGCGTCATCCGCTGACCATTGTCACCAATGAGATTATCGACATTTTCTCACGCATGGGCTTTGTGCTGGCTGACGGTCCTGAAGTGGAAGACGACCTCCACGTGTTCACCAAGATGAACTTTGCTGCCGACCACCCTGCCCGCGACATGCAGGACACCTTCTTTGTCTCACAGCACCCTGACGATGTGACGAAGAACATCCTGTTGCGTTCGCACACCTCCAGCGTTCAGGCTCGAGTCATGGAGAACATGCACACCGAGGACGGCAAGCTTACTGCCCCCATCCGCGTCATCTGCCCAGGCCGTGTATATCGAAATGAGGCCATCACGGCACGTGCCCATTGCTTCTTCCATCAGGTAGAAGGTCTCTACATCGACAAGAACGTTTCGTTTACCGACCTCAAACAGGTGCTCCTCTCCTTTGCCCGTGAGATGTTTGGCGCTGATACCAAGATTCGTCTGCGTCCCAGCTACTTCCCCTTCACGGAGCCATCAGCAGAAATGGACATTTCCTGCTTCATCTGCGGCGGCAAGGGCTGTGGCTTCTGCAAGCACACCGGTTGGGTAGAAATTCTGGGCTGCGGTATGGTTGACCCCAACGTGCTGGAGCTCTGCGGCATTGACTCCAAGGAGTACAGCGGCTACGCCTTCGGCATGGGTGTGGAGCGTATCACCAACCTGAAGTATCAGGTGAGTGACCTGCGCATGTTCTCAGAGAACGATACTCGCTTCCTCCGTGAGTTTGAGGCAGCGAACTGATCATAACTAATAGGATATAGTATTATAAAAGGAGCCACTCATCAAAGCGACTCCTTTTATTTTTATTACTCCATCGGGAACAAACCGTATAGCTTGGCGTCAATCATGTCGGTTATCTGCTTGAAGGCTTCATGGTCATCACCAAACTTACACTTGTCTCCGTCAACGATGATGAGGTTGCCCTTGTAGCCGGCTATCCATTCCTCATAGCGGTTGTTGAGTCCCTGAAGGTAATCCAGCTGAATGGTCTGCTCGTAGTCACGCCCGCGCTTCTGGATCTGTGCCACCAGGTTGGGAATGGTGGAACGGATATAAATCATGAGGTCAGGCAGCTTGACCAGCGACATCATCAGGTCGAAGAGGTCAGTATAGTTCTGGAAGTCGCGGTCACTCATCATACCCTGTCCATGCAGGTTGGGTGCGAAGATGCATGCATCCTCGAAAATCGTGCGGTCCTGAATGATGGTCTCCTTTGAACTGGCAATCTCCACCACCTCCTTAAAACGTTTGTTCAGGAAGTATATCTGCAGATTAAACGACCAACGTTTCATGTCGGCATAGAAATCCTCCAGATACGGATTATTATCTACAGGTTCAAATCTTGGCGTCCAGCCATAACGGTGGGCCAACATCTTTGTCAGAGTGGTCTTGCCACTTCCTATATTTCCGGCTATTGCGATATGCATATTGTTATAATATTTTTATTCAGGGAAAAGTCCAAACAGTGTACTGTCGATACGGTCGACAATACGTGCAAAATCCTTCGGGTTATTCTGATAGTCCAGTTCATCTTTCTCGATGACCATCACCTTACCCTTATACATCTTATAGATAAACTCATCGTAACGACGGTTCAGGTTCTCCAGATATTCCAGCTTCATGGTCTGCTCATACTCACGTCCGCGCTTCTGGATATTACCTACCAGATGAGGGACAGACGCCCGGAGATAGATCATCAAATCAGGATAATGTACTACACTCATCATCTGTTCAAAGAGCTCCATATAAGTCTCATAGTCGCGATCAGAGAGATTACCCATGGCCTTGTTGTTCTGCATGAACACATAGACACCCTCAAAGATAGAACGGTCCTGAACAATGGTATGCTCTGATTTTTCAATCTCTATGAGATCACGGAAACGCTCTTTCAGGAAGTACACTTCCAGATTGAACGACCAACGATGGATATCACGATAATAGTCTTCCAAATACGGATTATGGTCAACAGCCTCGAAACGTGCTTCCCATCCGTAATGACGGGCCAGCATACGAGTAAGTGTTGACTTTCCGCTTCCAATATTTCCTGCTACTGCTATATGCATTTTCTAAGGTTTCTGAGCGCAAAGGTACTAAAATATTACGAAACAACAAAATTCTTAATTCTTAATTCTTAATTCTTAATTAAATTATGTACCTTTGCGCAAAATTCTTATAACTATGGGTATTATAATAGGTATAGACGTGGGCATCAGCACCACGAAGATTGTAGGATTGAAGAATGGCCGTGTGGTTTCACCCATTCGCATCACGGCTGCCGACCAGGTAACATCGCTCTATGGTGCATTCGGAAGATACCTGCATGACAACAAAGTAGAATTGAAGGATGTAGAACAGGTGATGCTGACAGGTGTCGGCGCTGCCTATATCGACGAGCCGGTCTATGGTATCCCCACGCAAAAGGTTGACGAGTTTATTGCCGATGGTCTGGGAGCGCGCTTTGAAAGTGGTCTCTCCAAGGCTATCGTCGTATCAATGGGCACAGGTACCAGTTTTGTACAGTGCGACGGTGAAGACATCCATCATATCGGCGGACTCGGCATTGG
>JAEEGJ010025570.1_pt1 | contig 12075 bp, 8 predicted proteins | sample 8958761 | NCBI WGS metagenome assembly JAEEGJ01 (sample SAMN16246546, study PRJNA631951) | gut metagenome | biome: gut microbiome; feature: rumen; material: RS-attached | host: Bos | place: Iran: Karaj | collected 2018-10 | reverse complement strand
CGTGGCATTGTGCTCGGCGAAAGCGCCGACGGCAAGTCCTACGTGCAGGTCTACTGGATTATGGGCCGCAGCGTGAACAGCCGTAACCGCGTTTTCGAAATGGAAGCCAAGACCGGCTTCATGAAGACGAAGGCCTTCGACGAATCCAAGCTCACCGACCCGCACCTGATTATCTACTACCCGGCCCGCCACACGGCCGACGTGCAGATCATCACCAACGGTGACCAGACCGATACGATTTATAACGCCATCAAGCTCGGCGGCACCTTCGAAAGCGCTCTCGCTACGCGCCAGTACGAAGACGACGCTCCGAACTTCACGCCGCGCATCTCGGGCATCCATTACAAGAACGCCCAGCCTGCTGTGTACAAGCTCTCCATTCTCAAGAGCCGCAACAACAGCGAAGAAGCCGGCTGCGAACGCATGACGTTTGAATACGAAAAGGCTCTGCCGGGTCTCGGCCACTTCATCAGCACTTACGAAACCGACGGCAGCCCGATTCCGTCTTTCAACGGCTTTCCGAAACTGATGCCGATCTTCGACAATGCCGAAGACACGCTCAAGAAGTACTGGGCCGCCCTGAACAAGGACAACAAGGTCTCCTTGATGGTCAAGTGGATCGACAAGAAGACTTTCAAGGCCAAGACCTTGATCGTGAACAAAAACAAGTAATTGATCTGTTTTAAAAGGCGGCTTCTTTATCGGAAGCCGTCCTTTTATATTTAAGGGGAGTATTTGTGGGGTATAGAGCTTTATGAGAAGGACGTTTTTCTTACTGCTGTTTTTACAGCTAGTCCTAATTGCTTGTACCAATTCAGAATCGGCGGCCTCGGATGAAGAGGCTCCTGAAGAAATTGAGCTCGTAATCCCTGAACCCAGTGATAGTCTCTTGCAAGACAGTCTTTTGAGGGACAGTCTGATTAAAGACAGCTTGCTGAAGGATAGTCTTGCCCGCATAGACAGTCTCGCTCGAATTGACAGCCTGTTTAAGGCGCGCGAATTGCTCTTGATTCATGCGAATGATTTGACCGTAGAATTGGGCACGAATGTGCCCGATGCGCGCGTGAATGAACGCCCGGCCATGAAGGTGAAATTCAATTACGATTTCTATGTGTCCAGGCACGAAATCACCTGTAGCGAATTTAACGCCCTCATGAAACCGTCGGCGGGCCTTACGCTGGAATGTACCTCCGAGAAACTTCCGGCAGTGAATTTGACATTCTACGATGCGGTTCTTTTTGCCAATGAACGCAGCAAAAAAGAAGGCCTTGATACCGCTTATACTTATTTGGCAAAGTCATTTGATTCCGAAAAGCACTGTGTCAATCTAGAGGGTTTTGCATACCATCCCGAGATTGAATCGTACCATTTGCCGACAGAAGCGGAATGGATGCTTGCCGCGAAATCGAACTGGAACGCCAAAAAAGCCTGGACCGCTGACAATTCCGAATATAAATTGCACCCGGTTTGTTCTATGGCCGACGAAGATGAATTGTGTGACATGATGGGCAATGCCTTGGAATGGGTGAACGACTGGTTTGGAAATTTCCGTGATACTCTCGTGATGAATTATGTCGGTTCGCCCGATGGGGGAGCGCTTGCGCAGCGCGTCGTTAAAGGCGGCAGTTTCCGCAACAAGGCTACGTCTATTTCTATGCATTCCCGCGGCGATGTCTATTCGGTCACCTCTTCGACTCGTGGTGATTATGTCGGATTCCGCCTTGTTTTCGGTAATATTCCTGATGCCTTGTGGATGGATAACTCGGGCCGCGCCGCTTCGAGCAGGATTACTCCGCTAGCGAATTCGTCGTCGGTATACGCCCATACCAATACATACAAGGCTAAACTTGCCTTTAGAAACGATGTTTCTGGAAATATCGCCTTCATCGATTATTCTAACGGAACATTGTCGGTTGTCGAAATCATCGATTCAATCGATGCGTACCACCCCGATATTTCGCCTGATGGCAGCCATGTCGCCTTCTCGACGATGTATGAAGGGCTTGACGGCAAGTCTGCGGTTTATGTGCGCGATTTGAACGAAGAGGGTTCTAACCTGATCAAGCTCGATGTCGAAAGTGCGGCTATTCCGCGCTGGCGAGTGCTTGAATCCGGCGACACCGCCATTGTGTATGTCACCAGTGCGGGGAACAATAAAGACGAAGCAGCCTTCCGCTCCACTTCGACTTGGCAGGTGGTTTTTGCAAACGGTAAATTCGGCAATCCGCAAAAATTATTCGATGGCGCTTATCATGGGGGAATCAGTGCAGACGACCGTTTGGCGGTTTCTGGCGCGCGACTTTTGCGTGCCCGTGTTTCGGATCGTGATACGGTGTGGTACAATGGCGAACAGGCCTGCAATGTATCGCTTTCAAAAGATGGCTCCAATCGCACCCTGTTCCTGGATTTCGGCAGTTCTACGGGGCGTAAGTTTGCCGGCGGAAGGTATGCGACTCACGAACGGCTTTTCGTGACGGATTCTTTAGGGAAATTGATTCAGTCTTTCCGTGCACCGGCGGGCTACACGTTTGACCATACGGAATGGGCGGGTAACTTGAATCTTGCCGTGGCGACTCTCGTGAATACGAACGGCTCTCACCGCAAAATCGTATTGCTCGATCTGCAAGACAGCAGCTTTACGGAACTTGCCGAAGGCGATGAACTTTGGCATCCGAATATGTGGGTTTATTCGGAACCCCTTGTTGCAGATGATTCCTCGATTAATGTGGATAGCGCCGGCGTCTATTTTACGCCACAGGGGAGTGTCGCATCCATTATTCTGCGCTATAAAATGGAACTCCTGTGGAAGTTCAAGGATACGGCCAACGTCGCCATTTTCGGCTCGTCGAGACCGCTAGATGCGATTGCTCCGCTCGGTCTAGATACCTCTTTCTTTGCGCTGAATCTTTCCAATGTTCCGAACATGATGGCGACATCGGATTATCTGTTGACGAACTACGTGCTGCCGCATTTCAAGAGATTGAAGTATATCGTTGTCTCCTTGGATATTGACTTGTGGTACCATTCCGAAACCGGTACGTACAATTTCTTTTCTCAGGAATACGCAAATTACCCCGGCTTTGTTTATGACAAGAACCATGATTTCTGGAAAGATAGCGTGCCCGAAGAATTGGCACGACTGACAGAAGAATCTTTGGGTCTAGAGGCTTATCAGGAACGCTTTATAGCGCCTCGCGGTTACAATTACGAGCCGCCCGGCAATTGGGAAACAGCCCCCTCTGTCGATAACGATAGCACGTGGATGAGGGAACTGTCGGAGAATTATTACGCTAGTTTAAAGCATTTGGTAAATATATTGAAAACAGCCGAAGAAAGGGATATCTTTGTCGTGGGCATTATTTTCCCGCAAAGTCCGGCTTTTAAAGAAACAGGTTCCTTTGGCCGCTATGGAATCCGTAGAAGCGAAGCCCCGGCTTTGATCGAAGAAATTAAAGACTTGGAGCAGAAATACCCTCATTTCCGTTTATGGGATGAAAATAAAATGGGGGATCATGACTATACCGACGAAATGGCGTTCAACGAGGACCATTTGAGTTATCTTGGGGCGATTCAACTGACGACGCGTCTCGATTCGCTGCTGAAGAAATTGGATAAATAAGAGAAAAAGACGCTTTATTTTTCCACCACGTTCCCGAGAATGTGGTGGATTTTTTTGATGCCGTCAAAAGCCGAGGGGCTGCTGATGTAGTAGAACATCTGCTCCACGAGCGCGTCGGTGTTGAAGTCGTAAGACGGAATGCGCAACAGGTAGCTTTCCATGGAATTGTCGAAGGCGATGTAATTCGGTCCGATATTCGGCACAGGAATTTCCATGTTGTTTTCTTCGACCATTTCCATGAAGATGCCGGCGACTTCGTCGTTTACGCAAATCCACGGCATGTTGTTGCCGTTTGCCGCCTGGAAGGCGAGAGCACGCTCGGCAAGCGCCTTGAGTTTTTCTTTTTCAAGGGTACGCGCCATGATTTCCACGGAAAGCTTTTCGACTTTCTTGCGGGCAATCTGCTTATAGTCCCAGGGGCTAGCGAATTCGGCGTCCACGTAGGGGTGCACCACCAGTCCCGATTCTTCGAGGCCGGTCAAGCGGTCCTTGGACCAAGAACTGTTGTGATACGGTGAAAAATAGCCGACTTCTGTGACGCCGAGGCCGAGCAGGTAGCGGCCGATTTCTTTACCGGGTTGCTTTCCGAAGGTGGAATTGAAGAATACCCAGTTGTCCTTGCGCATAAAGCTGCGGGGGACTGCATCGATGGGGTGTTCCCACCATACGGCCACGGGGAATTCCGCATCGGCAAAAAACGTCAAAAGCGGCCTGAAATTTTGCACCAGGAGTGTAGAAAGAATCGCGCCCACGGCGTTCGGGTGTTCCGAAAGCTTGCAAGGTTTGCCGCTTCGGTCAATGAGCTTGCCCGAGGCGTCGTTGATACCGAACAGCGTGAGTTTGTAATGGTTCTTACCTGCGGTCTTGTACACGAGTCGCAAGAAGTCCAATTCGCGTTCACTTTCGGCGCTGAATCCGCCCCAACTGTTACAGCGCGTTACGAAGATGAGTTCGCTGAGTGGCGCGTCGTCTTTCTTTTGTTGCTTGCGGTAAAAGAGGTACTGGCGGCCTTCTTTTTTCAGGATTCCGCGGGCAACTTTTTCTTCAAGGAACTTGCGGAGAGTGCCCTGCGAAACGTTGTAGCGGGCTGAAAGTTCCTTCGAAAGGGGGAGCGGTTGCGACGGCTTGATAAATCCTTGCGCAAAGTCTCGCTCGAATGCCTTGGCGAGCTTTTCAGAGACCGTCTCGTGGACATAAGGAACCCTGTTCTTGAGCGGGGTTGTCCCCCAGAAACAGCCCTTGCCCTGGATTTTGCAAATCTTTCCAGCAGATTCCAACTCCGTAAGCGCCGCCTGCACCGTGCCAGACGAAGCCCCGAACCCCTTGATCATCGAACGTACGGAAGGCAGCCTGTCCCCGTCGTTCAAGTTCATATCGATCAAAGCTTTGATAATCCGCTGTTTCATGCTTTAAATATTAATAAAAATGTGAGCCACAAGCGGCTCAAGGCTATTCATCTCTATAAACAAATAACCTGCGCAGGGGAGGTTCCTGCGCAGGTCGGGGTTGTTTGGGGTTGGATGAATGGCTTTAGAAATTGAAGTCAACCTGATAGTTGGCCTTGTTGTTCGGGTTCACGCGAGCACCCTTGGCGTTGACCGTACCGCGAACTTCCTTGTTCTGGAGCTTGACGCGGTTCTGGAGAATGCCGGTTTCCTGTTCGCTGCTAGAGATAGGCGGAACGAACTGGCTGCTGGAACTCGGCGTAACGCTGGAGGAAGATGCTACGCTAGAAGACGATGCCGCGCTCGAGGAACTCGGGGTAACGCTGCTCGAAGAAACGGGCTGCTGTTCGTCGTCTTTCGGAACCTGGCCGTTGAAGCTTTCCTGACCCTTGCGAGTGAGGGCGAGAATCAACATGCCGTCCTTGGAATAAATGTTCTTGTCGGTGAGGTCGACGCGGTTGCCGTCAAAGGTCCAGTCGCCCTTGCCCCAGCGGGAGCCGTCAAATGTGTCGAAATTGTCCGTCCAGTCGAGAGTGAAGTCGCTGCCGCCTTCGCCCTGGCCCGGAGTATACTTGTAAACCTTGACCCAGTTGATGAACTGGAAAAGCGGAAGTTTGGATTCGTCAAACTGGCCGACCCAAGCAGCACTTTCGGAAGACCAGAGGTTAAAGCGCAAGCCCTGCGTTCCCTTGAGGTCGTTTACCTGGCCGCCTTCGGTCTTGCGGACTTCGACTCCATCGACAGTCCAACGGACGTAATTAGGAGTCCATTCGAGGCCGTAGGTATGGAACGCCTGGTCGGTAGCCGGGTTCACAGCATGATGCTTTTCGCTGGTTTTCTGTGCGCCAGCCTTGCCGGTAATGATGTTAGATTGGAAACTGCCCGGGTTTTTACCCAAAACTTCGATATCAACTTCCACCCAGGGGCGTCCGTCTGCAATTTCAGAACCGTTCTGGTAAAGGAACATGGAACTGACGGTGCCGGATGCTGCAGCCATCTTCATACGGGCTTCAAACTTGCCATATTCAACTTCTTTCAGAGTGTAGAGTTCTGCGCCAGAATATGCTTTGTTTTGTGCCATGGTTGCTACCGCCGCGATTGCGAGAACGGAAAGAGTCGTTTTAAGATGCATCATGCCTCCAATTAACACATCCTCATCACCAATAATGAATTTATAAAGAAAATGCAGACGTTACAACGCCTGCAGATGTCAAAATGAAATAAGTGTATCGATAGAATTGTTCCGAAATAGGAAAAAAACAATCTTCACCACGATAAATGTCTTTCGCTTTATTTGCTTCGCTCTCTACTCAGAAAAAAAAGACGGTAAAACAGCCGGAGCTTAAGTGTCTGACTATTTCCCTTGATTTCTATAAGTTATTTAAATCAAGTCTATCATTTATTACGAGGCTGTCTATCTCATGGTTAATTTGTAGCTGAGGCATTTTGTTTTGTTTGTTGTCAGAATTGCTAGGGGGAAGAGGCATTTTTGTATTTTGATATGTCTGATAATCCCTTCCTTCTTGCACTAATCTAGTTCGATTAGCCGCATTTCCGATTCCATTAGATGCATTGCATCCGCGTGGATCCTGACATGCGCAACTAACAAGAAAAAAGACTATAAAGCAAATGAAGTAATTCATGTTATAATTCTACTACTATACCAAAGCCGAATGGGAAGATGATTTCATCTCGATTGAGAGATCCGTCATCTATATCGAAATTGGTATAGTAACTTCCATTACCAGCGAAGAATTGAAAGCCTAGTTCAAAATATGCCCCAAAATGTTTAGTAAACATATGTTGATATCCACAACCGAATATTAATCGCCAATAATTTATGTCGACATTTTTTTCTTCAAGATACGTGTTGTCGCTATTCGCATTAAGAATGGTAAAACCTTCTAATTCTCCTGTTATCCATTCGGAAGAATGAAATATATAAGGGCCAGTCAATCCTTGGAATCTATATGTTAGGCCGATTCCTCCCATGAAGTCGTAATCAGAATCGTAGCCACTCAAGTGTATATTAGCGGATAGATGCTGGTTTATTATTGAATATTCGACTCCGACCATTCCATGGTAAGGACCAAATCCGAGAGATGCTCCAATTTCTGCAAAGCTAAATCCCGCAAAGATGGCTAGCAATAGAAATATTTTTTTCATATTGTTTTACCTATAAGATAGGGTATATTTCTGTTTAATATGCTTTATAAGGTCTGCAGGAGCGTTTTTACTAGTTTTTGCTCTAAATTCATGGTTCCCATGACGAACATAGTGCATACCTATAACAGCGCCGTTGTATTCGGTAACTACGTTAACACTAGGATCGTTCGTGTATTCTTTTAGGTCTTCTAACTTATTTATTGGAGTCATTGTGACTCCATTATCTGTAGAAGAGTTTACAGATACTTGAATTCCTCCTTGGAATGGAAATGAAAGTTTGCATCTTACCGTTATGTCTTCGGTATCACAACAAGTGTCCAAGTCTGTTGCGTGTCTCGTTTCAGAACATTCAAAGCTGCTGATTAGGCCTCCATAAGATTCTTCGTATTTGCATTTGTTGAAACAATATGTTCTTATTCCATTTCGATCAGGATCGAATGCAGCCCATCTCCATACCATTCCTTTAAACGGACCTCTCCAAACACGTTGCCTTTTCTGGAAATAAGTTTCAGATCCCGCAGATGAATATACATATTTAACATTTGTTACAAATGATGAAGCAATCATTTTATAAGGATAGATTTCAACAGTGACTTTAGAATCAAAATCTGTGTTCTCAACGGATTTTTTTTGTACCTTCAAAGCATCCAAATAAGGATCTTTGTCACTGGAATCATCGCAATCATCACAAGAAAAACCGGTGTATTCGCAGTTACTAAATAATATTTTGTCAGATAAAAGTGTATCGCCATTTGCAAGCGTGATGGTATTATAGTCTTCGCTCATAGCCAGCCATGAGGTTGGACATACATAATCCAATGGTCTTTTGATTGTACGACTATAGTCAGGGTCGTTGGCAAGTCGATTTGCATAATATGTTTCAAGTTCTAGAAATTCGCTAAGTGAATCTAAAACTAACTTTCTATTTCCTACTTCTTTTTTTAAAACGTTATTATTGTTTTGGAAAATTTGAATTTTATTACCTTGTTCGTCAAATTCAAAATAAGGGAGGATAGAATCACCAATACTTTCGTTATAGGCAAGTTCAGGACTAGATAAGTCTTGTTGTGAATCTTGGACAACATTGTTCTCTAATTCTGAATTACCGCAGGCGCAGAGCGTAATTGCGATGAAATACAATACTTTTTTTTTCATTTTAATCTCCTTCTAGTATATGGTTTGATAAATATACTACATTTGCAAATTATAAATTGGTACAAATGTTCATTTCTATGTTTTTTTTACAATAAATTACATAAAACATGTTGTTTGTAAGTAAATGCATTTTATTTAAGGAATGAAAAAATCGATTTACATAAAAAACACATTAATAGGTCGATTATGACGCTATTGATTCGTTGCATAACTATTCTGCAGAAAAACATATCGACTTGGGAGCACGTCCATAACTACTATGTGGACAAAAGTTCCCATACAATGGTTTGTTTATGAAGTTTTTAGGTACTCAAAAATTACAAATTCAGCGATTCTTGCGCACTGGCTTCGGCAAGTGCTTTCGGAATGCTGCGGTGAAGCATCTCGTAGGCGGTGCGCGTGGCGGTACGGCCACGCGGCGTTCGCGCGAGGAGCCCCTTGCGGATCAGGTACGGCTCGTAGACTTCTTCGAGGGTGTCCGGCTCCTCGCCGAGCGCTGCCCCGATGGTGCCCAGCCCCACGGGGCCACCGCCGAACTTGTCCATGATCATCGAGAGAATTTTTCTGTCCATGTGGTCCAGGCCTTCGCCGTCGATTCCAAGCATTTCAAGCGTCTTGCTGGCCGACATCAAGTCGATAACGCCTGTTCCGCGGACCTGCGCCACGTCTCGGCAACGCCTCAACACGCGGTTTGCAATTCGGGGCGTTCCACGGCAACGGCCGCTCAAAAGTCTGGCGGCATCTTCTTCAAGCCCCACGTTCAAGATCTTCGCGCTGCGCATTAAGATGCTCTTGATATCGTCTTCGTCATAAAGCTCCAGGCGGTACTGCAAACCGAATCGGTCGCGTAGCGGGCTGGTCAAAAGGCCACTGCGAGTCGTCGCGCCTACCAGCGTAAAATGCTTGAGCGGCAAGTTCACGCTGCGGGCCGCCGGCCCGGAATCCAGCATGATATCGAGCCTAAAATCTTCCATAGCGGGGTAGAGGTATTCTTCCACCACACGGTTCAGACGGTGAATTTCGTCAATAAACAGGATGTCGTTCTCTTGCAGGCTTGTCAAAAGCCCCGCAAGGTCGCTCGCCTTTTCGAGAACAGGACCGCTCGTAATATGGATATTCACACCCATTTCCTTGGCGATAATTCCGGCTAAAGTCGTCTTGCCAAGACCCGGAGGCCCGCAAAAAAGGCAATGGTCCAGCGAATCGCCGCGGTGTCTCGCGGCTTCAATCGCAATCGAAAGGCTTTCTTTGATGTTCTTCTGGCCTGTAAATTCTTCAAGAGTAGGCGGTCTCAGGGAACGCTCTACATCGCTTTCGTCGCCGGCCCTTTTTTCGGGCGAAATAATCCGCTGATCGTCCATTTCTTTCCTCTATGGATTGCTTGGCCCCCTTTGGGTCTCGCAATGACGTTTCTTAAAGATATTTGAGAGCCTCGGGGATAAGTGTCGCGGCATCGGCGCTGTCGCCCAGGATTTCTGCCGCCTTCACGACCGCCTTTTCTGCCGCCGGATCCTTCACGCCAAGCGTATGCAAGGCAAGAACAGCCTCCATCTTCGGGCCTGTGAGAGCACCCATTCCGGTAATTCCGGAGCCTTCGACGTCGCCCAAGGCCTGCAGCATGGCCCCAGCTTTATCCTTTAGCGAAAGCACCATCTGTTCGCAAGTCTTTTTGCCGAGTCCCTTGATCTTGCCCAAGGCGCTCTTGTTATCGCTTGCGATCATGTTCAAGAGGTCGGCGGGGGAGCTGCCGCTCAGAATACGCTGGGCGAGCTTGGGGCCCACGCCGTTCACTTCGAGCAGCATGATAAAGGTGTCTTTCTCAGTCTTGTCGGCAAAACCGAACAGCGTCATGGAATCTTCGCGCACCACCAGGTTCGTGTAGAGCGTCACCTCGCTTTCTACCTCGGGCAGTTTGCCCGCCGTGTAGGCCGAAATATTCACGCCGTAACCCACGCCGTTCACGTCTACAACCACAAAAGTGGGGGACTTTTCAATCAAAATTCCGCGAATTCGTTCAATCATTGCTTACAATGCCTTAAAACCACTTTAAATCATAAACATCTGTTCACTGCACAAATATATACTATTTCAACCGGCTCTGTCAAGTCAAACTGTATTTTTTTACGATTTTTACGAAAAAACTGCATTCCAACTGCATTTCGACTGCGGTTTCCGTCTCGGCTCTGTCAAGCCTTTTTGTATTACTGCGAACCTGCTGCGGCGATCCGACCGCCTAAAACAGCCAAAAAACTCCATTTTTACAGCCAATTTGCAGTTTCTGAGGGGCTTACGAAACCAAAAAGTTTTGCTAGCGCTTTTTTATATACGATTTAGCTTGACAGAGCCTTTCAACCAGTTTTGTCAAGACTTTCCGTAATTTTTTACAAATTTCTGAAAAAAACGCCCTTGGAGCAGTAGGTGCTAATGTTGATAGTTTGTCCATGAAACAATCTTTTAATTTGATGCTTTTCTCCGTATTATAGGTAGTTTTATTATTGCGTGCTGTAACCTAAATAAATCCGGGGTCGCAATGAGTGGAATATCAAAAATCTTTAAGACATTGGCTTTTTCCCTTGCCGCATCGACATTTTCGTTTGCAGGCGTAGGCATGGCCAATGGATCTGCCAAATTTTTAGGCAATACCACGACCTTTGGCGAAATCCCCGACGACTATGGAACTTACTGGAACCAGATTACCGCCGAATACGAATGTGTCTGGAACGTAGTCGAAAAAGAACGTGGTAAGTACGATTGGACGGGTTGCGACCTCGCCTACAACTGGGCCAAAGCAAACAACGCCCATTTCACGTACCGCACACTCTTGTGGGGATCCCTAAAACCAGAGTGGTTGACCAAGCTCGATGTTGACGAAACAAAAAAAGCTTGGACTGATTGGATTGACGCCGTAAAAGAACATTACCCCGACCTCGAAATGATTGAAGTGGTCAATGAGGCCGTCAAATCGAACAACAACTATCACTCCAACTTTTCCACCTCTAAACTGGTTGAGTCTCTTGGCGGCGACGATGGCGACTACAAATTTGTGGTAACCGCTTTCAAAATGGCCCGTGAGCGTTGGCCTGAGGCGATCCTGATTTATAACGACTACAACACAATCATGTGGCAAAAGAACGAAGGGATTGACCTAATTAAGAAAATCAAGGCACAGGGAGCGCCCGTCGATGCTTACGGCATGCAGTTCCACGAAACAACACAACAAGGCTCCGGCTATCAATGCCTCCGTTCTACGGTTCTCAAGCGTGCTCTTCATGAGGCCCACGAGCAAACAGGCCTCCCGATATACATTACCCAATACGATGTCGGTACCGAAAATGATGATTTTCAAAAGGAGTGCTATCAAGAACATATCCCCTTGTTGATGGGAACCGAATATGTGAAGGGTATTACCCTTTGGGGCTACGTTTATGGCAAAACCTGGATTAATAACGGGAACTCCGGCCTTATCAAAGACGGTATTGAACGCCCGGCATTGACCTGGCTCAAGGAATATTTCAAGAATCCGAACGCCCGTTACGGCCGTGGCCTTGCCGATGGAGCGACCAAGTTCTTCGGGAACATGATTGCCGACAAGCAAGAAATCCCCGAGGATTTTCAAACCTACTGGAACCAGGTTTCGCCCGAAAACGCATGCACATGGAGAGTTGTTGAAAAAGAGCGCGGCAACTTCGA
>JAEEGJ010025569.1_pt1 | contig 12076 bp, 6 predicted proteins | sample 8958761 | NCBI WGS metagenome assembly JAEEGJ01 (sample SAMN16246546, study PRJNA631951) | gut metagenome | biome: gut microbiome; feature: rumen; material: RS-attached | host: Bos | place: Iran: Karaj | collected 2018-10 | reverse complement strand
ATAGAGAACCTACCGGGATCAATATCAACGGCATCGGCCAATCAAATGCCCCGCTCGGCAGCGGTATCGTCATCCTGATGAGCGCAGGTCTCGGCTATGTGGCACTAAAGAAAAAGGAGGACGAGCAATGAAACGGATTGGAACGATGCTGATGGCCGCCCTTCTGTTGCTTGGCCTCTCGCAATGCAAGAAGGAACAAACGAACACGCCGGAAACGGACGAAGGCGTGTACATCACCGTCGATGTTAATGGCGGCAGCAAAGGATCAAGGGTTATCGTCGATCCGAATGCGCCTGGAGGTTACGCCACCGTGGCCTTTGAAGAGGGCGACAAGCTCTACGTAGCTAACAATAGTTGGTACCGAGGAACTCTGACATACCAAAATGGCAAATTCAAAGGCCAAATCGAAGCGGACTCAGACGACTACCTACATTTCTACTTCGTGGAGGGCTGCACAATGGTTGTTAATCCAAGTCGTACCAAAAAATATTTTATCGCGAATATTGCCGACCAAACGAGTAAATACCCCGTGATTGCTTACGGACATTCCACAATCAAGTACGTAGCAGCAACAACATCCTACAGCGCAACACTTGACAACTATTGCTCCATTATGAAAGTCCCCATCGAAGGAGCGGGCACTGCCAATACTGTCACTTTACGTGGCATGAACAACGAAGTCACCGTCAATCTCGATGCTAACAATGGAGACGCCACGGGCGATCCATTCACATTCTCATCCTCTCCAGAACTAGGCTACGGAGAGATAATGTTTCATAACCAAAGCGACAACGAGAAATGGGCGGTCGTTCTGCCGCAGAATGAGGTTCTTGCACAACTGCGTTGTGATGGCTTCAAAGATGTATTCGTGTCTGTTCCGGAAATCACAGCAGATCGATACTATGACGATGATATCAGTGCCATAAACCTCACCCCAGGCACCACGACAAGCGACTTTCCTTTCAGCGTGGCAGCCAATACACAAGTCTATTTCTCTCCGGGTAACCTGCAAGCTGTATTCGCCGAAGCCAACACTTCGTCATGCACATGGCGGTTTGCCGACCATCAATATGACTATATCGGTGATGCAGTTGCCAACACTGTTGTAGGCAACAATTGTGTCACAACCGCCGGCACCGTTGACCTGTTCGCATGGGTTGGAGCCTCCTCGATATATGTGGCCGCTTATGGCATTAACAATTTGTTTAAACATCCAGAATACGGCTATTATGATAATGAATCTCTGAAGAAAGACTGGGGCGAAGCCGCCGCATCACTTGGCGGCTACAACACATGGCGTACGCTGACAATAGACGAGTGGAAATATCTGTTCAACACAAGAACCACAAGCGTAACCATTAATGGCATTGATAATGCCAGATACACACAGGCAACCATCAACACCGACGGGACACCGGTGAAGGGTATCATTCTGTTTCCTGATGACGGCTATTGGGGTCCGACAACAAACGCCACAGGCATTACATTTGGCACGATCAACAATCCGAGCATATGGGGTACACAGTGTACCACTTCAGGTTGGATTTCCCTTGAAAATGCTGGTTGTGTGTTCTTGCCCGCAGCTGGCTATCGGTCACTTAGTTATAATACTAATGCTAATCATTATAGTCCTTACGACCCTTCTACTTGGGGTGCGGATTGTTATGTCAACTCTGCCAATATCTTGGGGTTCTATTGGTCGAGTACTCCTTATGAAGGAGATAATTCCTGGGCGCGCGGTATGGAATTCACCAGCAACAGAGTGGGATTTGCTACCGGAATTATAGATGGTGTACGCTCTCGGGGCGAAGGGGGTTCGGTGCGCTTGGTGCGCCCTGCAAACTGAATGTTAAGGCACAAGAAATCATTATTTTATTCTTTTTAAAAAATCCGTCATTTCTTGGCGGATTTTTTTTATTTTTGCCGTTTATAACTCATAAAATGAATAAAATGCGTAAAGTCTTATTAGCCATAACGCTGCTCGTCGGGCTCACCCTGAACGCCCAGACTGAATACAGATTCAACAACCGTCAAGACGGTTTCAGCCTCGGCACCCGCAACAATGCGACCACAACCATTCACCATAACGTCAGTGCCATCACCATTGAGTCATCTGACCGTGCCGAAGTGGAAGGCCAGTTCATCACCATATCCGGCATCCACATCGCCAACGAGGCCGGCGCCCCAGATTTGCCCAGCGGTAGCACCTTCGTGGCCATCCCCAACGGAGCAACACCTTCCATCAAGATGGTGAGCGCCAAGACAAAGACCATCAAGGATGTCGATCTCATTCCTGCCCCACAGCCACAACTCGACGATGACAACTCGCCCGCGGTTTATGAAAAGGACATGAACATCTACAGCCGCAACGCTTTTTATCCCGCTACACCTTATAATATATCAGAGGTGATGACCGTCCGCGGCGTGGAGATGGTCCAAGTCGGCGTGATGCCGTTCCAATACAATCCAGTAACCAAGGAACTTATTGTGTATGAAGACCTTGAGCTGGAACTGAGCACCGAGGGCGGCGACGGCACCTTCGGAGATATTCGCTATCGCACTCCTGAATGGGACCAGATCCTCAGCGACATGCTCCTCAATCGTGAGGTACTTCCCGAAGTGGATTACGGCGAAAGACTGCGCAAACACTACGAGAACCGTGAGACGGGTTGCGAATACATCATCATCACACCCGACAACGAGGACTTTGTGCAACTGGCCGACAGCATCAAGAAGTTCAGGACCGAGCAAGGCATCCCTACCGAGATCTTTACCATTAGCCAATGCGGTGGCAACAACGGGAACAGCATACGTAGCTTCATCCGCAATGCTTACAACAACTGGGACATGCCCCCTGCGGCAGTGCTGATTCTTGGCGACCATGACACCGACCCCACCAAGGGCGTGGTGTCGTTTACCATGAACAACCACCCGGGCGGTGATGGCTACAACCCCTATATCAGCGACCACGCCTATGCGGTGACCAGCAGCAACCACATGCCCAACATCATCTTGGGACGTATCACCGGCCGCAATTACGAGGAGCTGTACCACATGATCAAAAAAGACCTCGACTACGAACGCACCCCTCCCACCAACCCCAGTTTCTATGATGAACCCATCACAGCCATGGGATTCCAACTCGAGCGTTGGTTCCAGCTATGCTCAGAGATCGTCAACGGTTTCTGGGAACACGAGCTTGGGAAACACCCCGTCCGCATCAACGCCATCTATCAAGGTAATCCAGGAAGCCGCTGGTCAACATACGAAAACACCAACACCGTGGTGAACTATTTCGGCCCCAACGGCTGCGGTTATATTCCCAGCAACATGTCACATCTAACCGACTGGAGCGGCACTGGCAACAAAGTCAACGAAGCCATCAACAGCGGAGCCTTCATCCTTCAACACCGTGACCACGGCGCAGAGGAGTTGTGGGGCGAACCCAGTTATAGCATCAGCTATATCAAACGCCTGGTCAACCCCGACCTCACCTATGTGATGTCGTGCAACTGCCTGACAGGACGGTTCAACTACGGCGGCACCAGTGGCGAAGGCTGCTTTGCTGAGGTTTTCCACCGTCATCAACACGGAGCACTTGGATTAATTGCAGCAACACAAGTGTCGTATTCATTTGTTAATGACGTTTATGTTTGGGGTGCTTACGACAACATGTGGCCGGAATTCATGCCCACCTATGGCACCCAACACCCCACCAACTTCATTCTTCCCGCCTTTGGCAACGCCGCCGGAAAGTTCTTCCTCCGCCAGTCGTCATGGACCGACGACTACGTGAAGGAAATCACCTATTACCTTTTCCACCAACATGGCGACGCCTATATGAACCTTTATAGCGAGATGCCGCAACAACTCAACGTGGAGATGCTTCCCGTGCTCATCGCCGGCAGCGGCCAATACCAACTCAAAGTCGATGAAGGCGCCACCATCTGCCTCACCGTCGACGGCCAAATCATCGGATTCGATTACGGCACAGGCGACACCCAAAACATCGCCATCACCCCGCAGGTCCCTGGAACCCAGGTTAAGCTGACCATCAAAAAACAGAACTACTACCGGTATGAGCATCTGCTGACCACCATTCCCGCCGAGGGACCCTACCTGATTTTCGATGCTCTACAAATCAACGACCCCGATGGCAACAACAACCAAACCATCGACTATAACGAGACCTGCGACCTCAACGTCAACATCCATAACGTGGGTTCGGAGAGCATAGGCAACATCACAGCGTCGATCTCATGCCCCGACCAAAGGGTGCAGGTAATCCAAGGCCAGACCTCCTTCGGGACCATCGACTCAGATGCCATCATCCAAGCCGACAACGCCTTTACCCTTCATTTTGACGAGACACTTGACGACCAGGAGACTGTTTGGCTATACTTGGAGATGAACAACGGCACTCACAGTTATCTCGACAGCATCAGTTTGAGGATCAACGCCCCCGTACTCAGCTGCACCAACGTGAGTTTCACCGATGCCGAAGGCCAACCCACCGACCGTTTCTTCCAAGGAGAGACCACGATGATGGTTTTTGACATCACCAACTCAGGGCACAGCAAGTCGCTCGAAATGACCAACACCCTGAATATCAAGGCTCCTTTCCTGGATATTGCCGAAAACGTTTTGACAACGGAAGCCGTTGAAGCCGGAGCGACAGCTCAGGTCACCTTCCAAGTAAACATTCACGACGACGCTTCCAAAGGCAACATTCTCGATTACGCCCTCGAGACCCAAAGCGGATCACGCACAATACAATTCGAAAACCGCGCCTCCCTGGGCTACACCACAGAGGATTTCGCCGATGAGGACCTGAATCCCAATCTGCAATGGAACCTGGGATCGGGAAGCAAAAAGTGGTATATCGCCGAAGATGAAACCGCCACCGAAGGCTACTGCCTGCATTCCCCAACAATCAACAACAGCGCCTCGGCGAAACTGGGCATCGGATTCAGATGCGCCACGCCCGAGACATTCACTTTCAGCCACAAGACCTCGACAGAGACCGGCGATGTGTTGGAATTGAGCGTCAATTCTGATGTCGTTGGAACATGGAGCGGTGAAAGCGACTGGGTGCAAGAAACATTCGAACTCAAGGAAGGACAAAACGTCATCTTGTTCACGTTTAAGAAGAACGCCCAAGGCAGTGCAGGCGAAGACTGCGTCATGATCGACCACCTTTTGTTCCCGCCGATGGAAGAGCTTTACGTCTACGCCGGCGATGATGCCGAGAGCTGTTCCAATGAACCTTTCACCCCCAACAGCTGTGTGTTGTATCCCGAGGAGATTGTTTGGAGCACCAGCGGCGATGGCACCTTCGACGACCCCACCCTGGAACAGCCCACCTACACCTTCGGCAGCACCGACAAACAGAATGGACAGGTGGTACTCAGCCTCGCCGCTGCAGGAAACAGCCTGCAACAAAGCAGCGACATCACCATTTCCTTGATCGAGGATCTCTCAGACCTCACACCAGAGATACCTTCGGGCGATACATTAATCGACCTCCGAACCATCACTATCTCCGACTACAGGGCCAATATTACAAACCCTGAATACGAAATCGACTGGTCACTGGAGCCTGAAGAAGCAGGTACCGTGGTCATGGGAGGCAACATGGTCAACATCGTTTGGAACAACGAGTTCCTCGGAAATGCCACCTTAACCTACACCATAGGCAATGACTGCAGTCAAAGTGAGGCTTCGCAGGCGTTGAATATCCGACTGATGAATTCGACAGGCATCAGTGAGAACAGCGAAAGCACGGTGGAGATTTACCCCAACCCTGCCAACGGTCAAGTACACCTCAAAGCTTTGGATATGGAAGGCGATGTGTTGGTGAGAATCATCGATGTGCTGGGTAGAGTGGTCACCGAAAACAAGGGATTTGCCAACGGCTCATACGAGTCTCAAATCAACATCTCCAAGTTGACCCCAGGAGTGTACGACATTCAAGTTATCAACAACGGACAGGCACGCAACATACGGCTTTTGGTAGATTAATTTCGTCCCCGTTTATGGGTGTTTTCGTCACTGGCAACCCTATTTTCGTCACTAAAACAGGCTATTTTCGTCCCAAAACAGCCTGTTTTCGTCACAACCAGGCGAAAAAAGTAACATTATTGTTTTTAATATAAAATAGGCTTCCTAATTTTGCACTTTCATTTTTAAAAGCAAGCGTAAATTATGTGCAAAGAAACTCGCATTTTTGACATTCTCACTTATTACCCTGAGAAATGGCCCGAACAGCAAGTGGCCTTAGCCAAAAAAGAAAACGGAACCTGGCGCAAATACAGCCCAAAAGAGTATCAAGAACTAACCCGCAAGGTCGCATACGCCCTCATCGAATTGGGCATTGAGCCCAAAGACAAGGTGGCCATCATCAGCGGCAACCGTCCCGAGTGGAACATCTTGGACATGGCCATCACCATGGTGGGCGGCATCGACGTGCCGATCTATCCAACCATCAGCAAGGAAGACTATCGTTACATCCTCGACAACTGCGACGCCAAGATGGTGGTCCTCGAAGGTGTGGCGGTGATGAACAAGGTGGAAGAGGTTCGGGTTGACATCCCCAAGCTCCAGTTGCTCTACACGTTCCAGGATCGTCAGAAATATCCTTTCTTTGCCCAACTCGTTGAACTGGGCGAGCAGCATCCCCATGAAGAGGAACTCAAAAAACGCATGGACGCCGTCCGTCCAGAGCACTGCGCCACTATCCTTTACACCTCGGGTACCACTGGCACCCCGAAGGGCGTGATGCTCTCGCACAGCAACATAATGCATCAGATCTACGGCATCCAAAACACTCCGGCAAAGTGGTCGAAGACCGCTTTCAGCTTCCTCCCCATCTGCCACGCCTACGAACGTCTGTTGGTCTATATGTACCAATATCTTGGCATGTCGGTGTATTACGCTGAAAGTCTTGCCACCATCGCCAATGACATGAAGGAAGTCCACCCAAGCATGATGACCGCCGTGCCAAGAGTGCTTGAGAAATTCCATGAGAAGATCGTCCAAGCAGGCGACAAGCAGAAAGGCATCAAGAAAACCATTTTCAGATGGGCCGTCCGTTTGGCTGAGCGTTACAAAATCGAGGACGACAAGCGCACATGGTGGTACAACTGCAAGCTCAACATCGCCGACAAATTGGTGTTCAAGACCATCCGCGCCAACATCGGTGCCGAGAACTTCGACATCGTAGTGTCGGGTGCCGCCAGCATCTCACAGAAGATCGCTTCGTTCTTCTCCGCCATCAAGATGCCTGTTTACGAGGGCTATGGCATGACCGAGACCTCCCCCGTCATCGCGGTGAGCAACAACAACCCCCACGGCCGCGAGGTCGGTTCGGTGGGTCAGGCACTGCCCGGCGTCGAGATCAAGATCATGGCCAACGGCGAGCTTTGCTGCCGCGGTCACAACGTGATGATGGGCTATTACAAGAACCCAGAGCTCACCAAGGAGATCATCGACTCCGAAGGTTGGCTCCACACGGGCGACATCGGACATATCAACGAATTCGGACAAGTGTTCATCACCGGCCGTTTGAAGAGCCTGTTCAAGACTTCCATGGGCAAATACGTCAACCCTCAAGTCATCGAGGACAAGTTCACCGAGAGCAAATTCTTCGAGAACGTGGTGGTGTTCGGCGAAGGCCAGAAATACGCCGCCGCACTCATCGTGCCCGATTTCGCCTTCCTTAAGGAATGGTGCAAGAGACACGATGTCGAATACACCTCACCCGCCGAGATCATCAAGGTGAAACAGGTCAGAGACCGCATCGCCCAAGAAGTGCAGAAATACAACAAGCTCTTCGGAGAGACCGAACAGGTCAAGCGTTTCGAGCTCATCGCCGACGAATGGAACTCTGGCAACGACATCCTCACTCCCACTTTGAAGGTCCGCCGCAAGATTGTAGGTGAAAAATACAAAGATGTCATCGATTCGATGTTCGTTTAACATTTTTTTCTAATTTTGCGTCTGAAAACAAACTAATTTCAGATACGTATCATTTTATGGAAAACACAGAATTGAAAAAGACCCCTTACAACCAGATCCATCACGACCTGGGAGCCAAGATGGCTGAATTTGCGGGTTACGACATGCCTATCCAGTATTCAGGCCTGATTGAGGAACATCACAATGTGCGCAACAACGTCGGCGTGTTCGACGTGAGCCACATGGGCGAGTTCCGCGCCAAAGGTCCGCTGGCCAAGCAGTTCATGCAATATTGCACGGTGAACGACGTGGCCGCTTTGAGCGACGGCAAGGTGCAATACACCTGCCTCCCGAACGGCAAAGGCGGCATCGTTGACGACATGCTCGTCTATCGCATTGCCGACGACCATTACTTCATGGTGCCCAACGCCGCAAACATCGACAAGGACTGGAACTGGATGAGCCAGATCGCCGAGAAGTTCGGCATGAAGCTCGGTGAAGAGTTCATGAACGAAAGCGAACAATGGGCTCAACTCGCCGTCCAGGGACCCAACGCCCTGAAGGCCATGCAGAAACTCACCAAGGCCAACGTCGTTGACATGGAATACTACACCTTCCAGATCATCAACTTCGCCGGTGTCGACGATGTCATCTTCTCCACCACAGGTTACACTGGTGCCGGCGGCTGCGAGATCTACATCCCCGTCGCTCACGCCATCGAGGTCTGGAACGCCGTGTTCGAGGCTGGCAAGGAGTTCGGCATCATGCCCGCAGGTCTGGGTTGCCGCGACACCCTCCGTCTGGAAAAAGGCTTCTGCCTCTACGGACACGAGATCGACGACACCATCAGCCCCATCGAGGCCGGCCTTGGCTGGATCACCAAGTTCGTTGACGGCAACGACTTCCTCAACCGTGAGATCTTCGCCGCCCAGAAAGCCAATGGCGTGAGCCAGAAGATCGTGGGCTTCGAGATGATCGACCGTGGCATCCCGCGCAACGGCTACGAGGTTTGCGACGCCGAAGGCAACGTCATCGGCATGGTCCGCTCTGGCAGCCCGTCGCCCTCAACTGGCAAGAACATCGGCACTGCTCTGGTGCAGAAGGCTTTCAGCAAGAAGGACACTGAGCTCTACATCAAGATCCGCAACAAACTCATCAAGGCTGTTGTGGTGAAGATGCCGTTCCTGGCCTAATGAATCAAGACCGAAAGAAGTTTTTCGGCAGCTTAGCCATCCCGGCCTTACTGGTGACCCTGATGTGGGTCGTCAAAATGGCCGAGATGGCTTTTTCTATTGACCTCGGTCCTTGGGGACTTGTCCCCCGCACCACCCAGGGACTGTTGGGTATTTTGACCATGCCCTTCTTGCATGGCGACTGGGAGCACCTGCTCACCAACACCTCGGCGATGCTGGTCTTAGGCACAGCGCTGTATTACTGCTACCCCACCCTGGCCAACCGTGTCATGCTCATCGGTTGGCTTGGCAGCGGATTGCTCACATGGTGCATCGGCAGCCCACACTCCGTCCACGTGGGCGCCAGCGGACTCATCTACGCACTCAACCTCTTCCTCATCGTGAGCGGCTTCATCAGGGGCAACCGCATGCTCATCGTCATCTCACTCATCATGGTGTTTTTGTACGGAAGCTTCATCTGGGGAATGATCCCCGCCCTTGCCCGACCGCAGAACATCTCCTGGGAAGGTCACCTCGGCGGCGCCATCGTAGGCGTGCTGCTCGCTCTTGCATTCAAAAAGGAAGGGCCACAGAAAGAAGAACATCATTGGGATGATGATGACGATGACAACGACGGACCCGATGAGGGTGAAAAGCCCTATTGGGACGTGCCTACGCCCTCCGAAGAAGACTTAAAGGTGGAATACCGGTTCAGACATTAAAAGGACTGTCGCAAAACTGCCACCACTTGAGCGGCAATGTCAGACATCCCTTGCGCATTGGGATGTGCCCAATCTTTTTGGATGTCGTACAAATCAATGCAGCAGATTCCATAACGACGCGCGATGATTTGTGCCGATAACACAAACTGCTGATTGTCGTCAGTGGAAAAATCCATGTCAACCAAGAAATAGATTTTGGCTTCGGGAAAACGCCCTACCAAATGATCAAACAGATAGGCCAACGCCGGTCTGTATTGTTCAAGCTGTCCTTCGGTCCAGCCGTAATAGACAAACTCGCCAGAATAAGCACCGTTCCAGACGTCGTTGGTGCCTCCAAAGACGAAAATCACGTCCGGATCGCCCAAATCGTCCATACGACGGATGAAGGAATGCGGGGCATAGTAAGGGCCGGAATTGTAACCCCAGAAATTGCTAATCAACGATCCAGAAAACGAATTGTTCTTTTCGAGTGTCCATCCCATGGTCGTAGCCACCTTATGCCACCACATATCCTCAACACTCGTCACGTCGATGTTATTGTATGGCGGGGGACAATACCACACATCGTTTGATTCGGGATCGACATAATCCTCAAAAGTGGAATAGCTGTCGCCCAAAACCGAAAAACGGATGTCCTTGGGCATTGGATCCTTGCCACAAGAGGCCAACAAAAACATGGAAGCCATGACTAACAAAAGATGCTTTATCGTTTTCATTCTTACTTCTATCTTCTTACTTCTTTAACAATCATCTCGGTTCGACGGTTGAGCGCACGATGCTCATCGGTATCATTGGGGTATCTGGGTTTCGTGGAGCCATAGCCTTTGGCTGTGAGGCGTTCCGAGGCAACGCCTTTATCGATTAAGGCCTGACGCACCACTTCGGCGCGTTCCTGTGAGAGCTTGAAATTGTAGGCGTCGGAGCCCACATTATCGGTATGGCCTGCCAGTTCCACATCAAGTTCGGGATGGCTTTCAAGGAAGGCCTTAAGCATCACAACGCCTTCTTCGGAATTCTCCGTAAGGGCGGCGCTACCAAACTCGAATTGGATATTCACCAGTTGAACGACGGTACCGACAGTCAAGTCATCCACCATATAGTCGTAAACATTAATCGGTTCCGGTTTTAGGTCATCGTCCTTCAGTTGGAAGGAATAGACGTCATACCCACCGCAGCCCCCTTCGCGGATGGAGGAGATTAATGCAGTGTGTCCGTCGGCTGCCACGATGAAGTTGATCTCATCGCCAGGAGTGTTGATGGGATAGCCTAGATTAATTGGTTCCGACCACTCCCCTTTTTCATTGCGGCGGCTCACAAAGAGGTCATAGCCACCCATGCCCGTGTGGGTATCCGATGAGAAGTAAAGCGTTTTGCCATCCGGATGTAGGAAAGGTGCCATCTCCGTACCTTTGGTATTAATCACCGGGCCGAGGTTCTCGGGCTCTGACCAGTAACCATTTTCATCACGAAAACAATGATACAGGTCGGCATTGCCACCGCGCCTGGAAGAGAAAAAAAGCTCTTTCCCATCGAGACTCAGGCATGGCTGGGAGTCCCAAGCCTCCGTATTGATATTTCCGCCCATTTTAATAGGACTGGTCCAAGAACCATTGGCATTGCGTTTTGAGCAGTAAAGGTCACAGCCAGGATGATGCCTGTCGATGCCACAAACGGTGAAATACAACTCGTCGCCCTTATAGGAGAGAAAAGCGGCACCCATTTGTTCATCCATTTCTGGATGGATTTGCAGTTTCGTTGCAGGATACCACTGGCCGTCGACGGCACGGACAAGAAACAATCCTTCTTTCTGGAAAGCCGCCCCTTCAACGGCATAACGCCGGGTGAAAAGCAATTCCGTTCCAGTGATTTCAAGGGCGTTGACGTATTCATCATTGGCGGTATTCACGCCATCTCCAAGGTTCTTCGGATTGAAATCCACCGGATGCTCCACCGCTTCTTTTCTAAAAAAAGCATTTTTCAACATTTCTGTTGATTTTTCATCATTTACCTTGTTTCCAGCGGCTTTTTTCTGGAACCATTGAAGGAGTCGTATCTCTTCTTGATACCTCATTTGTCGGTCATAGAGTCTGGCCAACGTGAGTGCGGCAGGTGGGAAAAGCATTGAGTCGGCTTTCAGCGACTGTTCATAGCCTTCCATTGCCAGCTCATAGTCGTGGGTCTCCATGCCGATCTCCCCTTGAAGCAGCCATGCCTCGGCAAAGCCGG
>JAEEGJ010025568.1_pt1 | contig 12076 bp, 8 predicted proteins | sample 8958761 | NCBI WGS metagenome assembly JAEEGJ01 (sample SAMN16246546, study PRJNA631951) | gut metagenome | biome: gut microbiome; feature: rumen; material: RS-attached | host: Bos | place: Iran: Karaj | collected 2018-10 | reverse complement strand
ATGTAGTTGTTCTTGTACATCTCGTAGGTGGTGTTGTAATTCTTGATGACACACTAGACGATGACCTCGTCGCCGGCCGAGAGATATGCGTCGGACTCGGGATCGACGCCATTGAGGCCCTTGCCGGAGTAGATTTCGAAGGCATTGTCGTCGAGCCAGTAGGTCAGGCTGCCGTACTTCGAGCTGTAGCTATCGACCTTGCTGACCACGCCCTTGACATAGACGCTGTCGGCGAGGTCGGCTGTCGGATCGTCGATGAGGGCGATGGCCTCGGATGTGGTGTAGGCCGTCTCGATGGTGTTGGCGATGGAATGAACGGACTTGATGGTGATGACAGCGGTGGCGACCTTGCTCTGGGTGTCCTCGCTGTTGACAGCCACGGCCTTGACGGTGGTGGTCTCGCTCACGACGAATGGCTCGGCATAGGGTGTGCTGCCATCGTTGGGCTCGGAGCCATCGAGGGTGTAGTAGATCTTGCAGCCTTCGGCAGGTGACGGTCTGCGGCTCGGTGTAGGTGCGCGTGGCGGGCGTGATGACGGGAGCTGCGACTTCATCGACGGGGGTGCCGCCATCGCCCAGCACGAGGGTGATGGACTGAAGGCCTACCTGGTTGTTGGTCTCGGAGAAAGAGATGGTGTAGGACGTTGCGCCAATGGCTACGTTCTCGAAGGCGAAGGCATCGGTCTCGGCGACTGGGGTGCCATCGACCACGATGCTGGCAGTCTTGGTCTTGGTGTTCCACTGCTTGAAGAGGACAGAGGTGCTGACGATCTGCGACTTGGCAGTTACCACGATGTCGTAGCCCTTGGTGACGGGGCAATCGTCGATGGCATTGCCTTCCGGCTGCTTGTTGGCCTTGGTGAAATAAACGGTAGCATCGTCGAAGTTAACGGTGTGCTCGGCATAGGACTGGGTCCAATCGGCTACGCCATCGAAGTTCCAGCCGACAAAGTCGAGAGTAACGGTGCGGTCGGCCTTTGCAGCGAAGGCTGTCAGGGCGACTGCAGCTAAAGCAAGTAGAAATTTCTTCATATAGTATTTATTTAAGTTTACGTTTGGGGCAAAGATATATATTTTTTTCGATGGATGGACAAAAATTTGCGGAAAATTCAACTTTTAGGCCGAATTTTCCGCATTAAGTTTAAAAAATGACATCAAACAAGGCAAATAATTGGAGTTATCCCCCTAATGAGCCAACTGCATGAAACAAAGTATCACTCCTACAGGCCCCATGCTGCGGCCGAGAACGAAGACTCGACGGTCCGTTCGATGTCGTCGGGCAGATTGGGGAAGAAGTTGATTCCGGTGAGCGTCTCGAGCTGGTCGATGGTGACACTGTACTCGCGAATCATGGGATGAATCTCGGTGGACGTGAGTTCGGGGTAATTGTCGCGATGCTCTACCCAGAAGGCAATGGCGGCGTAGTTGGAGCCCTTGACGCGCAGGAGAGCCATCCAGTAGTATTTGGGCACGGGCACCACATGACCATCGACGGTGATGTTCTGCCGGATGTTGTCGAGCGTGCCTCCCTTGACGACGTAGAGCGTGTCGGCGAACGTCTCGGAGCGGCCCAGCGTCTGGACGAAGCTCTCGAAATAGACCCACTGGATCTTGTTGAAGTCGCCCGACTGGGGCATCACGTTGGACATGTAGAACGTCTGGTCGTTGGCCTCGCGACTGTAGCGGCGGTCGTTGCTGGCGCAGAGGTGGCCGTGCTGGAAACCGTTGAAGGGTGCATCGGACTTGAGGCTATAGCTGCCCAGATCGGGGTCGGCGGGGAACTGGGGCTTGATGTCGTAGCTCTTGCGGTTGGCCACGGTGGCACGATTGCGGCTGTCGAAGCGGAAGGCCACCCAACGGGGCATGAAGTGCTCGGGGCTGTACTCCAGCATGTAGTTGACCAGCGAATCGTCGCGTTCGAAGGTGCTGTGCTCGACAAAGAGATTGCCGGGCTTCAAGGCCGGAGTCTCCATGCGGACGGTGTACCGCGTGAGCGGGATGGGCGACACGTCGTCGATGCCCGGTGCATCGGGATCGATCATCTCGCCATCGGGCTGCACGTTGAAGATATCGCCATCGTCATCGACATCCTCGCAGGCGGTGGTGGCAGCGAGCATCACTGCCATCATCGTCAAGTATTTAGCGAACTTATTATAGGTGCTCATAATTCGAGATTTTTATATCACGAATTAGCGAATTAGAGAATTGAAATGGATTGAACTTTGAATAAAAGCTTTGAATGAACCAAGTCGATAATTCGATAATTCGTGACAATGAAAGACATGAGAATTACTGGGCCTTATAGACCTTGACCTCGGTGATCTGGGTGTTGTGATTGGAGAGGACCTTGAGGGTGTAGCGGGTGCCTGCAGCCTGGTAGTCGCTGGCGATGTTATAGACATTGGTGCCCTTTGCGCCTGTGGTCTGCGTGCTGACAGCGTTTTCGCCCACGAAGATATTCTGGACGATGGAGGCCGATGCGGCTTCACGCCCGGTGATTTCGATGGCACTGACCGCGAAGTCGAAGCCATGGAACTCGAGGGTGGCGTCCTGCTTGCCGAGGATGACGTACTGGTCCTTGCTGTTGTAGTAGAAACCATTGCCATCGCCTGCCGGGGTGAGGGTGATGGTGTAGCCCTCGTAGGTGTAGGTCTTGGCTTCGGTCTGCTTCTCGGTGTCGATGCCGAACACGTTGTCGGTGAAGCTGAGGGTGATGTATTCGCCGGTGGGTGTACCGGGCCCGGGATCGTCGCCACTGCCCGAGCCGCCACTGATGTACTGGGCGTTCTTGATCTGCGGGTTGCCGTTGTATTCGTTGTACTTGCCTTCGACGGTGATCTCATCGCCCTCCTTGATGCCGAGGCTCTCGAAGTTCTTGGCGTTGCCGTCCTTGTCGAGCAGGCCATAGATGTAGATGCTGCCTGTGGCATCGACGAGGTCGAAGTTGCCGTACTGCGTGTTGGTGATGTTGCTCACCTTACCCGTCAGACGATAGGTGGTGTTCGGGTCGGCCTTCGCGAGGAAGTCGGCGATGGTGATCTGCTCGGCTGGTGTAGATGGGCCAGGGCCATCCCCTCCACTGACATGACTGATGTACTGGGCATTGGCAATCTCGGCCTTTCCGTTGAAATCCTTGTACTTTCCTTCCAGGGTTACCGTATCGCCCTCCTTGATGCCGATGCTCTCGAAGTTCTTGGCGTTGCCATCCTTGTCGAGCAGACCGTAGATATAGACACTGCCTGTCTCATCGACGAGGTCGAAGTTGCCGTAGAGCGTGTTGGAGATGTTCTTCACCGTACCCGTCAGGCGATAGGTCGTGTTGGGATCGGCCCTGTTGAGGAATTCGCCGATGGTGATCTCTTCGGCGGGTGTGCCGGGATGCGGATCGTCGTCAGGGGGAGCAATGCCCTCCTTGATGGAGAATTCCTTGAGCTCCCAGGTCGAAGCATTTGCGCTGGTGCACTGGTAGCGATAGGCGATATAGACCTTGTCCTTGTTGAGGAAGGCTTCGGGCAAGCCGACGGTGTTGGCGGGATAGAAGTCCCACGTGTTGGTTGGACTTGCTACGGGCTTGTAGTTGAGCTGGGTCCAGGTGGCCTTCGATACATCGCCGTCGAAGTCGGTCGAAGCCCACATGGTGTGTCTGGCGAGGTCGGCATCGGAGTTGGTGTAGCGGATGACGTGCTGCACATCGACAATCACGCCGCTGCTGGTCTTGGTGTTGATGGCAGGCGAAACGAGCCATGCGTCGGTCTCGGTGGTAGAACCACCTACGTAGCCCGATGCCTTGGCATAGGTGCTGCCCAGGCTCCAGTCGATACCCTTGACGGTGACAGCCTTGAAGTCGTTGAGACTGGCGCTGGTCCATGGCATCTCCTTGGCCTCGCCGGTGTCTTCGGGCTGTTCGGGCTGCAGCTCGGGAATGCCGGCATAGATCATCAGGTTCTGGAGCTCCCAGGTGCTGACCTTCTTGAGGTCGGACACCTGATAGAAGAAGGCTACACGCACGTTGTCGCAGTTCCGATAGGCTTCGGGAATCTCGATGTCACCACTGCCGTAGAGCGTCCAGTCGGAGTAGGGCGAGGCCTTGGGAACGAAGTCGAGTGCCTCCCAGGTGGCGAGTGCCACGTCGCCGGTGTAGTCCTTGCTGACCAGCACCTTGTGGTTGGCTGCCAGTTCGGCGGCATTCATCGAGTTGGCATAGCGGATGGTGTAGTCGAAATTGAGCACGAGGCTCTCGGTGGTAGCTGTGTAGAGAGCGGGCGAGATGAGCCACGACTCGGTGAAGTTGTACTCCTTGGCTCCATCGCCATCGGCATCGACATAGCCGGTGATCTGCACGTAGCTCGAGCCTGTGCTCCAGCTGGCGAGCGAAGGATAGTCGCTGGGGGTATAGATCTCGAACCCTGCACTCAGGTTGGCACTGGTGAAGGGCAGCACGGCGCCTTCGTAGCCAGTATTGTCGTCATCGTTGAAGATGACCTCGTAGGGTGCCGGAACGTCCTCGCAGGCAGTGAGCGTCAGTCCAAGGAGTGCGGCAATCAGAAATGAATACTTTTTCATATTTCGTATGTTTTAATAATCTTGTTACTGATGCTTCAAATCGGAGGTATAGCGCAACTGCATCTGCCAGCCGGTGTAGTAGGACATCACACCGGTGTAGGTGCAGGTGTCGGCGGGAAGACGCATGAAGGCGATGTCGTTCTGGGTGGATGTACGGATGGTCATCCACTTACCGGTCTGATGGACGAACAACAGCGTGCGATCGACACCATAGCCCTGGTCCTCGAGCACTTCGGGAGCGAAGATCTTGGGAAGGGGTTCCTTGCCGTCGAGGTACTGACCGCTCTCGGCGATGTCGGCATACGCCTTGTACATCTCCTTGATGTAGCCGCGGACTGTGGCCAGCTGCGGGCAGTAGCGGTAAGACATGTGAGTGGTGTTGCAGAGCCATCGTTCGCCCTCCTCGTCGGTGTAGTCGATGGGCGTGAGTTCGGGTGCCGTGGGATCGGGCTTGCCGACGAGTTCGACATTGGTCTGGAGCAATTCGAAAAGAATGGGTCCCAGACGATAGTTGCCTGTCGAGCTACCCGTGGTGATGACGCTGGTCCAATAGGGCTGACCGATGCGGGGCATGTAGCTGTAGTTGCCCAGATAGAGGCCCTTGAGGTTGACGCGTACGCGCTGTCCCATCTTGAAGTAGGGATAGAGGCAGGAGTTCTTGATGGCCAGGATGATCGAGGCATCGGTGCCCGCCTCCTCGTCGATGTCGCGCAGCATGATGGTCTGATAGAGGTTGCCGCCTTCGTCGTTGGCACAAACCACGCCATCGAAGACCACATCCTTCTTGATCTGCGTCCACGTATTGTTGTTCACGAAGTAGCTCGAATACTGTTCCTTCAGCGCGTAGATTGTCGTGTTGGGAAGTGGCAGGGTGCCGCTGGGAGCCGTGACGCCGACCGATTCTGCAGACATTGCCCAGATGTTCGGGTCATCGACGTCTCCCGTGCAGGCGCTGAAGAGCAAGGCTGCCATCAGGCCGGACAAAAGGATTGAAAGATACTGTTTCATAGTCGTTTGCATGTTTTAGAATCGGTAGCTTACATTCAGGTAGAAGTTGAATGCGTTGGCATAGTAGTACTTGGAGTTCTTCGAGAAGAGGTAGGTCTTCTGCTTGCCTATCTTCGGGTCGGAACTGAGGGTATAGTAGTTGTCGTCGCGGTTCTGCTCGTAGCCGCCCGTACGCAGGTCGGTGTTGTTGGCGATGTTCTGGAGCTGGAGATTGATGCTCATGGTCGAACGGTTCTTGAAGCGGATTGACTTGCCGATCGAGGCATCGAACATCCAGCCGCCGTCGTACTTCTCCTGCTCGGCGCCGAACGAACCGACGATGTTGCCATGCTGGTCGAATACCACGCCGCCACTCTCCTTCAGCTTCTTGCGGAAGGCATCGCGCTCCTCGTCGCTGGTGATGGGCCAGGTTTCGGTGGCATAGGCTTTGGTGGTGAGGTAGGCGCCCTGGTTGTCGAAGACGTAGTTCTCGACGATGTTCGAAAGGCGACGATAGGGCGAGAAGCCTACATATACATTATTATAATAATTGGCATTGAACTCCAGGAACCAGTAGTTCTTGTTGTACTTCAGACCCAGATTCAAGGCTGAGAGCGGAGTAGAGCCCACGTGCATCCCCTTGGCCAGCACCCGGAGGTCCTGTTTTTCGCCCGTAATGGGATTCTTCCAAAGGTTCACCTTGGCGTTGTCTTCCTGGTTCATACCTTCGGTGTTGAGCTGTGCGTAGGGATTATTGGTGTATTCGGCGCCACTCAGCGTTCCCATGGCATGCACGGAGAGGTTGGAGAGAATCTTGTAGGAAACTGCCATCTCGAGACCATAGTGCTGACGACGCATCTTGCTCATGGTGAGATAGGTAAATGAGAAGTTGGCATCGTTGTAGAACGCTGTCTGCTCGACGCCGTCGATGAAGCGCGAATAGTAGGCATTGACCTTGCCGACCAGGGCTTCGCCGACCTGGAACAGCCACGTAGCCTCGCCGCTCAGGATTGTCTCGAGCTTCAGGTTGTCGACGTAGTTGTTCTGCACGCGGGGTGCCACGAAGGCGTTGCGAACCAGCGGGGCTTTCTTTTCGGCACTACCTGCCAGCGACAAGCGCTGTCCTGCGATAGGCGTCCAAGCCAGCTGCGCCTTGCCGCCACCGCCCATGAAGCGTGCCCAGCCGCTCTTGCCGAACGAGTTGTCGTGAAAACTGCCGTCCTGGAGCTGCACCTGGCCCTGGCCGTTCTGCATCTTGCCGTCGCGCTGCATCTGGGTGGCCACCAGGTGGGCGCTCACGTCGAGGTTCCACGGCCCACGCTGCAGTCCGTACTGTGCCCAGAGCTTTGCCACATCGACGTAGGTATTGTAGTCGTAGCCGAAACGATCGCCCTCCTTGATCTTCCGGTTGGGATGACGCATGTCGCTCTGTGCCTGGATGGCATCACGCCCGTAGTCGTTGATGGCATACTTATCGACGTCGGTGAAGAACACGCCACCCAACAGGTCGTCCATCGTCTTGTAGTGCAGGCCGATGGTGTGGTTCAGATAGGCACCTGCCAGCAGCTTCTGGCTCTTGCCCATGGCGTGTGTCCACGTGCTCGACAAGGCCCAGACGAGCTGGTCGTTGTGACGGCGCTCCACGTAGTAGAGCGCATCGCCACCCAACAGGGCATTCTCCTTGTTGACTAGATACATGCGGTCCCAGTTGATCTGACGATTGGCCTTCGACGAGGTCCAGAAGTCGTAGAGCGTGGTCCACTGTTCCCTGGCCTGGGGGTTGGACGACTGCCACTCCGAACCCAGATATTCCGGATCATAGACATTGAAGATGCTCGAGGGCAGGTTCTTGTAGTAGTCGGGACGCGGGTCGTAGGCATCGCCCGCCCAGCCCAAGGACGACGAACTGTAGTTCGAATACTTGAAAGCTGCCGTCGTCACCAGCTGGTTCTTCGGATCGGGCTTCCAGTCCCATGTGATGATGAGGGTGGGCTCGTAGTCGTTCACCACGCGTGCATTTCGCTTCTCGCCGTCCTGATAACCCCAGTTGGGATTATAGTAGTGGCTATTGGCGAGCCAATAGACCTCTTCGGTCGAAGCGCCCTGTTGTGCACGCTTGGTGGGGGCTCCAAAGGTTGAGATCGACAAGGCATGACGGTCCCAGCGCTTTTCGGCACCCAGGTAGTAGGAGAACGAATCGTAGAACGTGCCTTCGATCACACCCTCGTTCGCCCAGCGATAGCCGAACGAACCGGCAAAAGCCCATCCGCGCGACGTCACACCCGTTCCGAAGGTATAGATGGCACGGGCCTTGTAGTTGCGGTTGCAGGCCGTCAGGGTGAACTTGTTTCCCTTGGAGACATGCGAGGCACGCAGGTTGATGTTGTCGCCTCCTCCGATGCCGGTCACGCCAAACGAATTGTTTTCGAAGCCTGTCGATCCTTCCTTCTGACGTGTCAAGTCGTTCAGACCGCCCAACAGGCTGTAGTTATAGCGTCCCAGTTCGAGGTCGTTGAATTCCAACCCGTTTAGGAACGTAGTAGAGTACATGTTGTCGAGCGCACGCACCCTGAAGCGCATGGCACTCCACCTGAACCCTACCTGCGACAAATAGGGGTCATTGTTCGACGAGGCGACGTTCGAAATCGTCTGGGCGGCATCGACATCATCATCGAGCTGAGACTCGGTGAACGAGAAGTCGCTGCCGTCATCCTCGGTCGTCTGCGTCACACTGCCTTCCATGCCGACAACTGTCTGAGGCATTATCTGCCCCATCAGTCCCATCACGGCCAAGGCCCAGGCCGCAGCTGTCAGTGTTACAACTTTGTTCATGATATGTTTTATTTATGTGGTATTTCGTTTTTTCGGGCGGTAAAATGTTTTTCAACTCTTGTGCAATTCACGTGCTAATCTGTGTGCAAAGATAGCATTTTTTTACAAAAGATGCAAAATAAAAACGAAAAATCCGCTAAATTTGTGAAAAAGCGCCGATTTTTTGGCTGACTTTGCAAAAAAAACACTATCTTTGCATCGTAAACTCCACGATGTGCAACCAACGAAGCCAGTGTGGAGTCAGTTTTTGACAAAAATCTATTCGACATGAAACGACCTGTTATCCTCACCTTCATCCTTTCGCTGGCCCTCGTTATGTCCGCCTTTTCGCAGGATAAGAACCAGCAGGAGCAGAAGCGCTATGGCATGTATGCCGTCGCTTTCTACAATCAGGAGAACCTCTTCGACACCATCGACGACCCGCTCATCAACGACGAGGACTTCCTCATCGGTGCCACCTATGGATGGAATGGCATGAAGTACCGCCGCAAGCTGCGCAACATGAGTACCGTACTGGCCAGTATTGCCACCGACAAGGGACTGAAGAACGGAGCTGCCATCATCGGCCTTGCCGAGGTTGAGAACCGCGCCGTGGTCGAGGATCTGGTGCGCAGTGAGGCCCTTCGCGACCGAGGCTACCGCATCCTGCACTACGACAGTCCCGATGCACGAGGCATCGACTGTGCCCTCCTCTACAATCCCCGCTTCTTCCAGCTTGAGGATTCGCTCTACGTCTATTACATCTACCCGGAGCCGGGCTCGGACGACTGGTTAGGATTCCGCCAGGACCCTGCGACGCACGAGATTACCACCCGTCCCCTCTTCGGCGACACCTCGCACAAGACACGCGGGTTCCTGGTCGGCATTGGCACCATGGCCAACGAGAAACTGGCCGTCATCGTCAACCACTGGCCCAGCCGTGGCGTCGAAAGCTGGGCACGCGAACGGGCTGCAAGCCAGGTGAAGCGCCTCGCCGAAGCCCTGCAGCTGCGCTATCCGGGCATCAAGATCATCATCATGGGCGACCTCAACGACGACCCCGACAGCCGGTCCATGGCAAAAGCGATGGACTGCAAATATGCGCCCCATGATGTGACTTCGAGCGGCGACATCTTCAACCCCTGGAAACACATGCTTCGAAAGGTCGGTCAGGGCACACTGCTCTACGACGGCAAGTGGAACCTCTTCGACCAGATTGTCATGACCGGAAATATGGTTGACCCCAAGACCCCGCTCAAGAAGAAAAAGCCCAAGATGAACCATCTTGACCTCAGTCGCGGTCTCACCTTCTACTTCAGTGAAGTCATCATTCGCGATTACATGTTAACCCCCTCCGGCCGATACAAGGGCAGTCCGCTTCGCACCACCTCGGGCGGCGTATGGCAGGACGGCTTTTCCGACCACTTCCCCACCTGCATCTATCTCGTCAAAGAGCTGTAATAATGCGTATCGACATCATCACCGTACTACCCGAACTACTGACGGGTCCACTCGACCAGAGTATCATCAAGCGTGCCCAACAAAAGGGATTGGCGGAAATACATATCCACAATCTGCGTGACTGGTCAACCGACCTGCGCCATCGCCGCGTCGATGACTATGCCTTTGGAGGCACTGCCGGCATGGTCATGCAGTGCGAACCCATCGACCGCTGCATCAGCGACCTCACTTCCCAACGGCATTACGACGAAGTCATCTTCGTCACTCCCGACGGCGAGACCTTCAACCAGCATATTGCCAACGACCTGTCGATGAAGGAAAACCTCATTATCCTCTGTGGTCACTACAAGGGCATCGACTACCGCATCCGCGAGCACCTCATCACCCGTGAAATTTCGATCGGCGACTATGTGCTGACAGGAGGAGAACTGCCTGCCGCCATCATTGCCGATGCCGTGATCCGCGTACTCCCGGGAGCCATCGGCGACGAACAGTCTGCCCTCAGCGACTCGTTCCAGGACGACCTTCTCGCCCCGCCCGTCTATACTCGTCCCGCCGACTACAAGGGATGGAAGGTGCCCGACATCCTCCTCAGCGGCCACGAACGAAAGATTCGCGAATGGGAACACGAACAGGCCCTCGAACGCACCCGTCGTCTCCGCCCCGACCTACTCAAGGAATAATTCGAACTCCCCTAACTAATAATATGTCCCAACTAACAGACGAAATCAATAAGCGGCGAACCTTCGCCATCATCTCTCACCCCGACGCCGGCAAGACAACATTGACCGAGAAACTCCTCCTATTCGGAGGTGCCATCCATGTCGCCGGTGCCGTCAAGAGCAACAAGATCAAGAAAACCGCCACCTCCGACTGGATGGAAATCGAGAAGCAGCGTGGCATCTCGGTAGCCACCTCCGTCATGGCATTCGACTATGCCTGCACCTCGCAGAGCACCCTCCCCGGAGTCGAGACGGACGGTCAGGAACATCAATATAAGATCAACATCCTCGACACCCCGGGTCACCAGGACTTTGCCGAAGATACCTACCGTACCCTCACAGCCGTCGATAGCGTCATCATCGTCATCGACTGCGCCAAGGGCGTCGAGACGCAGACGCGCAAGCTCATGGAAGTCTGCCGCATGCGCAATACCCCGGTCATCGTCTTCATCAACAAGATGGACCGCGAAGGCAAGGATCCCTTCGACCTCATCGATGAAGTGGAGAAGGAGCTCAAGATCACCTGCCGCCCCCTCACCTGGCCCATCAACATCGGCGAACGCTTCAAGGGAGTCTATAACCTCTTCGAGTCGTCGCTCAACCTCTATACACCCAGCAAGCAGACCATCTCGGAGAGCGTTTCCATCGAAAGCCTCGACGACCCGCTGCTCGACGAACGTGTCGGCGAACGCGATGCCGACAAGCTGCGCGAAGACGTTGAACTGCTCAGTGGCGTCTATCCCGACTTTGACAAGCAGGCCTACCTCGACGGTCAGCTGGCTCCCGTCTTCTTCGGTTCGGCACTCAACAACTTCGGCGTGCGCGAACTGCTCGACTGCTTCTGCCAGATTGCACCTTCTCCCAAGCCGACCAAGACGGTGGAGCGTGTCGTGCAGCCCGAAGAGCAGGATTTCGCAGGCTTCGTTTTCAAGATCCATGCCAACATGGATCCCAACCACCGTTCGTGCATTGCCTTCGTCAAGGTTTGTTCTGGCAAGTTCGAACGCGGTGTCTATTACAAGCACGTGCGCCTTGGTCAGAAGATGCGCTTTTCGGCACCCACCTGCTTCATGGCACAGAAGAAGGAAGTGGTCGATGAATGCTGGCCTGGCGACATCGTAGGTCTGCCCGACAACGGCGGTACATTCAAGATCGGCGACACCCTCACCAGCGGCGAAGACCTTCACTTCACCGGCATCCCATCGTTCTCGCCCGAACTGTTCATGTACATCGAGAATGCCGACCCCATGAAGGCAAAACAGCTTGCCAAGGGCATCGACCAGCTTATGGACGAAGGTGTGGCTCAGGTCTTCACCAATCAGTTCAATGGACGCAAGGTGGTCGGAACCGTAGGACAACTGCAGTTCGAGGTCATTCAGTACCGATTGGAGCACGAATACAACGCCAAGTGCCGCTGGGAGCCTATCCGCCTCTACAAGGCCTGCTGGATGCAGACCGATGACGAGGAACAGCTACGCGACTTCAAGCGCCGCAAGATGCAGTTCATGGCCACCGACAAGGATGGCCGCGAC